>JAEEGF011515933.1_pt1 | contig 16472 bp, 17 predicted proteins | sample 9134171 | NCBI WGS metagenome assembly JAEEGF01 (sample SAMN16246542, study PRJNA631951) | gut metagenome | biome: gut microbiome; feature: rumen; material: AP-attached | host: Bos | place: Iran: Karaj | collected 2018-10
GCATCGGATCCTGCGCTGTATCGCGGGATCTGTGTGCATATGGAGGATAAGCGATGATTCAGAACGAAGGACGGGGCGTCCGGATTTTCGGCATCCTTCTGGTTCTCCTTTCCGCGCTTCTGCTTTCCGCGGCGGTCACGTTCGGCATTCTGTACCGGACGGCGGCAGCGGCGCTTCAAAGCGAAACCCGGAACCGCGCGGAGCTGGAGTCCCGGTACGGGGAGCTGAGCAGGGAACTCGAAGCCCTGAATTCTGAAATCGATGCGCTGGAATCGGAAAAACAAAGTACGGAAGCGGAACTGGACGAGAAGACGATGAAGATCGACGGGCTGGAAGCCATGATCGAGCTTCTCGAAGACGCAGTGGACGGGCTGGGCGATACGAATACCCAGCTCGAAGCAAGGCTCGCGGAGGCCAACCGGATGGCGGACAGTCTCCGGGGTGAAGCCGACGTCCTGAATGAGAAAATCGAAGTCCAGAAGGAAAAGGTCCGGCTTCTCAGAGAGCGCAGCGAAGGACTGCGCGCCACCGTGGACGAGCTGAAGGAAGAGCTGGTCGAAATCAAGGACGAACTCAGGACCTGGGAGGAAGCGTCTCCTCCGCTGGCAAGTCCCATGGGACAGGAATTCGGGGAGATCCAGACCCTCGAAGCTCCGGAGGAGACGTCCGATCCCACCGTACCGGACGACACCGCAAAGACGGAAGAACCGGATCCCGCAGTGACGGCCCCCGACGAACCGGTGACGGCTGAGCCGGATCCCGTCCCCGAACCGGAGCCGGAACCCGAACCCGAACCTGAACCGGAGCCCGAACCCGTTCAGCCCGCGGAGCCCGAAAAGACCGAAGAGCCGCCGAAAACGGAGGAACCCGTACAGCAGGAGCCGGTTCAGCCCGCCGTTCCCGCCGTCGTTCCGGCCAAGACCGAACCGGAATTCCCCGAGACCGAGCCCGTCAAGGTCCTTCTGAACTATCTGAAAAGCGGCGCTCCTCTTCGTTGGGAATGGATTTCCGGGACCAATCAGCTGATCGAGGTCTATCCCACGCTGGCATACTTTTACGAGGATCTGACAACGGGCGAGATCGTATCCTACAACGCCGACGTCGTTACATACGCCGCCAGTCTCATCAAAGCCCCCTTCATCTATACCGTGCTGAAGGAGATCGAAGCGTTCGAGGCGACGAAAACTGCCCGTGACGCGGACGGAAAGATCGTCTACGGACCCGGGGAGGAGAAATACAACCTCGACGAGATCTGGACCTATGACCCCGATACCATGTATGAAGAAGGATCCGGAGAGATCATGGAGATGGAGAAGGGCGTCCAGATGACCTGGAGGGAGCTGTTTGAGTATGCGATCCTCTACAGCGACAACATCGCGTTCATGCAGATCTACGACCGCTTCGGGTACGATTCTTTTTACCGCGCGGTAGACGAGCTCGGCATCCGGGGGACCAATACGCAGTTCATGTACCTGACACCGCGGGACTGCTCGATCTTCCTAAAGGAAATCTACAAGTACTTCGAGACGGGTTCCAAAAATGCCCTGTGGCTGCGCAATCTCATGTCCCGCTCGAAATACGGCCATCTCATTGCGGACCATTATCCCGGCATCGTTGTCGCGCATAAATACGGATGGGACGTGGATTCCTATCACGACATGGCGATCATTTACGACGAACACCCGTATCTGCTCGTCATCATGACAGATTATGAAGACGGCGGAGCGACTGCGGCGCGGTTTTTCGCCGATGTTGTGAGCATGACGAAGGTCATTCACGCGACGAGTCAGTGAGGACAAAAGATCAAAAAACTCTCTTCATGTAATTGAAAAACTCTCCTTTTTGTGATAGAATGGGGAGCAGAAGAAAATCTGCCGTCCATTCCGCGAAAAGGAGAGTTTTTTATGACAAGACTGCCGTACCGCAATAAAATCGCCGTGGCAGGACACCGCGGCAACGCGAAATTCTTCCCGGAAAACACCATGGCGGGCTTCCGTTCCGCCGTATCGCTGAAACCCGATATGATCGAAATGGACGTCCACATGACGAAGGACCGCGAACTGATCGTCATGCACGACCACAAGGTGAACCGCACGACGGACGGCGACGGAGCGATCCGCGACCTGACCTTCGAACAAATCCGGAAGCTCGACGCGGGAAGCTGGAAGGGGGAGGAATTCCGCGGCGAGAAGGTCCCTGCATTTGAGGAATTCCTCGCTCTGATGGCGGAGAATCCTGATATCATGCTGAACGTGGAACTGAAGGATTATCCCTCCATGTCAGGGCCGTTTGCCTACGAATCCGCCGAGCGCGCCATCGCCATGATGGACAGATACGGCGTGACGGAGCGCAGCGTCGTGAACTCCTGGAGCGGAGAACTCAACGAGTGGATCAGCGAAAAGTACGGAGACAGGATCCGCATCCACGCGTACCACCCGCAGGAGCTCATGGGCGCGAATCAAAAGCGGTTCGTATACGATTACGCTTACTGCGTCTGTCTGTTCAGCACGTGGAAAGGCGCGAGCGTCGTTCCGAAGCAGATGTTCGATTTCGCGCTTTCCTACGGAGTGGAGCCGTGGGTCTTCTATTCGCCCGACACTCCGGAGGTCTATGACGCGGCTGTTGAAAACGGAGCGATCCTCTTCACCTCGAACGATCCCGCCTGGGCGATGGAATATCTCCGCTCGAAGGGGCTGCACGACTGAGGGAGGGAAACATGGCTGTCATCACGATCGTCGGCGCGGGCATGATGGGATCCGCCTTAGCGTTTCCGGCGCGGGAGAACGGACACGAAGTCCGGCTCGTGGGCACGCATCTTGACCGCGAGATCATAGAAACCTGCCGGAAGACGAACCGGCATCCGAAATTCAGTATAGATTTTCCCGAAGGTCTGACGTTCTGCCAGATCGAAGAGATGGAGGAAGCGATCGACGGAGCGGACCTCGTCATCGGGGGCGTGTCGAGCTTCGGCGTGGACTGGTTCGGGGAATACGTGCTCCCGGCCGTTCCGGAGACGACGCCCGTTCTCACGGTGACGAAAGGGCTGCTCGATACACCGGACGGACGTCTGCTCTCCTATCCCGAGGTCTGGGGACAACGGCTCGCGGACAAGGGCCTGCGCCGGAATCTGAACGCCGTGGGCGGGCCTTGTACTTCGTATGAGCTCGCGGCGCACGATCAGACGGAAGTCGCCTTCTGCGGAAAGGATATGGAAACGCTCCGGTTCATAAAATCCCTCATGGCGACGGAGTACTACCACGTCAGCCTGTCTCTCGACGTACGGGGGATCGAGAGCGCGGTCGCGCTGAAAAACGGATACGCGCTCGGGATCGCGCTCACCATCGGTCTGAACCAGAGGATGTTCGGGATCGATTCCGAGCTGCATTACAACTCGCAGGCTGCCGTTTTCGGTCAGGCCGTTCGTGAAATGGCAAAGCTGCTCGAACTGCAGGGCGCGGGGACGCTTGATAATCTCTGCGTGGGAGCCGGAGACCTGTACGTGACCGTTTACGGAGGGAGGACGCGACTTGTCGGGATCCTCCTCGGCCGGGGACTGGATATCGACGAAGCAAAGGCGGAATTGAACGGCGTGACGCTGGAATCCCTCGTCATCGCCGTGCGCGTGGCGCGGGCGGTGCGGATCCTCGCGGAAAAGGGCCGGCTCGATCCGGCACAGTTCCCGCTGCTCATGCACGTCGACGGGATCCTGTCCGAAAAGAAGGCTCCCGATCTGCCCTGGGAGAAATTCACGTTTACCGCCGAGTAAAAGCGATTCACCCGCTCTTCGAGAACCCGTGGATGAATCCCGTGATGTCGGAGGAACAGAGGTCCCCGCCGATCACGCGGTTCCGGAATAGAATGACGTTCGCCATGACCGTACCCTTGTAATCCGGATAGTTTGTGACGGCGAACGTGTAGCGGGTGACCTCCTTGCCGCGGTATTTCGAGAGATCGAGACCCTGTCCGCGCTGCAGTTCGTTGTAGGACTTCATGACCTTGTCGAACTCCTCGGGAATGCGGATCTTCATCTCTTCGAGCGGCTCGGGATCCACCTCCCAGCCGAACTGGGCAAGGAACGAGATCACGTCGTCTTTCGTCCGGATCTTATTGTAGCGAATGTTTTCCGTCGCCGCCGCCACCTCTTTCGTGGAAGCGGGGACGTACGCCGGCACGCAGAGGACCGCCGCGCAGAGAAGTGCCAGCGACACGGCGATGATGCCGAAGAATTTCAGCGTATTCGCGCGGACTGTGCAGATGAACATAAACGCCTCCGTTGCGATTTGTCTGTCGGTCGATCCTATGCGCTTTGTTTTACGGATAGAACCGGTCCCGTCCGGTTTCGGAGGAAAATCATGTTCGAACACGTGGAAAAAATCATGAAGGCCTGTCCCTGCGGCAGGAAGCACGTTCTCAGCACCGAGGAATGCGTCGTGTCAACGGACGCGGAAGAGAGGATGAAGGCATATATCGCGGCGAAGGGCTGGAAAAACCCTGTGATCGTCGCGGACGACAACACGCGCGTTTTCGCAGACCGGATCCTCGCGCAGTTTCCGGCCCGCGTGAAGACCGTCGCGGGGAACGCGCACGCTACCGAGATCTGGTGCGCCGAGGTCGGTTCGTGCGTCGACGCCGAGAAGCCGGACGTCATGATCGCCTGCGGATCGGGATCCGTGCACGATATCGTCCGGTATGTCGCGTGTGAAAAGGGGATCCCGTTCCTTTCCTATCCGACCGCCGCTTCCGTGGACGGATTCGTTTCGGGCGTTGCCGCCATGACATGGCACGGACAGAAGCTGACCTTCCCATCGGTCCCGCCCGTCGCCTGCTTCGCCGATCCGGGTGTCTTCGCCTCGGCGCCCGCGCGTCTGACGGCGTCCGGCGTGGGCGACGTGCTCGGGAAGTATATCTCGCTCTTCGACTGGCGCGTAGGACAGATCCTCACCGGAGAGTACCTGTGCGAAGAGCTCTGCTCTCTCGAATCGGAAGCGGTCGACGAGGTGATCGGCGCGCTGAAAGCCCGGGAAAGCATCGGGGAGACAGCCTACTGCGAAAAGGTCATGAACGCGCTTCTGATCTCCGGCCTGACCATCCAGCTGTCCGGGAATTCCCGTCCCGCCTCCGGCGCGGAGCACCATATGTCCCATCTCTGGGAGATGCAGCGGATCAACGAAGCGAGCAAAGGGCTGCACGGAGAACAGGTGGCCGTCGGCATGCTCATCGTGGCGCGCCGGTACGAGGAAGCTCTCAAAAACGGCCCCGATTACGACAGGATCGCGCGGATCGACATGAAAAAAGTGCTCGACCGCGAAAGGCTTCTGCCGGTGTTCCGCGACCTCACGGACGGGATCTTAAAAGAGAACATGCCCGATGGCACGCCGGAATCCTCCAGCCTGACGGGGATCCGGATCGCCGAGGATACCGACCGCCGTCTGAAGGAAGCGGCCCGGAAACTGCTCCCGCCTTCATCCGAGATGGAAGCGCTCACGAAGCTCGCAGGCGCGCTGACGACGACTGCGGAGATCGGACTGGATCCTTCTCCGGAATTTGCCCGCCGGACGCTCACGTTCGCCCCGTACGTCCGGAACAGACTCACGCTTCTGAAAGTGCTTGAAGCCGCGGAGCTCGTGTGAGAGCGGTGCGGATGAACCGTTGTGATTCAAAGAAAGGAAGAATGCCATGAAACCGATGAAACTGATCGCGCTGCTGCTTGCTCTGTTGATGGTCGTTCCGGCATGCTCGAACAATCCCGCGCAGACCGGCGGGGAAGAAGACGCGGCTCAGACGCCCGTTTCGGATCCGTCTGCCGCCGCGGAAGCGGAAGAAACGGAGGCCGAAGCGGAGGAGGACCGGACGCAGTATGACCCGAAGCTCGAGGCCGTCGATTACGGCGGAGCGGTGTTTACGGCACTCTACAACTCCGGCAGCGAGGTGGAGCCGAACAAGGACTTCACCGCGGAAGAATTGACCGGCGAAATCGTAAACGACGCGAAGTACAACCGCACCGTCGCGCTTTCGGAAAAGTACAATATCTCCATGGAGTTTCAGAACGGCGGCGGAGACGGAACGGTTTCGTCCTCCGTCACGCACTCCGTATCTGCCGGGGATAACGCATATTCGGTGGTCGACCTAAACGCGCAGTACTGCGTGCAGCTCGGCTCGAAGAATGCCCTGCTCGAGATCCACGATCTGCCCGTGATCGATCTGGACGCGCCGTACTGGAATTCCCTCATGCTCGAAGGCAGTTCCATCGCGCACAAGAACTTTTTCGTCTTCTCCGACATCAACATCCACGCATACGGAGCCACCCCCTGCATGATCTTCAACAAGGTCGTCCATGAAAACCACGGACTGCCGGATCTGTACGAGATCGTGCTGAACGGAAAGTGGACCTTTGACCGTGCCTGCGAGATGATCTCCGCCGTGACCGCCGATCTGGACGGGGACGGACAGATCACCAAGGACGACAGGCTCGGCATGATCGCCAACAACTTCTGCATCGACTGCTTCATCAGCGGCACCGGATACCACCTGATCGCCAAGGATGAAGACGATCTGCCCGTGATCACCGTCTTTACCGAGGAAATGGCGGATATCATGAACGGCATCAAGAAGGTGTGCTCCGAGCAGACGGGCACCTTCCTCGTGGACCGCACCAGCACCGCCACAGAAGCGCGCGAATACTGGACGGAACGCGCCATCACCGAAGACCGCGCTCTGTTCTGGGTCGGCAACATCAAGTGCGTGGAGCGGATGAGGACGTCCGAGTCCGACTTCGGCGTGGTACCCATGCCGAAAGCGACCGACGCGCAGGAGAATTACGCCATCCACGTGCAGGCGAACGTCGGCTCGATGCTCTGCTTCCCGCTGACCGTCGCTTCGAACGGCGAAATGATCGGAAAGATTTTGGAGGATATGTCGTATCTGTCCTTCCGGGACGTCATGCCCGCCTACATGGACGTCTGTATCGACGGTAAGACCATCCGCGACGAGGAATCCCTCGCCTGCCTGGAGCTGATCCGTTCGTCCTACTACTGCGACCTCGGCTTTATGTGCCAGCAGATGAACATCAACATCCTCAACACCATGCGGGATTACGTGACGAAGAACAAGGAGGACTATATGTCTTCCCTGAAGAGCAACCAGAAGGTCTGGAACAAGGCGGTCGAGAAGATTGCCAAGAATTTCGTCGAGCCGTAAAATACCGCGCATTTTCTCTGAACGATTTTCGGATGAAATCGGGAAAACCACCCGTCCGTGATCCGGTTCTTCCGAATTTCGGGAACAAGTCGTTTTTGATAAACAGATGATAAATCAACGCACCCGAAAAATCAAATCAATAAAAAGGAGAAAGAAAAAATGAGAAGGATCTGTTTCGTTCTCGCCGTTCTGCTCGTGCTCACCGCGGCTCTCGCCTCCGCAGGATGCGGAAAAAGCGGCAAAGACTCGCTCGTCGGAACCTGGGAGTATACGTCTTCGGAGTACGGCATCAACGCCGTTTATGTCCTGAAGGCCGACGGGACCGGCACCTATACCTTGAAAGTCGGGGAAGCGGAGAGCAACTATGAGCTGAAATACGAAACCAAGGACGGTCATCTTCTGGTTACCTTTGTCAACGACGAAATATTCACCGAGGAAGACGTGCTGGACAGCGAATACACGCTCAAGGACAAAAACACGCTCGTCATCAAGGATACATCCGGCGAGGAAATGACATTCATAAGGAAATAATGCCCGCCGCGTCCGGACCTGCCGTTCGGGGGGGGGATCGGACGCGCTCCGCAAAAAGAGGTACTGATATGAAACGAACGGCAGCCGCGCTTTTACTCTGTCTGTCCTTGATTTTTCCGCTTTCCGCATGCCGCGGGAAAGCGGCGGAAAAGATCCCATATTGGACGGCGGATTCTCCTGCAGCGGCGTCCATCGTCGCTTTTGTCTCTGCGGTGACGGATGAGAAGTCCGCGGATTTCGTGCCGGCAGAGCGCCGCATCGCAGTGTTCGATATGGACGGCACGCTTTACGGAGAACTGTTCCCCACATATTTCGACGAGTGCCTGCTGCTCCATCGTCTGCTGCACGACGAGGGCTATGAAGCCTCGCCGGAGGACAGAGTATGGGCGCTGTCCGCCGAAACCGCGCTGCTCTGCGGCGAGCCGGAACCGGATTCCCCCCGATCCGGGGCGCAGATGGCGGCGGAGGCTTTTCGGGGATTTACGGTGGAGGAATACCGGACCTATGTGCGCGAGTTCATGTCGACGCCCGCTGCCGGCTTTGACGGCATGACTTACGCAGAGGGATTCTATCTGCCGATGGTCGCTCTGGTCGAATATCTCGCGGAACACGGCTTCACGGTCTTTATCAGCAGCGGGGCGGAGCGTTCCCTCGCCCGGGAGCTGATCGCGGACACACTGGGCGAATGGATCCCGCCGTACCGCGTGATCGGCAGCACCTTCTCGCTGACGGCTTCCGGACAGGGCGGCGCGGAAGGGCGGAAGTACACCTATGCTCCCGACGACGAGGTGCTTCTCGAGGGAAACCTGACGCAGAAAAATCAAAAAATGAACAAAGTCGTCACCATTGTGGACGAGATCGGCGCGCCTCCGCTGCTGGTTTTCGGAAACAGCTCGGGAGACGTCTCGATGGCGCAGTATGCCCTGCAGAACGGCGGGCGGGCCTACATGCTCCTCTGCGACGACACCGAACGTGACTACGGCGATCCGGAAACGGCGGCATCTTTCGCTCAAACCTGCCGGGAACTGGGATTTGAGACGGTCTCCATGCGCGACGAATTTAAAACGATTTATCCGTACGGTGTCGTAAAGACAGCGCTTTCCGCGGATCAGGCCGCGTGAGCGCCATACCCGCCGTGCAGGAAACGGATTAGTCTTATCCAAAAAACACTGATTTACCCGCTGCCGAACATGCAGGCGGATGAATCAGTGTTTCTTTGATTTTGCAAAGCTGTCTCTTTTTGCCGGGAAAACCGTGAGCGGAAAATCAGGATTTATCCGGAGGGAAACAGCGTTCAGTCATTTTTCGACAGCGAATACGTCTTTCCGTCCAGCTTCAGCTCGATCCGGTCTCCGGCGTATTCGAGGGTGCACAGGGCTTCTCCCGGGATCCCCCGGTAGAGTTCCAGTTCGTAGATGGAATGCCCCCACTGTGTCGCGCGGGACAGGCCGACGAACCGGACATACCGGCATTCCGCGGGTTCGCTGAAGAGTACGACGACGGGCGCGTCGATCCCCGCGGAAGAATTGTCGCTGACGGAGGCGGCTTCTCTGAAATTCACCCCGTCGGAAGATACTTCGAACGTGAAGTCCTGACTGCACGCCGTCTCGAAATAGACCGTCGCCGCGCCGACCGTTTTCACGGAACCGAGATCGAGGAGCAGCCAGCTGGGATCCGTATATTCGGAGGACCAGCGCGTTCCGAGGTCTCCGTCCGCTGCGAGCGGTCCGGGAAAATCCTCCGTTTCCCGGGAGCTCGCCGTCACAACCGCGCCTTGTGCCAGATTGACGAGCGCTCCGCCTCCGGAGTCGTCATGGATGGTCAGATTCTTCCCGGCGGTAAAATCAAAGGAACCCGAATAACTCCGGTCCCCTTCGATCGTCAGGGACGCCTCGGAACCGTTGAAGGAGAGAGTGAGTCCGTCCCCGCTCCATGTGTTCGTCATGAGGACGTACGGTCCGTTCGCCGCTTCGGCGTCGGCTGCTTTGCTGAAAGAATACGACACGCCGTCCCATGTCAGCCTGCAGAAGGAAGCCACCACCGCCCAGCCCAATTCCTGCCCGTCAATGGTCATGGTTTTCTCCGTAAAAGTGACGGGACCGGAGATCGATTTGTCCTCTCCGTTTTCGAGCAGGGAGAGGAAAGCGGTATTTCCTTCGAAAATCAGCGACCCCACCGTGCTCGGAGCGGCAATGAACCAGCAGTAATCGGCCAGCCTGGCAACATAGGGATCCCGGACCGGCACCGCCGTTTCGGACTGTGCGCTGCCCGCTTCCGCTTCGGTTTCATCGGCGGGATCCGAAACCGGAGTTTGTTCGTCGGGAGGGACGGCATTCCGGTCCGACGCGCAGGAGGCAAGGAGCAGCAGGGAAAGAAGCAGAGCGGTCAGAAAAAAGATCAAGTGTCTCATGGGAATACCTGCCCTCAAAATTCGTTCTCCGTGAAGCCGGGCGGTCAATTCACCGCGGTGCTTTTGTCGTCTTCGCCCTTTTCGAGATCCAGAATGACAAGGGAATAGCTGTTCGTATCGCTGATCCGCACGGACACGGTCTCGCCGACCTTGTGCCCGATGAGGGCTTTGCCGAGCGGGGAATCCTTGCTGATGCGGTTATTGAGGATATCCGCGCGGAGAGGTGTCACCAACGTGACGACGCTTTCCTCTTCGAACTCGTCCCGGATCGTGACCCTGTCAAACAGCCCGATCTCGTCCGGATCGGAGGAATACTCCACAAGGACCCCCCCGGAGAGCAGTCCTTTCAGATAGCGGATCCGGGAGTAGTTTCGATTCAGTTCTCTCTTTGCGGTCCTGTACTCGTCGTTTTCGGAGAGGTCGCCGAAGGCGCGGGTCCGCTGGACTTCCGCAATGCACTGGGGCGTGACGACAGTCTGACGGTGTTTGATTTCTTCTTCGATACTTGCGACTTCCGCCGCGGTCAGTTCATGGGGCATGGCAGTCTCCTGTTTATCGGAGGTATTTTTCCCCATTATACTGCATTTTGCAGGGAAAATCAAGTCCGTCCGGAAAGAAGGGACGGTTTTGCCGGGAAACATCCCGGATCCCGGGAGGATGAATAATATTTCCCGAAAAATCCCGAAAAAACTTGACTTTGCCTGTTCATATTGCTATAATGGATCCGACGGGAAGACCCCGGCCCGGCGGCAGGTTTCCGACGGAGTCCGCCGATGACGTGCCGCTAAATAGGGGGAACGCCGTTCTCGCCGCTATGCGCGGAGGACGGACATGCCCGCTTTTCTTCCCGACCGTCCGGGAGCGAGCGGGAAAAAACAACGACGGAGAAACGGAGAGTTTTCATGGCTACTACGAAGGTTGCTTTCATCGGCTGCGGCGGCAGAAACGGCGCCCATGTACAGAAGTGCATGGAGAATATGGAGAACATCGAATACGTCGGCTTCTGCGATATCGACGAATCCAGGGCATACGGCTACGCGGACAGAACCAAGACCGATCCGGAGGGAAAGATTTTCCGCGACTACCGCGATCTTCTCGCGAACACCAAGCCGGACGCGATTTTCATGGCGGTTCCTCCGCATGTGCACGGAGACATCGAACCCGCCATCATTGAAAAGGGGATCCCGTTCCTGATCGAAAAGCCGGTCGCGCTCGATATGGCGACGGCGGAGCGGATCGAAAAGCTCATCAAGGAGAAGGACCTCATCACGGCGGCAGGTTTCCAGGACCGTTACCAGAATCTGACCCAGATCATGAAGGACTATATCAAGGACAAGAAGGTCGGCCTTGCGACCGGCGCGTGGTACGGCGGCATCCCCGGCGTGTGGTGGTGGAGACAGATGGAGACTTCCGGCGGTCAGGTCGTGGAACAGAACATCCACATCTTCGACCAGGCCCGGTATCTCTTCGGCGAACCGCTTTACGTGAACTGCGCGGGCGCGAGAGGCATCGTCGATCCCGAGGAATACGGCGTGCCCGGCTACAACGTGCACGACTACTCCTCCGCCGTCATCAAGTTCAAGAGCGGCGTGATCTGCACCATTTTCACGGCTTGCTATCAGAGAGGCCCCGGCATGCAGAGCGGCATGAACATCTATTGCAAAGATGCCGTTCTCGAGTACCATCTTCGCAGCTCCCTAAAGATCACCGACAGCAACGGCGTTCAGGAATATACCCGCGGCAAGGAACAGACCGGCATCCAGGACGAGGCGTTCATCTACGCCGTCCGTACGGGCGACAGATCCCGGATCCTGGCGGATTACAGCGAAGCCGTGAAGTCCCTGAGACTCACCCTCGCCTGCAACGAGTCCATTGAGACCGGCAGAACGATTTTCTTCAACTGATATCCGATCCATAAAGATAATACGGAACACCCGGAGGGGAGAGGAGCTTTCGCGGAAGGTTCCTCCCCCTTTTCAGGTCTCAGTGATAAGGAGGAGAAGCGGTATGAAACGGTTTCTTGTCGTCGTGGACATGCAGAAGGATTTCGTGGACGGAGCGCTCGGAACGGCGGAAGCACGGGAGATGGTCCCGCGGGCCGTAAAGAAGATCCTGGATTTCGACGGGATGATTTTCGTCACCCTCGACACTCACGGGAAAGAGTATATGGAAACGGCGGAGGGGAAGAAACTTCCCGTGCCGCACTGTATCCGCGGAACGGAAGGCTGGGCTCTCGACGCCCGGATCGCGGCCGCGCTGAAGGAGAAGAACTTCCGCATTGTGGAAAAGAACACCTTCGGATCCGTGGACCTGCCTGTGCGGATCCGTGAAGCAGCCGCGGGTGAACCGTTTTCGGTGGAATTCATCGGCCTCTGCACGGATATCTGCGTCGTCTCGAACGCGCTGCTCGTCAAGGCGTATTTCCCGGAGGCACAGATCTCCGCGGATGCGTCCTGCTGCGCCGGCGTGACGCCGGAACTGCATCGGGCGGCTCTCATGACCATGAAGAGCTGTCAGATCGACGTAAAGGGAGAATGAACGGACCGGATCGTCCCGTAGCGGCGGGACATCACGACAGCGGAACAAAGAAGAGGATCGGCAGGATCGCCGGTCACGCGCCGGCTCAGGCCGGGAAGGGAAGGGCATGAAGAAACTGCTGCTCATCATAAATCCGGTCACTGCAAAGCAGACGGTATCCCCCGTGCTTTTCGATCTGATCGACCGATTCGAAAAAGGCGGGTATGCGGTCCGTGTTCATATCACGCAGCACAAGGACGACACACAGGAGACGGTGAGGCGTCTGGGCGGGGAATTCGATACCGTCGTCTGCGCGGGCGGGGACGGCACGCTGAACGAAACCGTATCCGCTGTGCTGGAACTGGACCGGAAACCGGCGGTCGGATATCTTCCGACCGGTACGACGAACGATTTCGCCGTGAGCTGGGGGATCCCGCGCAAACCGCTGGAGGCCGCCGACCGGATCGTTTCGTCCGATCCCGTTCCGACGGACGTCAATCTCTTCTGCGGCAGGCCGTATATTTATGTGGCGGCGTTCGGAGCGTTTACGGAGGCGTCGTATTCCACTCCGCAGACGATGAAGCAGAATCTCGGCTGGACCGCCTACATCCTCGAAGGCTTGAAGAGCGTCCCGAATATCCGTCCCATACACATGAAAATCCGGCACGACGGCGGCGAGGAAGAGGGGAATTATCTCTACGGCATGGTATCCGATACGCGTCGGGTCGGAGGATTCGATCTGAAGGTGAAGGAGGCGATCAGTCCCTCCGACGGACTGATGGAACTCATCCTGATCCGGAAGCCGGACAACAATGCCGACAACGCGAAAATGCTCGGCGCGGTGCTGACGCAGGATCTTTCGAGCGAATATATCACGTTCGCGCATACGTCAAGCCTGCGGTTCGAAGCGGACGAACCCGTTCCGTGGACGATCGACGGGGAGAACGGAGGGGCAGTGCGGGAAGGGGAAATCACCGTCCTGCCGCGGGCGGTCTCCCTGTACGGTCCCGAACTTTCCTCGGATGGCGAAAAGAACACGAGAAAGAATAGATGAAGGAGAAGCGAAATGAAATGGTCTGACAGGATACCCGCTTACGAAGACGGAAAAACGGCGGAGGGGATCTACAATGCCGGTCCCATGCTCACGGATGATTCGCTCGGCCCCACGCCGAAGGATTCCCCCATGCGGATCGCCTCCGGGACGAACGCGGAAGAATTTGAACGGTACCGGGCGGGTCTTGAGAAGGAAGGATGGAGGGTGAACAGCAAACAGAACCGTTCCGTTTTTCCGGCTTTCGAAGCGCGGAAGGACGGCATGACGCTGTATGTCTATCTCACGCCGGCAGCCGGCGAAGTCCGGATCATCGACGTCCGCGACGGCGATCCGTACGATAAGCTCGACGCTGCGGAACCGGCTGCGGAAGGGACCGAGGAGATCTGTCAGTACGCGCTGTACTACGATCCGGAAAACGGCCATTCCCCGACCACCACCAACTGCGGCATGTTCTATATCGTTAAGCTCGCCGACAACAGCCTCTTCATGGTCGACGGCGGCGACGAGATGCAGTGTTCCGTGGAAGCCGTGGAGGGGATGTACCGCTTCCTCCGGGAATTCACGGGCGTGCCGGAGGGGGAGAAAATGCGCGTCGCCGGATGGTTCTTCACGCACGCGCACGGCGACCATGTGGCGGCCTGTATCCGCCTGCTCCGGACGTATCCGGATGCGTTCGAAGTGGAGCGCGTGCTGTTCAATTTCCCGTCCTACGATGTGATTCGCGGAGGATATGACGCGGAAGCGTTCGTGCTGAAGGCGACGCTGAAGGATTATGCGCCGGACGCCATTGCAGTCAAGCTGCATACGGGCATGACCTTCTCCCTCGCAGGAACGGAATTCGAGGTCCTCTATACCCACGAGGATTCGATCCGCCCGGAGAATCCGGAAGTCTATCCTTTTCACGATTTCAACTGCACTTCCACGGTCCTGAAGATGACGACCCGGTCCGGCGGCACGGTGATGTGGCTCGGCGACACCAACGTCGAGACCGAAAAGCTTGTGAAAAAGACGGTCCCCGCCGAGGCGTGGAAATCCGACGTCGTGCAGGTGGCGCATCACTGCTTCAACTATCTCTCGGACCTCTATCCGATGATCGACGCGGATTATGCCATGCTTCCGAACAGCTTTTACGCGGGACATACTTCCGACAACGATCCGAAGCGGAAGGAAGTGGAGGCCTGTTTAGCCGATCCGGCGAATTTCTGGTACGAAGACAAGACGACGGTATTCCGGTTCGAGAACGGGACTTACCGAGCCGTCCGTCAGCTGGAACGTGTCGGCGGAGAACACGACGGAACGGACCTCCTCGGAAGAAAGATCCGGTAACGGAAAAAGCACCCGGTGCGTAAAAGCCGGGTGCGATTTCTTTATGGGAATCTGACCGTTCAGGAACGGCGGTCGAACGCGGGGTTGTATCCGTAGAAATTCTTCCGGTCGAGGTTGTCGCGGACGATCCCGAGACTTTCGGCAAACCGCTGATAGTGTACGACCTCACGCTCTCTCAGGTAGCGGATGGGATCGCACACGTCCGGATCGTCGATGAGCCGGATCAGGTTGTCGTACGTCACCCGCGCCTTCTGTTCCGCGGCGAGGTCTTCGTTGAGGTCGGCGATCGGATCGCCCTTTACCCCGATATATTTCATGTCGAAGGGGACTCCTGCGGCGGAAACGGGATATACGCCCGCCGTGTGATCGACGAAATAAGTGTCGAAACCGGATTTTTTGATTTCGTCCGGCGTGAGATCCTTCGTGAGCTGTGAAACGATCGCGCCGATCATTTCAAGATGCGCCAGTTCCTCCGTTCCGATATCGGTGAGCATGCCGGTCACCTCCCGGTACGGCATGGAATACCGCTGGTTGAGGTATCGCATGGACGCGCCGAGTTCTCCGTCCGGACCGCCCAGCTGCGTGATGATGAGCTTTGCCGTGGCGGGATCCGGTTTCGTGATCTTCACGGGGTATTGCAGCGTTTTTTCATAGATCCACATGCGCGCGCCTCACAGTTCCCACGGAAACGGTTCCGTGACCCAGTGCCAGCTTCCGACGGCGTTTCCTCCGTAAACGGTGAGCTGACCGTATTTCGCCTCGTACTGTTCCGTCAATTCCTCCCGCATCCGGCGGTGCTTCTGGTAATACCGGAGCGCCTGCCGGCAGTAGGGATGGCTGTCGAGATAGAGCGCTGTTTCCTGCAGCACGAAATTGCAGACCTGTATCTTTCTGAATAGTTTTTGCTGTTCGTTCATGCCTGCCTCCCGCTTTTTCTGCATCCCGGACAGAACGGGAAGTCCAGTTCCCGGAAAAGCGTTCCGTTCCCGAGCGCTTCTTCGTCTTCGTACAGATCCTGCCAGATCTGATCCGGCGCGTAAACCATGGCGAGAGGGCTTCCGCTCAGCGCGTTCCGCCGTCCGCAGGTGCCGGGCGCATTCTCGGCAGGACCATGGCCGCCTTCGTTCGTCTGTTCGTTCTCCGCGCCGGGAACGGGCGGGTCGGCGATCGGGACCGCGCCGCCGTCATAGTCTTCGGGCTCAAAAGCGAGGAATCTTCCTCCTTCTTCGTCCTGCCATTTACTTCCGGCCGGCGTCCCCCGGCGGTTCATCCCCGACCCGCCGGGGAAGTTCCTGCCGGACGCATCGCGCGGAAAGGGGCGGCCGTTTCTGTTGTCCATCATCTTCCGGTATCCTCCGTGTTTTGGTGAAGGAATCCGATGTTCCTTCAGAAACAGGATATGCGTCCGCTCCCGGCGGCGTTCCGGCCCGGGGCTTG
>JAEEGF011827534.1_pt1 | contig 16468 bp, 13 predicted proteins | sample 9134171 | NCBI WGS metagenome assembly JAEEGF01 (sample SAMN16246542, study PRJNA631951) | gut metagenome | biome: gut microbiome; feature: rumen; material: AP-attached | host: Bos | place: Iran: Karaj | collected 2018-10
AGGAGCTTGGCAAAGCCATCAACGACCTGCTGGCAAAGGCTTACGAGCAGGATCTTTACGCCTCCTGGTATCAGGCAGCCAAGGAGCTGGCTCTTTCGGACCATGCGGCTGAGCAGAGCTATGATGGAGACGGAAAGCCATTACAATAGTTTAATTTGACAGGTGAACAGAATGAACGAACAGAAAAAGAAGGCCATTGACTATGTGGCATCAAGGGAAGATACCATTGTGGATATCTCCCACAAAATCTGGGAATTCGCGGAGCTTTCCCTCAAGGAGTTTAAGTCCGCGGAATACTACATCCAGAAGCTTAAGGAAGAGGGTTTTGAGGTGACCGAAAATGTCTGCGGGCTTAAGACCGCATTCTACGGCAAGTTCGGCTCAGGAAGGCCCTATATCGGAGTCCTTGCGGAGTTCGACGCCTTGGCAGGTCTCTCCCAGGAGGCAGGGGTCCCGGAGCCCAAGCCCATAGTTCCCGGCGAAAGCGGCCATGGCTGCGGACACAACATGCTGGGCGCGGGAAGCTTCGGCGCTGCCCTTGGCATTAAGAAATATCTGGAGGAGACCGGCAAGTCCGGCACCGTTATCTTCTACGGCTGCCCGGGCGAGGAGGGAGGAGCCTCCAAGGCTTTGATGGCCAGGGACGGCATCTGGAACGATCTTGACGCAGCTCTTACCTGGCACCCCGGCGATGCCAACGAGGTATCCACAGGAAGCTGGAATGCCTGCATTCAGGTGCTTTACAAGTTCTACGGAAAGGCTGCTCATGCGGCTGGCAACCCCCACATGGGACGCTCCGCTCTGGATGCGGTGGAGCTCATGAACACCGGTGTCAACTATCTGAGAGAGCACATGAAGCCGGATGCGAGGATCCACTACGCCATGATAGACGGCGGCGGCTGGAGCCCCAACGTGGTCCAGCCCACAGCATCTGTTCTTTACATGGTCCGCTCCCCCAGAGTCAAGGAGGCTATAGAGCTGGAGAAGAGGGTTGACCTCTGTGCTGTCGGCGCTGCTACAATGACCGAGACCCGCATGGAAAAGCTCTTTGTTGACGGCTGCTCCGACGGCGTTCCCAATTCGACTCTTGAAAAGGTGCTGTATAAGAACATGGAAGAGATCCCTGTTCCCCAATACAGCGAAGCGGAGTGGAAGCTGGCCGAGGGCATCAAGGCGAAGTGCGAATCCGACGGCAAGCTCCCCGGAAACGGCGCGAATCATGACAAGGAGATCGCAAAACTCGTAAAGGAAAAGACCGACGGCGGAAAGCTGGCTCTGAATAACTTCGTAATGCCTTACTACACAGGCGAAGAGCACGGTCCCGGCTCCTCCGACGTGGGCGACGTATCCTGGTGCATACCCACAGCCCAGATCCGCACAGTATGCTTCGTGTCCGGCGCACCCGGCCACAGCTGGCAGAATGTGAGCTGCGGCGCCTCCCCCATAGGAGACAAGGGAACTGTCTATGCAGCCAAGGTCCTCTGCGGCGCTGCCATAGACCTGCTGGAGGATCAGTCGCTGATCGAGGCTGCTAAGGCCGAGTTCAAGGAAAGGGCTGCTGAGGGCTATTTCTGCCCTGTACCCGAAGGCGCAGAGCTGCTGGTCATCGAATAGGGCGAGAATCGCCGTTTTAAGAGCTTTAATTCTTACGAACACATAAATACTCAAAACCATACTAAACCCCTCTCAGAGGGCCTCTCAGGGCCTCTGGGAGGGGCTTTTGCATGCCCTGGAGCAGTCGGATCAGACATTCCGGATATAATGACAGAAAAATAACATACAGAATGGAAAAACTTGCAGATGGCATACTATTATAATATATAGTAGCAAAATAAATTTAATCTGTATGCAGATAAAATATTTTAGAAATAAGTAAAATTATGTTTGACAAATCGTGATTGATAATTTACAATACAGACAGTAAATACCAATAATGTAAATCAGATAGGAGATTGCTTATGAAATGCACTGTAATTGAGCGTCATCTGGAGGGGGACGCTGAGGGAGAGTTCACTTACGGATTGATGGTTGAAGACAGAAGCGATTCATTCCTTGTCCATGATATCTCTGTCGATAAGGACTTCGTACATACCGTGGCAAGGCTTTGCGAGCTCACCAGTCCCAGCAGGGAAAAGCTGTTCCAGATGATAGAAGCCATGATCCCCTGATCAGCCGCTTCCGATTCTTTGAACATACACCATTTAACCCCTTACATGAAAGGCTCTTCTCAGATTTCTGAGGAGGGCCTCTTCATTTGGGCCCCGCTTTGTGGTATCATATACGGGCAACCAAATCCATCACAAGGACCTGTTTTTTTATGGCAAGAATACCCGAATATCTGGAAAAACTTAATGATCAGCAGCGCAAGGCTGCCATGCATATAGACGGACCTCTGCTGATACTGGCAGGGGCAGGCTCCGGCAAGACCGGCACCATGACCCACCGCATAGCCTACATGATAAAGGACGGCGGCGTGGACCCATATAACATTCTGGCTGTCACCTTTACCAACAAGGCTGCCGCGGAGATGCGGGAAAGGGTGGAGGCTCTTGTGGGAGCAAAGCCCGGCATGTGGATTCAGACCTTCCACTCCGCGGCTCTTCGCATACTCAGAAGCGAGGCGGAGCGCATAGGCTTCACCCGAAGCTTTGTCATCTACGACCCGGTGGATCAGAAAGCCCTCATAAAGAACCTGCTCAAGGAGTTGAATCTGGACGAAAAGCGCAACGCTCCGGGCTATGTTCTGAGCGAGATCTCTGCTGCAAAGGAAAACGAGATCAGCCCTGAGGCCTACGCAAGGAAATACGAGGGGGTCTATCACTACAAGGATCTCATAGCCCTCTACCAGGCCTACGACCGGGAGCTGAAGAAGAACGGCGCCATGGATTTTGACGACCTCATCCTCAACACCGTCAGGCTCTTCGAGGACAATCCGGACGTGCTGGCCCGCTACAGGGACAAGTTCCGCTATGTTATGGTGGACGAGTACCAGGACACCAACATGCTGCAGTACAAGCTGGTGAAGCTGCTGTCCGAGTATCACAGAAACATCTGCGTGGTGGGTGACGACGATCAGTGCATCTACCAGTGGAGAGGGGCGGACATCAGGAACATACTGGAGTTTGAAAAGGACTTTCCGGGAGCTGCAGTCATAAAGCTGGAGCAGAATTACCGTTCCACCTCGAATATAATAAATGCCGCCCACAGCGTGATCAGCCGCAACAAGGGCCGCAAGGAAAAGAAGATGTGGACCGATGCTCCCGCAGGGGAGAAGATCGAATACTACAGGGCCGAGGACGACAAGGAGGAGGCCCGCTACATAGCTGCCAAGGTGGGTGAGCTGATGAGAAAGAACCCGCTGCTGAAGTACTCGGACTTTGCGGTGCTCTACAGGGCCAATGTGCAGTCCAGGCGCTTTGAGGATTCCTTCTCCGCAAGGGACATCCCCTACCAGGTGCTCTCCGGCATGCGCTACTACGACCGCAAGGAGATAAAGGACATCATGGCCTACATGAGGCTGGTGGTGAACCCAAAGGATGACATTTCCCTTCTGAGGGTCTTAAACGAGCCTAAGAGAGGCATTGGAAGCAAGACCGAGGAAAACATCAAAGCGGTGGCTAAAATGCATCAGAAGGCCCTTCTGGAGGCTCTTATGGCCCCTGAGGTGGTGGAGTCTCTCTCCGCCAAGGTGCGTCCGCGGGTGGAGGCTCTTACAGAGCTTCTTACAGGACTGAACCAGCAGATGGGAGAGCTGTCCGTGGGCGATGTGTACGATGCGCTGCTGGTACAGACCGGCTATCTTCCCGCCCTTCAGGAGCAGGAGAGCATAGAGGCGGACGGCCGCATCGAAAACCTCATGGAATTCAAATCCGTCATCCAGGAGAAGGAGCAGGCGGCCAGGGAGCAGGGGGAGACCCTGACCCTTGAAAGATTCATGGAGGATCTGTCGCTGCAGGCTGATGTGGACAATCACGACCCGAATCAGGATGCGGTGGTTATGATGACCCTTCACTCCGCCAAGGGGCTGGAGTTTCCTGTGGTCTTCATACCCGGCATGGAGCTTGGCATCTTCCCAAGCTACAGGACGATTGACAAGGGTGACGATCTGGAGGAGGAGCGCAGGCTCTGCTACGTGGGCATGACACGGGCAAGGGAGAGGCTCTACATGACCAGCGCCGAGCAGCGCATGCTCTACGGAAAGACTGACTATACACTGGAGTCGCCTTTCCTTAAGGAGATAGACAGAAAATACATGGGCGGCATGCCGCTCTACGATAAGAGGGGCAGAGGGCTGTCCTTCGACCGCTACGATTCCATGGCGGACAATTACAGCTACGGAAGCTACAGCTCTCCGCTGTCCGAGAGGCGGACGGGAAGCAGCTATACGCCTTCTTCCGGCAGCGGCGCGGGCTATATCTCGCCCCTGAAGGCTGCTGCCGAGACCCGCGCCAAGGGACAGGCTCTTCGTCCCGTGGCTGCGCCGAAGCAGACTCTGGCAGGCACGGAGCTTCTGCCGGGGGAAAAGGTGAGTCACGATAAATTCGGCGAAGGTACCGTAATTGAAGTAAATGGTAACATAATAACTGTTATCTTCAACTCCGTCGGAACCAAGAAGCTGGCAAAGGATAAAGCGCCGCTTAAGAAGGTTTAGTTACTTACAAGAGTATAAACAAAAGGTGATCGATATGGCAGACCCCAGGGAAAGAATGGAGGAGCTCTACAGGCTCATCGCTTACCACAACGACAGATACTATAATCAGGACGATCCGGAGATCAGCGACTACGAGTACGATCAGCTGAGTCTGGAGCTCAGAGCTCTTGAGGCTGAGTATCCCCAGTACATGCACGAGGCCAGTCCCACCCAGAGGGTGGGAGGCACCGCCAAGAGGGAGCTCAGAAAGGTGCAGCACGATGTGCCCGTGATCTCCCTGCAGGATGTCTTCAGCAAGGAGGACGTCTACGCCTTTGTGGACAGGGTGCTCTCTGAGCAGCCCGGGGCCCGCTTTTCCGTGGAGAAAAAGATAGACGGCCTTACTCTTGTGCTGCGCTACAGAGACGGAAGGCTTGTGGATGCCATCACAAGGGGGGACGGCAGCGTGGGCGAAAGCGTCTACGAGAACGCCCTGGTCATCAGGACCATTCCCAGGGAGATCCCCGAAAAGCTGCCCTATCTTGAGGTCCATGGAGAGGTATACATGTCTACGGAAAGCTTTGAGACTGCCAAATTATAACAGGATTAGGCCGGTGGCAAGATCTACCAGAACCGCAGAAATTCAGCCGCAGGGACCCTCCGCCAGCTGGATCCTAAGGTTGTGGAGGAGAGAAAGCTGGACATCTGGATCTTCAATTTGGAGATCGCTGAGGGCAGGAGCTTTTCAGGCCACAAGGAGAGCCTTGACTGGCTGGCCTCCCAGGGCTTTGCGGTCATCCCGGATATAATAATGGCGCAGACCGCCGACCAGGTCTGGGCCGGAATACAGCACATCGCAGACATACGCTACAGCCTCAACTACGGCCTTGATGGAGCGGTGGTTAAGGTGGACGATCTTCAGATGAGGCGGGAGCTTGGCATGACCTCCAAGGTTCCCCGCTGGGCTGTGGCCTACAAGTATCCGCCGGAGAGGCAGGAGACCGTCCTTGAGGATATAGTGGTCCAGGTGGGCCGTACGGGAAAGCTGACTCCCCTTGCCATACTCAAGCCCGTCCGCCTGGCAGAGACCACCGTCTCAAAGGCTACCCTGCACAACCAGGATTTCATCAACGAAAAGGACATAATGATAGGGGATGCGGTGGTGCTCCAAAAGGCCGGAGACATCATTCCCGAGGTGGTTTCCGTCGTGAAGGAGAAGCGGCCGGCCGATGCAAGGCCCTTTGAGATGCCCCGGTTCTGCCCGGTCTGCGGAGCCCCCGTTGCCACCGATGACGGCGGCATCAATATCTTCTGCACAGGGGAAAGCTGCCCCGCAAAGGACGCCAGAGGCATAATATACTTTGCTTCTAAGGATGCCATGGACATAGAGGGCATGGGTCCCTCGGCAGTCGAAGCGCTGATATCCGAGGGTTACATAAAGGATGTTTCTGACATCTTCACGCTTAAACAGCATAAGGAGAGGCTCATAGAAGAGGGCATCATCGGAAGAGAAAAATCCGTCAGCAACATCCTGGCTGCCATCGACAGAGCCAAAGAAAACGGGCTGAATCAGCTGGTGACAGGCCTTGGAATCAGGGGAATCGGAAAGCAGACGGCCAAGATCCTGACTTCGAGATTCCGCAGCATGGACCAGATCATGGCTGCAAAGCCGGAGGAGCTTATGGAGCTTCAGGACTTTGGCGAGACCACTGCAGGTGACCTGGTCAACTGGTTCGAAAAGCCTGCCAACAGAGAGCTCATCGAAAAGCTCAGGGCAGCAGGGGTCCGCATGGAGATGGAAGAGGTCCAGGCTGCAGGCGATCAGCGCTTTGCGGGCAAGACCTTCGTTCTTACCGGGACCCTGTCCCGCTACACCAGGGATCAGGCCTCTGCCATTATCGAAAGCTTCGGAGGAAAGACCAGCTCCAGCGTGTCGAAGAAGACCGACTACGTGCTGGCAGGCGAGGCCGCAGGCAGCAAGCTCACAAAGGCCCAGAGCCTGGGAGTTGCGGTCATAAGCGAGGAAGAATTCGAGGACATGATAAAATAGCAAAAAAGCAGGAACTCCTGCCGCTAAAGCCCTTGAATTCCTGCAGCTCGTATATTATAATAACCGAGCCTTAATAATTCGCTGGTTATATCGGGTCCGCCGGGTCCTGCGCAATGGAACCCTGTGAACCATGTCAGGTCCGGAAGGAAGCAGCATTAAGCGGATCGTGCCATGTGCCGCAGCCAAGCCTGACGGATCCGATATAGCCGGCGGATTTTTTATTGTCCGTAAATATGTACAGCTAATGCTGTATAATCAAAAGCAGCAGATGGTATAATGGATCACCGGAAGTTTTTAGTGTGAAAGAGAAGGGAAGCTATGAAAATACTGCATACATCGGACTGGCATCTTGGGATAAGCTTCAGGGGACGGAGCGCGGAGGAGGACCAGTGGCACTTCATAGAGCAGATCTGCGGCATCCTGACCGAAAGAAAGGCGGATGCCATGATCATAGCGGGGGATGTTTTCGATAAAAGCATCGCCTCCTCTGATGCCGTGAATCTTTACGACAGGATAATGACAAGGATAGTTGGGGAGCTGGGTGTTCCCGTGCTTTGCATAGCTGGAAACCACGACAGCGCAGAAAGGCTTTCCCAGTGCAATCAGCTGCTTAAAAAGAGCGGCCTTTACATATCCGGTCAGCTCTCGCCGGGTTTTGATATGGTGGAGCTGGAGGATGCGGATGTGTATATGCTTCCCTGGTTCACTCAGGACAGGGCAAGGGCTCTGTACCCCGGGGAGGCAGAGTCCATAAGGACAGTGGAGGATGCCTACAGGGTGGTGCTGGACAAGGTCCGCGGCACATTAAGGCCTGGCCGCAGACATATACTCGTATCCCACGCATACATAGCCAATGCCGTCACCTCCACCAGCGATCGGGCTGCGGAGATAGGCTTCGCATCCAGGGTCAGCAGCAGCCTTTTCGAGGGCTTCGACTACGTAGCTCTCGGTCACATCCACAAGGAGCAGCAGCTTGGTCCCGGCATCAGATACAGCGGGTCCCCCATAGCCTATTCCTTTGGGAAGGAGGAGAGCCAGAGAAAGGGCGTCATACTCATAGATACGGAGGACATGTCTCAGGAATTTATAGAGCTTTCGCCCCTTCACGTCAGGATGACCCTTCAGGGCGAATACGAGGATCTGCTTAACAGAAGCTATTCTAAGGAGATACGGGATGGCTATATCAGGCTGGAGGTAACGGATTCCTATGTGGGAAGCGAGGCAATGGCCCTGTTCGGGGAGCGCTTTCCTAACCTGCTGGAGGTCAAGGGCAAGGATTTCGACCGCGACGATGCCTCCATCACCATGAGCAGGGAGGAGTTCGACAAGAAGGTGGACGACCCTCTGGCAGTCTTCAGCGAATACTGCAGGGATGTGCTTAAGGAAAATGCCTCGGAAAAGAGGCTTGAGCGCTTCGAAAAATCCATGGAAGAATACGCAAAGGAGGCTCAGTAATGCATCCAATAAGCCTTGAATTTCAGGCCTTCGGGCCATATAAGGGTCATGAGACCATAAACTTCAGGGATCTTGCACAGAACGGACTCTTTCTGATATGCGGAGAGACCGGCTCCGGCAAGACCATGATACTTGATGCCATCACCTTTGCCCTCTATGGACAGAGCAGCGGAAACAACAGAGACGATCTGACTCAGCTGCGCTGCAACAGGTGCGATCCATCGGATCCCACCTTCGTTAAATTCGTCTTCGAGGAGAAGGGCTCAGTCTACTCCTTTGAGCGCAGGCTGGAAATGAAAAGGGTCAATCTCGCTGCAAAGCAGAGCCTTCTGAAGCTGAATGATCAGGGGGTCTGGGAGCCGGTCTTTGAGAACTGCAAGGCGAAGGAGATGACCGCCAAGGCGGCGGAGATCATAGGCCTGGACTACAATCAGTTCAGGCAGGTCATCATCCTGCCCCAGGGGAAGTTCGAAAAGCTCCTCACCTCCAACTCCGATGAGAAGGAAAAGATTCTGGTGAACATCTTCGGGGCTGACAAATGGCAGAGGATAGCGGAAAAGTACTACGAAAGCGCTAAAGCCCGCAAGGATGCACTTACGGATAAAAAGAAGCTGATGGACGCATCCCTTGCTGAGGAGGGCTGCGCAGATCTGGCGGAGCTTAAGGAGCTGCTGGATGCAGGCGCCGGGGAGCTGCAGGAGCTTGAAAAGCAGTACAAGGCAGCGGATTATCCGAAGCGGGAGGAGGAGCTTTCCGGCCTCAGCGGCCTTGCTAAGGAATTCTCCCAGCTCTACGAGCTGGAGGCTCAGCTGGCGGCTCTTGAGGGCCGAAAGGATCAGATAGAAATAGACAGGAAGACCCTTGCAGAGGCTGTGATCGCCGAAAACGCAAGAGGGCCAATAGAAAAGCTTAAAGAAAAAAAGAAGGCTGCGCAGGCAAGGGAAGCAGAGCTTGAGCAGCTTCAGACGGAATCTATGGCGGCCGAGACTGAATTCAGCCGCGCAGGGGAGGCTCTGAAGGAGCACGAGGCCAAGGCTGAGACCAGGCAAAGCTGGGAAAAGCAGAAGACCCTGCTGGAGTCTAAGACCGATATCTATAAGGGAATAGACCAGCTGGAAAAGCAGGAAAAGGAAGCCGAAATTGCCCGGCAGCAGGCTGAGGCGGGCGAAAAGAAGTCCCAGTCGGCCCTGGACAAGGCAACGGCTGAAACTCAGAGCTGCTTTACAGCCCTGAACGCGGCTTCTGAAAATACAAGAGCTCTTCGCACAAGCTACATGGCGGGCATCACGGGCTTTATCGCAGCGGAGCTTGAGGATGGGCAGCCCTGTCCCGTATGCGGCAGCCTTGAGCACCCGAGGAAGGCGCCCATAGCAGAGGGCAGCGCTTCCAAAGAGGCTGTGGACGAGGCTGATGCTTCTGAGGAGCTCTGCCGCAAAAACTGGAAGGCTGCGGATGAAAAAAGAAAGAGTGCAGAAGCAGCCTGGAAGAAGCAGAATGACGCGCTTCTTCAGGCTCAGACCGCCCTGGAAAAGGCAAAAGCAGAGCACCAGTCAGCCCGCAGAAACCTCATCGAGGGCATAGCGGACCTGGCAGAGCTGAACAGTCAAATAAAGGGCTGCGGAGATGCCATAAAAGAATACGACAGGAAGAAGGAGCTTTTGACAAGCGCCTTTGATACGGCAAAGCAGAAAAGCGAAGCCATCGGGACCCGCATAAAGACTGCGGAGGAGGAGCTTAAAAAGGCTAAGGATGAGGCTTCCTCAGCTGAGCAGGCCCTTATTTCAGTGCTTAGAGAGCATAGTCTTAGCAGCATGGAGGAAGCCATCAGCCGCATGCTCTCCGATTCGGAGCGCAGCAGTCTCTCAAAAAAGATCGACCAGTACAGCGGCAGTCTGGACACCCTCAAGGGGCAGATCAATGACAAGCTTGCCCTTCTCAGGGACAGGCAGGAGCCGGACCCCGCAGCAATTTCAGCCGAGCTTAGGGATATCGATGAAAAGAAAAGGACCTACGAAAGGACCCATTCATCCCTGAGCACCAGGCAGGAGAGACTGGAGGGCAAGTACAGCCAGCTCAAGGCAATAGATGAAAAATACAGAGGCGAGATACAGGATGCGGAGGATGATTTCACCTTCGCAAAGAATCTCAGGGGCGATACAGGCATCGGCCTTCAGCGCTATGTGCTTGGCATCATGTTCTCCTCTGTCATCCAGGCCGCAAATGAAATGCTCAGAAGAGTCCACGGCGGAAGATATCAGCTCTTCAGGACCGACGAAAAGGTGGACGGAAGCAACAAGCGGGGTCTGGATCTTAAGGTCTACGACAGCTATGCAGGCGGCTCCGAAGGAAGAAGCGTTTCCACTCTTTCCGGCGGCGAAAAGTTCCTCGCCTCCCTGGCACTGTCCATCGGTATGTCCACCATCGCCAAGACCGGCGGCGTAAATATCGATGGCATATTCATCGACGAGGGCTTCGGCTCCCTGGATAACGACTCCATCGACGACGCTCTGGATATCCTGGGAAGCATTCAGAGGGCCCACGGAATGGTTGGCATCATCTCCCACGTGGAGGTCCTGCGGTCAAACATTCCCACCAAGATCCAGGTGGTAAAGAGACGGGAGAGCAGTACTATAGAGTAAGCTGCAGTGCCCGGTTCTTAAGGCTTCGGGGAACGAAAAGAAGAACAATAAAAGAGCAGGCTTTTGGCCTGCTCTTCAGCTTTTCTGTTCAGGTCTGCGGACCCGGGCCTTAGCTTTCAAGAAATTCAAATACTCTTTTGTTGAAATCTTTTGCCTCCTCGTAGGCGGCGTGGCCAAGGCCTGGGTAGATGAAGAGCTCGCTGCCGGGAATGAGGGTGTTCAGCTGGCGGGAGGCCTCGGCTCCGACTATCTTATCCTCCTCTCCTCCGATTATGAGGGTGGGGCAGCTTATTTTGCAAAGCTCCTTTGAGGCATCAAAGTCCAGTATAGCCTCTGCATTTGCACGGAAGCGGCGATAGCCGTCCGAGGGCTTTCCTATGCGGCCGATTATGGGGTACATGCTCCTGTATTTCGAAAGATATGCAGGAGAATAGCTCTGCTCCGCGGTGTCTATCATCAGGGCCTTGTGGTCGCCGGCCTCTGCGAATCCCAGCCATCGGCGCACATTTTCTGCAGCCATTTCGCTGCAGCATGGGGCGGAAACGGCTATCACCAGCTTTTCCACCATTTCAGGATGGTCTATGGCGATGTACTGGGCTATCATGCCCCCTTGGGATACCCCGAGCAGGGAAAAACGTTCTATGCCAAGACTTTTCAGCGCCCGGACCTGATCCTCTGCCATGTCCCTGATGCTGCAGCCCTCGGGCAGGTCATTCTTCCTGCTGAACATGTAGACCGTATATTTTTCAAAGAACAGCTTGTAGGGCTGGGCCAAAAGGAAGGCCTTGCCTTTGACCGTGGCAAGCCCGTCGGAAAGACCCGGCAGCAGCACAAGGACCTTCGGCCCCGAGCCGAAGGAAGCATAGTGCATTTTAGTGTTTCCAAGGGGAACTGTTCCGTTTTTCGCATTCCAAAGCATGGCTTCTCCTTCGTCCGGACAGTTTGCATCCGGTAAAAATCCACCTTGATTATACAACAAAACCCCGCCTGAAAAAAGACCTGAGCGGCCTGCCATCCGAAGGCTCAGACTAATGAAGGGAGGCTATCCGTGTTTGAAGAAATCGGATTATTATGATAAACTGAAAGCTGATTTTATCTCAAGCTGAAAGAGGAGGAAATATGCCTATACATATAGAGAACGAAGCATTGCGCTGCCTGAACTGCAAGGTCCCGATGTGCCAGAAATACTGCCCGATAAACACTCCGATACCTGAAATAATCTCCATGTTCAAGGAGAAAAAAGTGATGGAGGCAGGTGAAAGGCTGTTTCTGAACAATCCCATGAGCGTTATATGCGCCACCGTATGCAATCACGAGGCGCAGTGCATGGGGCATTGCGTGCTGGCAAAAAAAGGCACTCCGGTGCAGTTTTACGACATCGAGAAGTTCATTTCAGACTCCTATCTTGACAGGATGAGCATTGAACGGGCTCCATTGAAGCACAAGCGGGTCGCAGTGATTGGCTCCGGGCCTGCCGGCCTGACTGCAGCCATCATTCTGGCTAAAAACGGCTACGATGTGACCATATTTGAACGCAAAAACATGATCGGCGGCATGCTCAGATACGGGATACCCGAGTTCCGCCTGCCAAAATCCATACTCGACCGGTATCAGAAGCTGCTGTCCAGGCTGGGCGTGCAGATCCGGCTCAATACCACCATAGGAGGAGCGCTCAGAATAGACAATCTGTTCCGCGATGGCTACCGGTCCATATTTGTGGGGACCGGTGTCTGGCGTCCGAAAACGCTGGGAATAGAGGGTGAATCCCTGGCTAACGTACATTTTGGCATATCATATCTGGAAAATCCCTCAAATCACGAGCTTGGAAAGACTGTGGTCGTCATTGGCATGGGCAATGTCGCAATGGACGTGGCCCGCACGGCATTCCGCAATGGCGTAGAGAGAGTCATGATGTTTGCGCGTGGCCTGCATCCCTCTGCAAGCTCCCATGAAATGTCGTACGCAGAGCTGGACGGCGCTGAATTCATCTTCGGAAAAAGCATCCGAAGGATCACTCCCGAAGGCCCCATATTTTCGGATTCCATTATTGATGATGACGGAAAGGTCGTGGGGGTTTCTGAAGCCGAAGAGCTGGTTCCTGCGGATTCCGTTGTTATCGCCATCAGCCAGGGCCCTAAGGACAAGCTTATCATGAGCACCGAACACCTTGAGGGTACCAGCAGAGGTCTTCTGATAACCGATGAGCGGATGATGACGACTGTAGAGGGCGTTTTCGCTGCAGGGGATGTGGTTACCGGTCCCCTGACTGTCGTTCAAGCTGTGGAAGCTGCAAAGAAAGCCGCAAATGAAATGATGCTGTACATGGAGCAGGCTGAAGCCGGTGCCGGAGGCATCTGATCAGGGCTTCAGTACGAGGTTGAGTTGAAGCTCCCCATGATGTATAATAAACAGAATAGGCTTTATATCGAGCTGTTTTTGGAGGCGCCATGTATCAGGCACTGTACCGCAGCTTCAGGCCGGAGACCTTCGAGGAGCTCATAGGCCAGGAGCACATAGTAAAAATCCTTAAAAATCAGATAAAATCGGGCACCGTGGGGCATGCCTATCTTTTCTGCGGCACAAGAGGCACAGGAAAGACCACCACAGCCAGGCTGCTGGCCAAAGCCCTGAACTGTACCTCCGAGGGCGAAAAGCCCTGCGGAGAATGCGAGGCCTGCAGGGCCATAGCCACAGGCAATTTCCTTGACGTGGTGGAGATGGACGCCGCTTCTAACAACGGTGTTGACGATGTCCGCATTCTCCGGGAGGAGGTCAATTTCCCTCCTGCGGTGGGAAGAAATAAGGTCTTTATAATTGACGAGGCCCACATGCTTACCACAGCAGCCTGCAACGCGCTGCTCAAAACTCTGGAGGAGCCTCCTGCAAATACAGTATTCATACTGGCTACCACAGATCCCAACAAGCTTCCTGCCACCATACTTTCCCGCTGCATAAGGCTGGACTTTCGCAGAGTGTCCGAAGAGATGCTTGCCAACCGCTTTGAGCAGATCTGCAGGGAGATAGGGGTGGAGGCGGATGCCGATGCCCTGTCCCTTATAGCCTCCAACGCCGACGGCTCTGTGAGAGACGGTCTGTCACTTCTGGACCGCTGCACAGCGGGACAAAAGCACCTCACAAGGGAGGACGTGCTGTTCCTGCTGGGAATGGCAGGGGTGGAGACCCACCTGGCCCTTACGGATGCTGTGCTGAAGAAGGACGCAGGTGAGGCCCTCAGCGTGCTTGCCCAGGTGCTGGCGGAGGGCAAGGAGGCTTCCCAGTTCGGACGGGACTGGCTGGAGCATCTCAGGAACCTTCTGATAATCAGATTCGCAAAAAAGCCGGAGAACATGCTGAACCTTTCTCTGGAAAACGTGGAAAGGCTGAAGGAGCAGAGCAAGGCCTGCGACACGGAGCTTCTCCGTTCCTGCCTAATGGAGCTTTCCAGAGCGCTGTCAGAGGCTAAATGGGCTCCCAAGCCCCGTATTCTTTTAGAGCTGGCCATAATCAAAATGTGCAGCAGGCAGTAGGGGAGTGTTTCCTTTGTACGGTATAACAGACATAAGACAGGACCATGGAGATCAAACCCATCGCATATATACAAAATGATTTCATGGAGAAGTTCGGCATTCCCAAGCAGGCAGGGCTTGCGGGGGAGGCTGAGAGCCTGGTGGTGATGGAGCCGGAGTACTCTGTTGCCGAGGCCTTCCGCGGACTTGAGCAATACGGCCGGATCTGGCTGATCTGGGAGTTTTCGGAGTTCAGCGGCAAGGCCTGGTCACCCACCATACGGCCACCGGCCCTTGGGGGAAACAAGCGGATAGGGGTATTTGCCACACGGTCTCCCCACCGTCCCAATTCTCTGGCCATGAGCTGCCTGGAGCTGTCGGGCATCGAAAAGACCTCCGACGGCCGCATCGCCCTGCGGGTAAAGGGAGCAGACCTGATGAACGGCACCCCTGTCTACGATATCAAGCCCTATCTGCCCTATGTGGACAGCTGGCCGCAGGCAAAGGCAGGCTTCAGCGACGGCAGCAATACCAGGAAGCTGGAGGTGGTCTTTGAAACCCCGGAGATGGGGGCAAAGGCAGGAGAGAAGCTCCATGAGCTTACTGAAATACTGTCCCTGGACCCCAGACCCAGCTATCACGACGATCCTGACCGGGTCTACGGCATGAGCTACGGCAGTATGAATGTACGGTTCAGAGTTTCTGACGGCATGCTGACCGTCATTGAAATAGAAAAAGCATAAAAACAGGCTCTTCGGAGCTATGGAAAAACAATAAACGGCTCCTCGGAGCCTGTATAACAAGGAGAAAACAATGGGAAGAGGAATGAAAGCGGGCAAGATGCCCAAGCAGAAGCAGGCAAGGCCCAGCCAGGCTGCACAGATGGCGCAGCTTCAGGCACTTCAGGATGCAATGGCTGCAAAGCAGGATGAGATCAATCAGACTGAGACCGAGGCGAGCGCAGGCGGCGGAGCCGTCACCGTAAGAGTAAACGGCGAGCATCAGATCGTCTCCGTAAAGATCAAGCCCGAGCTCTGCGACCCTGAAGAGGTTGAAATGCTGCAGGATCTTATCATCGCGGCCGCCAACGAGGCCATGCGCCAGATCGACGACATCAGCAGCAATGAAATGAATAAGCTCACCGGCGGCCTCGGCCTTCCGTTCTAACAGTTTATTTGGCGGCTGGACCCGCCAAATAGGATCTTAATATGAGATATTACGCAAAACCTTTAAATAATCTGATCGCTGAGCTTTCAAAGCTGCCGGGCATAGGCGGCAAGACAGCCCAGCGTCTGGCTTTTCACGTGCTGTCGCTTAGCGATGACGAAGCCGTAGGCCTTGCCAATTCCATAGTCGAAGCCAAAAGGAACATGAAATACTGCTCTGTCTGCGGCAATCTTACGGACGTGGACCCCTGCAGCATCTGCTCCGACAATGCCAGAGACCACAGCGTCATCTGCGTGGTGGAAAGCCCAAGAGACGTGTACGCCATGGAGCGTATCCGCGAATACAACGGCCTTTATCACGTTCTCAACGGCGCCATCTCCCCGATGGATGGCATAGGACCGGAGGACATTAACCTCCGCTCACTGATCCTCCGACTGCAGGAGGGGGACATAAAGGAGCTGATCCTTGCCACCAACCCCAACATCGAAGGGGAGGCTACGGCCATGTACATCGCAAGGCTGGTCAAGCCTGCAGGCATAAAGGTCACCCGCATAGCCCACGGCATACCGGTGGGCGGGGATCTGGAATACGCGGACGAGGTGACTCTTTCCAAGGCCCTTGAGGGCAGAAGGGAGCTGTAATGAGCGGATTTTTAAGCGCCTTCGGCCCCATGGCCCTCACAGCCAGCCCTGCTGACAGCTTCCTTCCTGTCCCGGATCCTGTGGCCTTCAGCATATTCGGCATCGACATAATGTGGTATGCAGTATGCGTGGTCATGGGAATGGTCTGCGGCGTGGGACTTGCCATGAAGCTTGCTCCCCGCAAGGGCATAGACCCTGAGCACCTGCTGGACATCGCCCTCTGGGCGCTTCCCCTTGGCATCGTAGGTGCAAGGATATACTACGTTGTCTTCACCTGGGGCTACTACAAGGATCATCTGGATCAGATCCTGAATCTTCGTGGCGGCGGACTTGCCATCCACGGCGGACTGATACTTGGCATCGGCACTGCCATTTTCATG
>JAEEGF010140872.1_pt1 | contig 16458 bp, 9 predicted proteins | sample 9134171 | NCBI WGS metagenome assembly JAEEGF01 (sample SAMN16246542, study PRJNA631951) | gut metagenome | biome: gut microbiome; feature: rumen; material: AP-attached | host: Bos | place: Iran: Karaj | collected 2018-10
GCCATGGAGAAAGCTTATCGTGACGGCAAGGTGCGTGCCATCGGCGTGTCAAACTTCCAGGAGGCGCGCTACTTCGATTTCCACCACTATGTGGACATCAAGCCCATGGTGAACCAGTTGCAGTGCAACGCATTGATTCAGCAACGACGTATCGAGCCGCTGCTTGCCGAAACTGGCTGCAGCATGATGGCGTGGGGCCCGCTGGGCGGACAAGGCGTGGACGGCATCATCAAGAGCGAACTGCTGGCAAATATCGGTGCCAAGTACGGCAAGACGGCTTCGCAGGTGGCCCTGCGCTGGCTCACTCAGCGTGGCATCATTGCCATTCCCAAGAGCACCCACAAGGAGCGCATGGAGCAGAACCTTGACATCTTCGACTTCCAGCTGACAGATGACGACATGGCGCAGATTGCCACGATGAACCAGCACGATACTGGTACCGTGAATTTCAGCGATATGCAGTTTGTGAAATATTTAATTGAGACTTACGGTTAAGTAGAGCAGAGCCAAGCTTGCTTGAACTCTGCCGAGCGTGAGTTAAAGACGATGAAGTCAAACTAACGGATAGAATTAATTTCGATATGAAGAAGTTATTATCATGGATGCTGATGAGCTTGATGGCCATCGCTTCATACGGACAAAGCAAGGTGTATGTCACTCGCGAGATCTCTCCCCAGTCGCTTGTGAGAATCTATGAGGCTCTTGGTGTTCAGGCCAAGGGGCGTGTGGCAGTGAAAATCTCGACAGGCGAGGGCAGCAATCCCAACTACCTGAAGCCTGAACTCATAAAGGACTTGGTCTTCAAAGTTGATGGCACTATCGTGGAGTGCAACACCGCCTATGGCAGCGGACCAGGCAACGAGCAGGATGAGCGCAATAGGTCGGCCAACCACTGGAAGGTAATCGAGCGCCATGGTTTCTTGAAGTACTTCCCCGTCGACATCATGGACGAATATGACGAGATTCGTATTCCCGTGAAGGACCAGACAAACATTAAGTATGACATCGTGGGAGGACATATTGCCAACTACGATTTCATGATTGCCCTAAACCATTTCAAGGGTCACCCTATGGGCGGCTACGGCGGTGCACTGAAGAACCTCTCAATAGGCTGCGCCAGCAGTAACGGCAAGGCATATATCCACTCGGCAGGCAAGATGGAGAAGCTAGATATGGGTAAGCTCTGGACTCCTGAGTACATTGGCAACCAGGACGGATTCCTTGAGTCGATGGCTGCCGCCGCGCAAGCAGTGGTTAACTACTTCGAAAGGCAGCAGGGCATCATCTATATTAGCGTGATGAACAACATGAGCATCGACTGCGACTGCGTGGATCATCCCGCGCCAGTGAAGCTCGAAGACTACGGCATCCTGGCCTCGACTGACCCTGTTGCTCTTGACCAGGCCTGCGTTGATATCATCAATCAGCAGAAGGTGACCGCCACCAACGACCCAACCGACCTTCTCAACCGCATCAACAAGCAGCACGGCATCCACACCATCGAGTGGGCGGAGAAGATAGGCCTTGGTAGCCGCAATTACACATTGATAAGTATCGACCAATAAGATGAGAAGGTTACTAACAGTTTTTATTGCAGCGTTGACAATGGCAACAATACAAGGACAGACGCTGACTGAGCTCGCCTTGTTTCTGTCGTGAAACGCTCTTATCTTTCCAAATAGAATTCGTTGAGCGGTCTGTACTCAAGGTTTTTCATCAATGTGTCCCAATTGCGAGGCAACTCTATCTTAATTGTTGAATATCCGCCGCCTGGCATTGTCTGCAACTTGTTTCGGGAACTGTCGCCCGTAATGAGAAACTGTGTCATGCCTTGCTGCATGGTAGGGACTGTCTCGATATATTCTTCGGGTGTGTCGTACCATTCTGGCGTTGCCGTGGTTTTGGCTCCCTCGGTGCGTCGCAAATAGCCTGTGTATTGTTTGATGTTATGCTCACCGCCATCCTTTGCTCCACCGGGGTTGGCATAGTAGTTGGCGAAGACCCTTTCTCTGAGTGGTCGGCGAGACGCGTCTATCAGATCTCTCTCCAAGTCGGCCGTTGAGTGATAGACGGTGGAAAGCGTTTTTGCAACCGGTTCGGTCATCAATATGGTGCGGTACGTGAACTGCTTGCCGCTGCCTAGGGCGAACTGGCATCGCTCGCTGATGTCCCATGCCAGAAGTTCCATCATCTTCTCGGCATCGGTTGTCGATGGCGCCATGTTGTTGCCCCACAGCAGGGCTGAAGCTGCCGTTATGGTATTGTCGTTGATGTCGTAACCAGCGCGAACATGGTAGGGTTGCCAACCGATGCGCTTGCAAGCTTCCTCATCCTCGGCCATGCACCAAGACATGGGATAGCCGAAAGTGCCCATGCGGTCTTGCTTGACATAGTAACCGCACAAGTTCATCAGCGCAAGATTCATGAAACGGCCTATCGCCATGTTGGCCGCCTCATTAATCTCACCTTGCCCACAGTCTATGTGCAGTTGTCGAGCCACAGGACCATTAAGCCAACAGAATGGCACCCATGCGTGGGTGCTGGCCAGTGTGCGGCGGAAGTCGGGACCGCCGAGTGCCCTTGTCAAGGCAATCAGGATGGGCATATATTCGGGCTTGCAACCAGCCATCACACCGTTCACAGCCACATGCCATGCCGTGGTGTTGCGGTGCGCTATGGGCAGTGTTGCTACGGTCTCGTCCCAGCGGTAGTCGGTGAAACGCAGCATCTCACTCACTTTCTCAAAGGTGGGCGGGACTATAGGCAATCCGTCGCTCCACTTCATTTCAGTAAAATAGGCGTTCACTTCATCAATCGTACCGAAGAAAACGTCATCACGCAGGTCGCCATGATTGGCGGCTAGCCCTTGATTGCGCTCCTCGGTCGAGATGGGTTTGGTGAGCGCGTCCACAATTTGTGGCCACAAAATCTCACGTGTGTTCTTGATGAGCGTTGCCTCGTCATCCAGTGCGAAAGCACTGGGGTATTCTGCGACGCGGAGCACTGGCACGCCGTTGTTGAGTGCCGTGTAGCGGGCCTGTGTCGTGAAGCTTGGAGCGGTGATGATGACCGATGGAATGCCGATATACTCGGCGGCGATGCACGAACCCGTTTCTTTTGGGGTGCACAATCCACACCCGCCGTTGCCCGAGATGACGGCATCCACATGGAGGTCTCGCAGGCGTTGCTGGAACTCGTCCTTTGCGCGTCGGGTGATACCCGGTGCAGGGTAGGGACCTGCCGTGCCCACCTCGTCAAGCAGCAATACATTGGCATCGGGATAGTTCTTCTCGATAAGGCGCTTGATTTCGGGATGTGTCACGCGGCTCATGAAACTGACTCCGACCACAGCAATCGTCTTGCCCGAAAGCGAGTTCAAGCGTGGGGCTTGGTCGATGGGCTCCACTGTGCCCAGCCCAACTGGTGACACAACCGCAAATCCAGCATCGCCCTTTGTCGCAGCCGATCGGGTCTCGGCACCAATTTCGCAGGTCTCATCGCAGACTATGCGTTCTTGCCCAAAAACAACCCCAGCCAAGAGGAAAAAGCCATATATGAATGCTGTTAATCGTTTCATTATTAGTGCGTCTTATGTTTAATATTTCAACGTCACAAATTTACTGATTATTGTTGAAATCGCAGAAATGTGGGCCCATTTTTGTTGCCTGTTGCCGAAAACAGTTTTAGCGAAAACAGGTTTCGCCTCTATTTTAACAAGACTTTTTTGCCCGAGTTGATGTAGATTCCAGGTGCCGAGGGCTTGGAGTTATATGAGCGGCCAGTGATGTCATACCATAGGTTGCTATCAACTGCTGGCTTGTCGCTCTCGATACTGTGGACGGCAGTTGACCCCTTGATGTATTCAATGCCGGCTGCGGCATCAATCTTGCCATATCCCCACTTGATGGGATCAATGGCGGTGAACTCGTCGTGGCGTGAAGTAGCGGCAAGCACTTCCTTGATGTCATCTAATGTGAGGGTGGGGGCGGCTTGCAGCCACAGGGCGATGATGCCGCTCACCGCTGGGCACGACATCGAGGTGCCACTCATGCTGCTGTAGGGATATCCCTGCCACTGCATTGTTTCGGCAATCTCCTGGTCACATGTATAGTGGTTTATCGACGACACGACATGGGTGCCTGGAGCGGTGACAGTGGGTTGGGCCACACCGTTCAACGACACGCCGTAACTTGAAGAGAAACTGATCTCGTTAAGTGGGAACAGGTCGCTCTCATCAGCGACAACACCATTGTAAAGTCGTGCGTTGGTATTTGCCACATAATTGCCTACGCTGATAACATTGGGAGTGGATGTCCAATCGCCACACGAAATCTCGCTGTCGCCGGGGGTGTAGCCTTCCAAACCTTCCATGCCAACCATGTCAAATCCATCGGTCGTTTCCCACAAGTCCATCCCGATGGATGATGTTGACGACAGCGAAATGAAGAATGGCATTCGTTTTTTGAGATATCCATTCGCGGCAGCGATAAGATCAATCTTGCCGTCAACAACTGTTCCGTATATTGCCACGAAGCCCCCCTGCATATAATCTCTGAGTATCTCCTCGTCATCGCTCAATATTTCAATATAGCCATCCTGAGACGGAGTGATGGTGCATGGCTCTGTTTGCCACAATATCTCTCCACTGCTGTGATTTATCATGCCAATCTGGACACTAAATGCATCGTTCTCGCCCAACGTGTTGCGTGAAAAACCACGCACTATCGAGGCGACAATTCTCGAGATGCTGCCGTCTTCGGTAATAATAGGAGTTGCTCGGGCAAGTAATGTCTTCATGCTGTTATCTTCTTCATCAAATGCCTTGTAAATGTGAACTGCTTTATATCCTTCATTGCCAACACTGAGCACGGGGATGGCATGATTAGACAATTCATCAATCAGTTCAGGCATTGTGCCGGTGCCATTATGGGGGCCATTATGCGTGTTCATGCTTGCACTAACCACGACTCGACCTTCTATTTGCTGGGAATACTGCGCCGCAAATTGAAAGGCAATCTCGTTCACATCCTCTTCGCTCTCAATCGACACCAACACAATATCGGCGTCGGGAGCCATGCCGCCAAACCCTATCGGAGAGCGACTGCCGGCAGCAATACCTGCAGTGTGGGTGCCATGATCGCGAAATTCGTCATCGGTGGTGAGGGTGGCAATGAGTTCGGGAGTGTCGAACACCGAGCCGGGATACTCAATCGTTCCGGCCTCATCATCCTCGACGATGAACTTGTGGCCACTGTCATTAGAGGGAAGATAGACGCAACGCAGGCGAGAGTTCCCGTTGGCATCCTTAAATGCTGGATGCTGGAAGTCAAATCCTCCATCCACAATGCAGATGGTGATGCCCTCGCCAGTATAAGCATCTTGTGTGCCAGGTATAGTGCCGTCAATCAGGCTCACGCCAGTCTCCACACGTGTGACATCGGTCTTCAACTCTCCTTTGCTTGTGGCATCCACCCTTTTCACACCCTCTATGGCAACGAGACCGTCAACTTTGTCGATAGGAATGCCTATCACTGCCTGATGACCAAGCTTTGACAATACAGTGCCGCCAGCTTCACGAATTTGCGCAAACGTGCTCACGGCATCTTTGGAATCAACCTCCACCACAAGCCTGATCAATGGGTTGGCCTCAACTGCTTTTACTCTCTTGCCGTTTAAGTCATACTTTGCTGCCTGTTTTTGCAGTAACGACAGTTGCGCGTCAGGGGTGAGTTTGTTGTGTGCACTCGACATGAGTGCGCACGAGCAAGCAATCATCGCAAATAATGCAATCTGTAATAACCTGTTTTTTATCATTATTACCTGTTGGATGATTTAAACATTTAAGAGATTTAAAGTGAATAAGCAGCACATGTCATTGATTTTTAGTAATTTAGTGGTTGTAAAAATAGTAATCACCAAAATCATTGCTATGCACAACTTTGTCACAAAGTTCCGTATAATTCTTGAGATAACCAAGCAAATTGCTGGAAATCTCGAAAAATGAACGTGAATTCGACGAATTTGTTATTTGATAATCAATCCGTTAGCAACCTCTTTTCGCCTGGCGACACCATACCTAACTTTGAGTGGAGTTATTTACGAGGTGTTTTCTCAGTTTGCTGCACATGGGAATGAAAATAATCACCGACACAATTCCGGCAATCAAAGCGCAGGTCACGGGGACAATCAGGCTGAAGAGCATGTCAACCTTCTCCTTGGCAATGACAATTGAGAACCACTTGATTCCCTGGCGTCGTAACACGATAAAGGCGGCTCTCGATGCCTTGGCCATGTACTTGGGACCAATGCGTTTCACCACTTGCCGTCCCAGCCATCCCACTACGCTTTTCATCTTCTGCAACAGCGGGTACTTGCCCAGCATGAGTCCAGAACTCTCGATGGCCACGACTTTTTGTGTCGATTTGACCTCATCGGCATGCTCGTCCTCGGTTGTACCATATAACAGGAGTATGCGCTGCATGGCCATGTAGAGGCACGCTTGGAAAAATGCGATGTCGATGGCGCAGGCAATCACAATTCCCAATATGCTCTCGGGGAAGCAAGTGATAAACGACACCAGAAATACCATAGAGCCAAAAGTACGTTTAATTGACTTGTATTGCTGCCGCTGTTGCTTGTCGGTGAGCACGTTAGACAATGAGGTCTCTAGAGCCTTGCCAAACATCTCATCCTCATTGTCACGATAGAAGCGACGCACTACCTTGCGCGTGTATTTCTCTTTGTTGAGACGCACAACATTGATTCTCAGCACGAGCGACAGCAGCCACTTGTACTTGTCTAAACAGTAGTCAGTTATTTTTTGTATCTTGTCAAGCAAAGCGATCTTTCTTTTTCTCTCTACGGTTAAATGTTTTTTTGCTGATAAACATACCAACAAGAATGGGCACCACCGAACATAATATGATCTCTCCAGTTGCCTTGAATTCTTCAGCATAAGATTTGGGTGTTATCGTCAGCAGTTCGGCTATTGTTATCACCAGAAGCACTAAAAAGAAACCACTTTCTAGCATAATGACCACTCTCCAAAAGTTTCCCCAGAAGCCATAGCCAAACAACTGCCTGTAGGCGTAAAAATAGCATAAGGGAATCAATATATAAAAATAGTCACCAAAAAAATCGGCTAGGTCGTCCACCAGGAGAACCAGAATGGCCATGAACACCGTGATGAAAAAACCTTGCGGCAGCGTGTGCTTGGTGTTGCGTGGCGCATAGCGGAAGAGACACCATGTGGGAATAGTGAAGAAACATGTCATGAACAGCCATCCCCATCCCGGACTTTCTTTAATCCAGGCAAAGAACTGATTGACCAGTGATGAGTCGCTTGGAGGTGACTTGAGTTCATGGACGCCGAAAAAACTATCGATAATGGCAGTTATTACGCCCATGATAATCATCATTTTCACTGGAGGGAACGACACTTGCCGCTTGCCGTTGATATAATCGCTGATGAAATATCCGGGGCGCCAAATCAGCTGCCACAGGGAGTATAGCATAGAACGGTTGCCCATTCCCCATACCTCGGCGGTGCTTTGAAGCACACTCTTCCAAGATATCTTTCCCAAGCCTGCCTTCTGCGAGCAATGAGGACAAAACTTGCCTGTAAAGTCATACCCGCAATTCTTGCAATGATGGCGCTCGTTCTCGTCATAGCTCCAATCGAAGGGATTGAGTTGCCATGCCTTGAATCGTCTATATCTTTCTTTTAAAGTCATTTATTAAAGGGTTAAAGGTTAGAGGCTGCATTGTGCATTGGTTAGGGTTCTGCTAGGCTGCATTGTGCATTGTGCATTATGCATTGTGCATTAGTTAGGGTTCTGCTAGGCTGCATTGTGCATTGTGTATTATGCATTGTGCATTGTGCATTATGCATTGTGCATTGTGCATTGGTTAGGGTTCTGCTAGGCAGCATTGTGCATTATACATTGTGCATTGGTTAGGGTTCTGCTAGGCTGCATTGTGCATTGTGCATTGTGCATTGGTTAGGGTTCTGCTAGGCTGCATTGTGCATTGTGCATTGGTTAGGGTTCTGCTAGGCAGCATTGTGCATTGTGCATTGTGCATTGTGCATTAGCTAAAGCCTTACCGGGAATTGTTCGACAAAGACAGACCTACGCTAAAGATCAGGTTCACGTTCGACAATGTGCCACTAACATCCCAATCCTCACGATACTCGTCCGATGGTTTGTGATACCACACAGGCATGGGATACTTGTTGGGCTTGCTCACATCCACAGGATGACGGCCGTTCTCCAGCACCACCGCACGAACACCCTTTTTCACAAAGTTATAATGGTCTGAGCGGTAAAACCAGCCGTCGGAGTTGTCATCGTCAAAATAGATATACCTGCCCTGAGCAGCAGCGGCGGCCACATAATATTGGTCTAAGTCGCTTTCCCCGCCACCCAAAATCACGACATCGCGCGTCAACTCGGCTGGCCCTATGCTCTCAAAATTAAGGCAGGCCACAGTCTTCTCCATAGCTACGGCAGGGTGATCGCAGTAATAGGCTGACCCGAAAAGTCCGCTCTCCTCCGACGAGGGGAAGAGGAACACCAGGTCTCGCCTCGGTTGGGGCATCTCCTTGAACTTCTTGGCGACGAGCAAGGCTCCAGCCATGCCCGAGGCATTGTCGGCAGCACCGTTATAGATCGTGTCGCCGCGCTCGTCGGCTTTCCCTATGCCCAGGTGATCCCAGTGGGCGCAGAACACCACTGCCTCGCCTTCCTGACTGCTCCCTCGAACAATGCCGCCCACATTGCGCGTCTTCTGAATATTGTAAGTGACATTCATCTTCACATCACCCCGCACATTCAGCGAAAAACTTCTGAAGCCCGGCTTTTTCGCATCGGCCAGCGCCTTGTCCATATCCATGCCGGCCGCAAGAAACAGTTTTTTACAACCGTCCTCGTGCAGCCATCCTCTCACGGCCAATTCGTTGGCATTGCGCGTGTCTGGATCATAGATGCCGAGATTGTTACTCAGGTGGCCATTTACACACACATGCCACCCGTAACTGGCGGCTTCGGTGTGATGGAGCACCAGGCAGCCGACAGCACCCTGGCGCAGAGCCTCTTCAAACTTATAGGTCCAACGACCGTAGTAGGTCATGTTACGGCCTCTGAAGAGATGACTGTCATAAAAGCCGGGGTCGTTGACCATCACCACCACGATCTTGCCTTTCACATCGACGCCCTCGTAGTCATTCCAGCCGTATTCGGGCGCGTTGATGCCAAAACCGCAAAACACATACTCCGCTTTCTTCAGATCAATTTTCTCGGTGGCGCGCGTTGTCCAGATAATCAAATCGTCGGGATAGCGAAGCACCGATTTCTTCTTACCGCTCACCGAGAGCCTGCTGCCCACGGGCTTGGCTGTAACTGCAATCATATCAAAGGGCTGGATCCAACTGCCGTTGAAGGCTGGCTCCAAACCCATTACTTCCAACTGTCGGGCAAGATAGTCCACCGTCTTGTCCTCATAGGGCGTCATGGGCTTTCTTCCGCCAAACTCGTCATGCGAGAGCACCCTGGTCCATTCCCTCAGCAACTGTTCGTCACTTCCAGTTTGCAACTGCTCCTGTGTGATCTGTCCACTGGCAGTTGCCAGCCCCATGATGACAAAAGCGATCATCGTCATCAACACTTTAGCGTTCATTCTCATCAGCATCAATATGTGGGTTGTTAGAAAAGGACTTTTCGATAATACACCGCTCACGATGGGGTTATAGAAAAATCCCATCACGATAAGTCTTTTAAATTTCTGCAAAGATACAAAATCTTTCTCTTCTACCGAAATTTCGGCGAATGTGACAGAAAACAATAGAGTCTCCTCAAAAAGTTTTCCACAATACAGTCAACTTTTTGCTCCAAATCGCACGATTTTAAGATAAAAATAATTACCTTTGCATTTCCTAGTAAGAGTCTATCATACTCTTATCCAGCAAATGACCAAATAAACAAACGATATAACAAACTCCTTCGCAGTCATATGAGCTTTGGTCTGCTCGCTGGAACTGCGTTGGAGTTTTGTTTTAGAAAATGGCATCGACTCGAAGAACATATTCTTTTATAGACTCGTTCGTAGGTTGTGGAGAGGCCAACGCGCGCGGACATTCTCCCCAAAGACCGTCACCGAACTTTACGCCATAGCCGAGGCACTAGGATGTCATATGGAGTTTTCAGGAATGAATAATTAATGCATCTCGACTGGGAGCACCCAGCTTCCTTTCGCAATGATGCAGCCCTATATGACGACTAGGATTAACTTTTTTGATTGATAGAGATAAACCTGAAAGCATAAATAAGTTGAATGATGTCATTCTTCAAGAATATATTTGGTTGGCGCAAAAACACAACACATTCCGTTGAGGACACCTCATCGGACGAGGCACGTCGCTTGCTTGAGTTTGAGAGTAGGCGCGACAAGCTGTTGTCGGCTGACAGATTTATCGCAAGGAGTGATTACCGTTCTTTGGTTGAGGATTTCTCTGACTTCTATCAGCAGATAAAAGCCTTACAAAACTCAGATGTGCTAACCGAGTTTTGTGACAAGCGTCGCATAGCGGAGAACCGCTTGAGTTCATTCCTCAACTTCTATGTTGAGTTACAGAATGAACAAGAGGGTTCTGCCGCAATCAAAGCACACAACGATGCTTTTGTGGCATCTCATCTAAAATCTGAGCAACAATACCTTGACGGCATACTCACACAAGTTGACCCCAACATTATGCTCGACGACGAGCAACGCCGTGTGGTGTTGTCTGATGAAGATTATACGCTAGTGATTGCGGGCGCTGGTGCAGGGAAGACTACCACCGTCGCCGCTAAAGTAAAGTATCTGGTGGAACGCAAGGGTATACGCCCCAATCAAATTCTGGTAATTTCGTTCACCAACAAAGCCGTAGGCGAGTTGCGTGACAAAATCAACAAAGCACTGAAGATTGATTGCCCCATCACCACCTTTCACAAGACCGGTTATGCCATCATGCGGCGGCAGGAAGACTCACTCAAGACGATTGTTGACCAGGGCTTCATGTATGACGTTATCAACAATTATCTGAAGGGGAATATCCTGGAGAATCCCGAACTGGTTGACAAGCTCATACTCTTCTTCGGCAGTTATTTCGAGGCTCCGTATGAGGGCAATGACTTGAACGATTTTTTCAACTACATCACTAAAGCCGACTTCTCGACGCTGCGAGGCAATATAGAGGAATATGCCGAGCAAATCATAGACAAGCGCACAGGTAAATGTTTGACTATTGCCTACGAGACCCTACGCTCGGCACAAGAAGTGCGCATTGCCAATTTCCTGTTCATGAATGGCATTGAGTATAGCTACGAAAAGCCCTATCCGTTTAACATCAAAGGTTCACACAAGCCCTATACGCCCGACTTCACGATTGAGCAAGACGGCAAGGTAGCCTATATTGAGCACTTCGGCATCTCGGAGGACGGCAAGAACAGCCTATACAACGCAGAGCAGTTGGAACAATACAAAAGAGCCATCAATGACAAGGTTCTTTTGCATAAAGAGCATCAGACTGCTCTAGTCTATACCTTCTCGGCCTACAACGACGGGCGTGACTACCTTGCTCACCTTAAAGAAAAACTGGAGAAAAAAGGCTTTAACTTGAGCCCTCGCTCATCGAGAGAAGTCTTCGAAAAAATCGTCAGTACAGAGGAAAACCGCTATATCTCCAAACTGGTAAGGTTGATGTGTACATTTCTGCAGAACTTCAAAACCAACGACTACGGCATGGACGAGTTCCGCCGTATCATGGCATCCACACGAAACGAACGCACCAAGCTGTTCATGACCATCGCCGAACAATGTTACCATGAGTACGCGAAGCGATTGAAAGAAAGGAACGCCATCGACTTTGAAGACATGATCAACGACTCGGCACGCATTCTGCGCGAAGAAGTAATTAGAGGTGAGAAGCTGGACTTCAGATATGTCATTGTTGATGAATATCAAGACATATCCCGCCAACGGTTTAACCTTACGAAAGAACTGAGCAAACTCTTTGATGCCAAGATTATCGCTGTGGGCGACGACTGGCAATCTATCTATGCATACGCTGGCTCGGACATCACGCTGTTCACCAACTTCTGCGAGACGTTTGGTTATGGCGAAGAGTTACACATCACCCGTACTTACCGAAATGCCCAGGAGGTAATTGACATCGCCGGAGGCTTCATTCAGAAAAATACGAAGCAAATTCAAAAGGCACTTATTTCGCCCAAGCACATCAAGAACCCTGTCATCATTCAGACCTACACTGAGAATGTTGACCGAAAGCAATATGAGGGCAAAGGCGGCAAGTTTTTCCTCGTCGGCGAGACCGTGGAGAAAATCATGAGAGAAATACTTGCCGAAAACCCAAAGTCGTCGATACTGCTTTTGGGCCGGTACGGCTTTGACGGATTCAACCTGACGAAATCGGCCGACTTCCAATACTGGGAGAAGACAGGTAATGTAACGTCAAAAACTTTTGCCGACGTTGAGTTGGAGTTTTTGACCGTTCATCGGGCAAAAGGCCTGGGATATGACAACGTCATTATCATCAACGCCATTGATTCGGTTTACGGATTTCCATCGCAGGTGCAAGATGATCCTGTTTTGAAATATGTGGTCAAAGACGACCACGCTATTGAATATGCCGAGGAGAGACGGCTGTTTTATGTGGCGTTGACACGCACCAAGAACCGCGTGTATATCGTCACGCCACAACAGCGGCCATCAGATTTCGTGCGTGAACTGGTGAGTGAATATCCCAATGTAGAATTGCGCGGTACGCTTGACGAGAAACAAGCCAGCAAATACGAGACAAAGCATTGCCCGATTTGCGGCTTCCCATTGCAGTTCCGATACAAGAGAGCTTACGGACTGAAACTGTGGATTTGCTCCAATGAGCCCGAAATATGCGACTTTATAACCAACGACATTCGCGGTGGTGAAATGACCATTTTGAAATGTGACAAATGTCACGATGGCTACTTGATTGTCAAACCTGGCAAGAATGAGCCATTCCTCGGTTGTACCAACTACCGAAGAGACGGCACTGGCTGCGACGGCTTCATGACAAAAGCATATTATCTAAAGCACATCAAGTAACACATCATAACAGATTGAAAATAAATTATTTGAAATATGGCTACAACAAAAATGACAAGCACAATAGAACAGCTTCTTGCGACATATAAAGCAGAACTGCGCAAGTTTTGGGAAGATGAGAAGTATAAATGGGAGGCAGTAAAATACTTCCAGGACAATTGGGATATTGAAGCCGCCAACTTTGGCGCGATGTTTGCCGAAGCCACAAAGAAGCATTATAATCTGCTTGCGTCGGGCATGTATTACCCGCAAGCAATGATTCAAGAGTTTGCTGCGGTGGACGTTGAACGCACACGCTCAATGTTCCGCAGCTTATTCGACGAGTCCATAGACCTCAAGACACGCATTCAGTCTTTTATGGATGAGGCCGAATCCTTCCGACAATCACATAGTAACGAGTGGAAGAACCACTACCAAGACTTACATGCTATCAGCGTTTACCTCACGTTCATGTACCCCGATAGGTACTTCATCTATAAGTACACAGAACTGAAGAATTATGTAAACAAAGTGGGAGGCGGTTTTGTAGTGCGAAGGACCAATAAACCGGACTATCTTACCGATGTTTTTAACTATATGACATCTATTCGTGCCTCACTTGCCGAGGATGAAGAATTATCGAAGCTAATAGCAGAATTGACTGCCAATGACTTGTGTTTTACTGATAAGCACAAAAATGTAACTACAATTGATTTTGTATATTTTGTCGGCAAGCGTCTGCTCGAAAAGCCCATATCACCACCTGCCGAAGATGAAATAAATCCAGCAAAGCAGTCTCGTTATTGGATTTATGCGCCAGGGGAAAGCGCATACAAGTGGGATTTGTGTCTCGAGAAAGATCTCATGTGCATCGGTTGGGATGACTTAGGCGACGTGTCGAACATCACCAGTCTTGAAGAAATGCGGGAAACCATGAAGTCTGTCTTTGGCGAAGACAAGCCTTATACTCATAGTGGTCTTGCCGTTTGGGAATTCTCGCACGTGATAAAACCCGGTGACATCATTTATGCAAAAAAAGGCTTGACAAAAATCATAGGCAAAGGTATTGTGACTGGCGACTATTCTTTCGATGGCTCACTCGATGAATACAACCATGTTCGCACTACACAATGGACGCAAGAGGGAATATGGGAAACTCCATGGAACTTGCCGATGAAAACACTTACCGAGATTTCGACCGAATATGCAAAAGATCTTGATGACGTGCTGAATGGCAAGGAATCTGAAAAACCAATCCCAAAAGATACAAAAAGTGCAACAGATGGTGCGAAACAATATTGGTGGCTGGTTGCAAACCCCAAGATGTGGAGCATGAGGGACATGAGAATCAGCGAAGTACAGGAGTACAGCCTTTATAATGACAACGGCAACGCACGTCGTATCTTCAAGAACTTCCTCGACGCAAAGACTGGCGATTTAGTCATCGGTTATGAGGCGACTCCAACAAAGCAAATCGTTGCTTTATTGGAGGTTCATAAACAGAATGATGGCAAACTCATTTGGTTTAAGAAGGTTGAATCGCTGGGGGCGCCTATTGATTATTCGACATTAAAGTCAATGCCGGATCTGAAGAACATGGAGTTCTTCGTAAATTCCAATGGTTCACTTTTCAAGCTGACTGACGATGAGTTTAATATCATCATGGAAACCATCCGAGAGGAAAATCCCATAACCGCGACAACTACAGTTAAGGATTACACGAAAGCTGATTTCTTGAACGAAGTATATGTCTCTGACGATGACTTTGAATCGCTCAAAGCACTCATCTTGCGAAAGAAGAATGTGATTCTTCAAGGTGCTCCTGGAGTAGGAAAAACCTTCGCCGCACAGAGATTGGCTTATGCCATCATGGGCAAACAAAACGGCAGCTGCTTAGAACAGATTCAGTTCCACCAGAACTACAGCTACGAGGATTTTATGATGGGATTCAAGCCAAACGACAACGGCGGCTTTGACATGAAAAACGGCATATTCTATAGGTTCTGCAAGCGAGCTGCAGCAGATCCCGACAATCCGTATTTCTTTATCATCGACGAGATTAACAGAGGCAATCTCAGTAAAATTTTCGGAGAACTGCTGATGCTCATTGAAAGCGACTACAGAGACAAACCTATCAGATTGTCTTATCGTGACGAAAAATTCTCAGTTCCTTCGAACCTTCACATTATCGGCATGATGAACACGGCAGACCGAAGCCTTGCGATGATTGATTATGCTCTGCGTCGTAGATTCAGCTTTTTGGAAATGGAGCCGGGGTTTGATTCCGACGGTTTCATTCAGTATCAGAAGAGCCTGAATAATGAGACCTTCAATGAACTGGTCGAGAAGGTCAAAGATCTGAATAAGAAGATCGCTTCGGATAAGTCACTCGGTAAGGGGTTCTGCATTGGGCACAGCTATTTCTGCGGCCACGATACTTGCACAGAAGAATGGCTGCATTCCATCGTGGATTTCGATATTCTTCCGATGCTCAGTGAATATTGGTTTGACGATTCAGCGGAGCTGCAGCGCTGGGAAAATATTCTTCATGGAGTATTTCAATGACAAAGGATAAGAGCATATTCATCAAGAATATTTACTACATGCTCTCTTATGCCTTCACCACATTGCAGCAGTCGGATGACGATAAGATCGCCACGGAGGAATTTGAGAACATGCATAATCTGTTCGCGGCGATTCTTTCAAAAGGAATCGGGCGGCAGTTGAAGCAGGGACTTTACCGGGAATACATGAACCGGAAGGAAGACCTGCCGGTGATGCGCGGCAAAATTGATATGCCGGGCACAATAAAAAATAAGATTGAAAAGAAGCAGCGCCTTAGCTGTGAGTTCGACGAGCTTTCGGAGAACAATCTTCTGAACCAGATATTGAAAACGACAGTTATGATATTACTGCGTCATTCTGAGGTGGATGCGGACTACAAAAATGATCTGAAAAAAGAGATGCTTTTTTTCTCCAATGTGGATGAGATTGAGCCGCTTGGTATCAAATGGTCGTCTATTCGATTCCAGAGGAATAATCAGAGCTATAGGGTGCTTCTCAGTATTTGCCAGTTGATTGTCGAGGGTATGCTCCTGACAACAGATGATGGTGAATATAAGCTGGCTTCATTCGTGGATGATCAAAGGATGAATCGCTTATATGAGAAGTTTATTCTTGAGTATTACATCAAGGAACATCAGGATATAAAGGCCAGTGCGTCGCAGATACCGTGGGCTCTGGATGATGGTGTAGGTACGCTGCTGCCGGTTATGCAGAGCGACATCATGCTTGAAAGTAAGTCGGGTGAAACGGTGCTCATTATCGACGCAAAGTATT
>JAEEGF011124861.1_pt1 | contig 16457 bp, 10 predicted proteins | sample 9134171 | NCBI WGS metagenome assembly JAEEGF01 (sample SAMN16246542, study PRJNA631951) | gut metagenome | biome: gut microbiome; feature: rumen; material: AP-attached | host: Bos | place: Iran: Karaj | collected 2018-10
TCTCTAAGAAGCGTATTTGGTCTGCAAAGTAAGCATTTTTTTTCGGAACTTGCAAACTTAATCGCCGAATAATTTCAAGTGCCTTCGAATATCTGCCTTGTTTGATGTAAATTCTGGCCAAAGTCTCGGTAAAATACTCCTCTCCGACCTCTTCTTCGGCCTGTTCGGGCTCACGTGGTGCCTCGTCGGCCGGCAGGGGCACGTCGCTGAGGGTGAAGCGCCCTTTGTCAGCATTTATGAATGTATCGATGAGCTGCTGACCGCGCATCTCGGGCACAGGTTCGGGCTCGGTTTCGGCCTCGTCGGCCTCGGTGTCGAGCAGGTAGGCCACGTAGTCGATAGCGGCGTCGGCGGGTGTCGGACGGCGCTTGCGGGGCTTGGGCTCTTCCTGGGGTACGGTGTCGAGGAAGGAGTCGATGAGCGAGAGTGTGCGCGAGGTACCGTCAGACGGAGTAGGCTGAGTAGCCGGACCAGTCTTACGAGCCTTCAGCTGGTAGTGTGCGGCCTCGACCATGTTGAAGAGCACGCGGCGGTCGGTGATGTAGATGGCGGCACGGCGCAGCTCCTCGTCGAAGCCGGGGTCGTGGAGCAGGTAGAGGTTCTGGAGCATCAGCAGCCGGAGTGTCTGGTGATAGGGGTAGAGTGCCACCTGCGACCGCAACTCGTAGAGTGTGTCGCGGTCCATGCGCTCCGGGTGGTGTATCAGCTCTAATAACTCCATCTCTAAATTCTCAATTCTCAATTCTTAATTATCTCACCAGTTTGCCACGGCGGCATTGAATATTTGTTCGCAAATGTTTCTCACCATCTCTTCCACGAGCCCGTCCTGCACAGAGTTGAGCGACAGGTTCGAGTCGTAGCTGCTGGTGGCGGTGAACTGCTGTTCGAAGTCATCGCTGTGCTTGGCGTTGTTCGTGAAGCGCACGTTAACGGTCATCGAGAGTTCGACCATCGAGGAGTTTCCCTCGCTCGACACACCCTTGTTGCGCTGGTCGTAGCGGGTGATCTCGCCTTCGAGCTTCAGGTCGCCGTTGCGGCGCACGAGCTCCAGACGGGTGTGGTCGGTGAACTGACTACGGAGCTCGTTGTTGAACATCGGTCCCATGGGCGCCCAGACATAAGAGGAGCGGATGGGGAAGTCGGCGATCTGGATGGTCTTCGTCTTCGAGTAGTCGATGCTGGCGCCGTTGAACTTGTAGCTGACGGAGCACGACGTGGGTATGAGCAGGCCCAGCAGGAGGATGGTGGCGAGGCCGAACTGCTTCAGGCGGCGGTAGAGCGTGCGGTCGCTGATACCAAGTTCCTGCGCGGCCTTGCGGCGGTTGCCGTGGTTGCGCTCGAGGGCTTTCTCGAGCATGGCCTTGCCCAGGTCGCTGAGGTTCAGGTTCTCGGGCTCTTTCTCGGGCTCGATGTATTCCTCGGCCATGGCGTCGACGGCGGGTGCGACGGGTTGCACGGGCGTCACCGTCTGCAGCGGTGCTAGCTGGGTGGCCGGCACCGACGGGGTGGCGATCTGCTGACCCTGGGCCTCGTCGAGGCGCTTCTTCAGCTGACTCATCTCGTGGCGCATCTCGTTGACGTTGCCACGCAGTTCGAAGAGTATCTTGTAGAGTATCTCGCGTTCGTTCTCGAAGCTGTGGTCGCCGCCGTCCGTGCGATGGATGGTGGCAAGCTCGGTGGTCTCGTGATCCTGTGGGATGAAGGTGCGCAGCATATCGGCGGTGATGGTGCGCTCGGGACTGAGCACGGAGATCTGGCGCGTGATGTTCTTCAGTTGTCGGATGTTGCCCGGCCACTTGTAGCGCATGAGCAGCTGCTTGGCCTCGTCGGTGAGCACCACCTTGTCCATGCGATATTCCTCGGCCATCTGCATGGCGAAGAGTCGGAACAGCAGGACGATGTCCTCGCCGCGCTCACGGAGGGGCGGCATCTGCATGGGCACCTCGTTGAGACGATAATAGAGGTCTTCACGGAAGCGGCCCTCGCTGATGGCTTTCTGGATGTTCACGTTCGTGGCGGCCACGATGCGCACGTCGGTCTTCTTCACCTCGGTGGCGCCCACGGGGATGTATTCACCATTCTCGAGCACGCGCAGCAGTCGGGCTTGCGTGGCCAGCGGCAGCTCGCCCACCTCGTCGAGGAAGAGGGTGCCCTTGTTGGCCGCTCCGAAGTAACCCGGCGAGTCGTTGATGGCGCCCGTGTAGGAGCCCTTCACGTGACCGAAGAGCTCGGAGTCGATGGTGCCTTCGGGGATGGAGCCGCAGTTGATGGCGAAGTATTTCTCGCGGCGGCGGGGAGAGTTGTCGTGGATCACACGGGGTATGATCTCCTTACCCACTCCGCTCTCGCCTGCGATGAGCACGCTGAGCTTGGTGGGTGCCACCTGCAGGGCCACGTCGAGCACATGGTTCAGTGCTTCGCAGTTGCCCACGATTCCGTATCGTTGTTTAATGGCTTGCAGATCCATTTCTTTGGTTTACTTCGTTTTTGAGCTGACAAAATTACACATTATTTCTGAAACGGCTGCAATTTTGGCAGAATTTAACGAAAAAATTTATCAGCCTTCCATCTCCTCGGGCGTGGTCTCGCCTTCCTTCTTAAACGGCGGGCGCACGGCAAAGCGGGCTTTCTCACCGTCCTCGCGCTTCTCGTGATAGAGCTTCGGCAGGGGGTGAGCCATCGGACGGTCGTAGTCCTCGCGGAAACGGAACATGTCGACGGCGGTGAAGATGGCGTGGCGCAGCGACATGGGGTCGGCCTGACCCTTGCCGGCGATGTCGAACTCCGGACCGTGGTCGGGCGTGGTGCAGATGGCACTGATGCCGGCCTTCAGCTTCACGCCGTAGTCGATGGCGAGCGTCTTGAAGGGCACGAGTCCCTGGTCGTCGTACATGGCGAGCACACCGTCGAACTCGTAATACATCTGCTGTCCGAAGAAGTCGTCGGCCACATAGGGTCCGAAGGCCTGGACACCCTGTTTCTCAAGCTGTTCGATGGCGGGTTTGATCACGTTCTCTTCTTCCGTGCCGGGCTGCGGATTGAGGGCGAGCAGGGCGATGCGGGGACTGGAGATGCGGAAGTCGCGGCGCAGGCTGGCGTGGAAGATGGTAGCCTTGTCGACCACCTTCTCGACGGTCACGGCGGCGGGCACCTCCTTCAGCGGCAGGTGGGTGGTCACCAGACCGATGCGCACCAGGTCGGTCACCATCATCGTCAGCGACTTGTCTTCCTTGCCGGGGTTGGCGGCGGAGCGCATGGGAGCCTGCACGAGCACGTCGTAGAGACCTTTCTGCAGGTCTTCCTTAGCACGGGCGATGGCTTTGCGAGCAGCGGAGTCAGACTCCTCAGTAGGCGTACCCAGCTCTACCTTCACCTCCTCGTCGAAGGCGGCGATCAGGTTCAGACGACCGTCGCGCGCATCCTCGGCCTTGTCGATGACCGAGTACTGCGTCTCCAGACTCAGCGCCTTGCGGTGGTAGGAGGCCACCTTGGGCGAGCCGTAGACGATGGGTGTGCAGAGGTCGAACATCGTCGGGTCCTCGAACGTCTTGAGAATCACTTCATAACCAATACCGTTAGTATCTCCGTGCGTGATGGCCACGCGAATCTTTCTTTCTTCCATATCTTGTTTCTCTAAATTCTCTCTAAATTCTCAATTCTAACTTCTCAATTTCCTATCCGTGGATAAGAGTCCGCACGCGGCGAAGATATCCTGTCCGCGACTGGCACGGATGGTGGTGAACACCCCGTGGGCGGTCAGGTAGTCGCGCAGCGCCTCCATGCGCTTCTCGTCGGAGCCAGGCAGGTCGACGCTCGGAATCTCGTGGAAGCGGATGAGGTTCACCCGACAGTCGAGTCCCTGCAGCAGCTTCACGATCTCGCGGCCATAGACGGGCGTGTCGTTCAGTCCGCCGAAGCAGATATACTCGAACGAGCAGCGGCGCTGGTGCGAGAAGTCGTACTGTCTCAGCAGCGCCACCACCTCGGTGATCGACATCTGTCCCTCGGCAGGCATCAGCTTGCGCCGCTGTTCCGGCAGCGGGGAGTGCATCGAGATGGCCACGTGGCACTCGCTCTCGTCGAGGAAGCGCTTCAGTTTGTTCTTCACGCCCACGCTGCTGACAGTGATGCGCCTCGGACTCCAGGCATAGCCGTAGTCGGCCGTCAGGATCTCCGTCGCCCGGAGCACGGCATCGAGGTTATCCATCGGCTCGCCCTGGCCCATGAAGACAATGTTCGTCAGGCGCTCGCGCTCGGGCAGGGCGTAGATCTGGTTCAGGATATCGGCAGGGGTCAGGTTGCCCTCGAAGCCCTGCTTGCCCGTCTGACAGAAGAGGCAGTTCATCTTGCAGCCCACCTGGCACGACACGCAAAGCGTGGCCCGCTCGCCGTCGGGGATGAAGACGGTCTCGACGAAGCGCTCCGTCGAGTATGTTGCCGTGGCACGGCAACATACAGGGAACAGGTACTTGATGGTGCCGTCGCTGGAGCGCTGGCAGTCGATGGGCGCCATCGCACCCACGACATACCGCTCCTTCAGCCGCTCGCGGTTCGCCTTCGAGAGATTGGTCATCTCGTCGATGGTCGTCACGTGCTGCTGATAGAGCCACTTGAGTATCTGCCCGGCCGTGAAAGCAGGCATCCCCAAGTCGAGGACGAGCTGCTTCATTTCGCCAAGCGAAAGCCCAAGTAACGTCTTCTTTTCGTTATTCATCTCCATTTTCGCCTGCAAAGTTAGAAAAAAATCTTCAATTATTTGGTATTCTCGAAAAAAATGACGAAATTTGCGCTGCAATAATTTACAAAACGACCCTCATGAGAGAAAAAATAGACTGTTTTCTGCCTTGCGACGACATGACTGGCGCCATCCAAACGGTGGCACAGCTCAGGGCCAGCAAGACGGTGCAACACATCTACCTATTGACATCCAGTCCGCAACCCACCAAGGACATCGAGGCGCTGAAAGGCTGTCAGCAGCTGACCGTCGACAACCTCACGGGCAGCAACACCCTGATGACCATCGCCGAGAACGCGAAGGCCGACTACGTGCTGCTGCAGACGAAGCCGATGCGAGTGGAGCTGGGTGAGCACGCCCTGGAGCGCATCCTCCGCGTGGCCTCCGACAGCGACGCGGCGATGGTGTATGCCGACCGCTACGACCTGATCGACGGCCAGCGCACGCCCCACCCCGTCATCGACTATCAGACGGGCAGTATCCGCGACGACTTCGACTTCGGTTCGCTACTGCTGGTGAAGACGGCGCTGCTCCACACCTTCGCCATGCAGGCCGGCGAGGCCGACTACCAGCACGCCGGACTCTATGCCCTGCGCCTCTTCCTGAGTCGCAACGGACAACTGTTCCATATCGACGAGAAGCTCTACACGGAAGAGGAGCCCGACACCCGAGCCTCGGGCGTGAAGCAGTTCGACTACGTGAACCCCCGTAACCGCGAGGTGCAGATAGAGATGGAACACGCCGCCACCGCCCACCTGGCGGAGATCGGCGCAAAGATAGACCCGTCGTACTACCGCCGACCTGACTTCAACGAACAGGAGTTCGACGTCGAGGCGTCGGTGGTCATCCCCGTCTACAACCGCGAGAAGACCATCTGCGATGCCGTCAACTCGGCCCTCTCGCAGAAGGCAAACTTCAAATACAATGTCATCGTGGTAGACAACCACTCTACGGACAAGACCACGGAATTGCTTGATGCCATCCACGACGAGCGGCTCATCCACATCATCCCCGAGCGCACCGACCTCGGTATCGGCGGCTGCTGGAACCAGGCCATCCACGACGACCGCTGCGGACGCTTTGCCGTGCAGCTCGACTCCGACGACCTCTACTCTTCGCCCAAGACGCTCCAGCAGGTGGTGGATGCCTTCTACAAACAGAACGCCGCGATGGTGATCGGTTCGTACCGCATGTGCGACTTCGAGCTGAACACCCTGCCGCCAGGACTCATCGACCACGCGGAATGGACCGACGAGAACGGTCCCAACAACGCCCTGCGCATCAACGGTCTGGGTGCTCCGCGCGCCTTCTTCACGCCGCTGCTCAGGCAGATCGGATTCCCCAACACGTCATACGGCGAGGACTACGCCTTAGGACTCATCTTCTCGCGCCACTACCGCATCGGACGCATCTTCACAGAGCTCTATCTCTGTCGTCGGTGGGGAGGCAACAGCGACGCCGCCCTCAGCATCGACCGCGTGAATGCCAATAATCTTTATAAGGATCGCCTGCGCACGCTGGAGATCCTCGCCCGTCAGCAGATGCTCCAAGGCAAACAGGAACTGATGAACGACTCACCCCTGCAGCGGTTCTTCAACCGTCAGCTGGAGAAGTGGGACGACGCCCGCCGGCGTTACGATGACCTGCGCAATGTGAAGACACGTGAACTGGCGGTGGGTGCCTCGTCGATACTCGTACAGTGGAATCCTGCACGCATCGTGTCAACAGGCGCCAGCATCGACAAGAAGGCGGTCGCCGAACGGCCGTGTTTCCTCTGCGAGCAGAACCGTCCGAAGGAACAGACGAAGAAGTCGGTCGACAACCACTTCGACCTGCTCGTGAACCCCTACCCCATCCTGCCGGTACACTTCACCATCCCTAGCGTCAAGCACGAGCCGCAGCGCATCCGCGAGACCTACGGCGAGATACACAAGCTGCTGGAGGAATATCCGGAGATGATGGTGTTCTACAACGGTCCGAAGTGCGGCGCCTCCGCCCCTGACCATGCCCATTTCCAGGCAGGCACCAGCGGACGGCTGCCCCTGCAGCTGTCGTGGCAACGACTGAGCCGCAACCTCACCACCATTGTCAGCCTCAACGAGGGCGAAGATATCTCGCTCATCGATGAATACCCCAGTCCGGCCCTGCTCATCCGCAGCCACTCGCAGTACAGCGACGAACAATTGTTCCTGCGCCTCTACGAAGCCCTGCCAATGCAGGACGACGACGCGGAGCCGATGATGAATATCGTGAGCTGGCGGCGCGACGACGAGTATCTGTCGGTGGTCTTCCCGCGTGGCAAGCACCGTCCCGACTGTTACTATGCCCAAGGCAACGACCAGTATATCATCTCGCCGGGAGCCCTCGACATGGCAGGCCTGATCATCACGCCCCGACAGGAGGACTTTGAACGTCTCACCCCCGAGCAGGCGCTCGCCATCCTCAACGAAGTGTCGCTCTCGAAGGAGCAGATGCAGCAGGTCATCGGCCGCCTGCAAGATAAAGTTCAAAGTTCAAAGCTCAAAGTTCAAAGTTCTAAGGAGCCCATCGTCAGCGTAGGTATCGTGACGGCCGAAAAGATCACCTTCGAACTCAACCAGGCCTACGTGGCCAAGGGCGAGGTCATCACGGGTCCGCAGACCGTCGCCTTCTCCGAGGGTGGTATCCTGTGGCGCGGCACGCAATACCGCGGACTCACCTTCACGCCTCAGGATCCCGACGCTACGTTCTCGATCAGCGACGTCACCATCGGCGTCGACTTCCATTGGGAGCGCAAGGAGACGCAGGTGTTCGAGGGCACGCTGCGCATCGTCGTCGAAGCCGACAAGATTGTCGCCATCAACGAGCTGCCGGTGGAGCGCTATCTGACGAGTGTCATCGCCAGCGAGATGTCGCCCATCGCCTCCATCGAATTCCTCAAGGCCCACGCCGTGATCAGCCGTTCGTGGCTGCTGGCACAGATGGAGAAGCGCCGCCGTCTCGACAGCGGACAGGACAGCTTCTTCTCGTTCATCAAGAAAGACGATGAGATCATCCGCTGGTACGACCGCGAAGACCACACCATCTTCGATGTCTGTGCCGACGACCACTGCCAGCGCTATCAGGGCATCGGCGGCGGTAACAGGGCGAAGGCGGAGCAGGCCGTCAGCGAGACGCGCGGACAGGTGCTCTCCTACGACGGAGAAATCTGCGACGCCCGCTTCTCGAAGTGCTGCGGCGGCGAGACCGAGGAGTTCCAGTATTGTTGGGAAGACACGCCCAAGCCCTACCTCGAGAGCATCCACGACCCCTGGTGCAACACCAGCGACAAGCATATCCTCTCTCAGGTGATGAAGGAGTTCGACCAGGAGACGCCCGACTTCTACCGCTGGACCGTCGAATACACGCAGGAGCAACTCTCCGAGCTCGTCAACCGCAAGCTGAAGGACGACTTCGGTCTGATTACCGACCTCATCCCCGTGGCCCGTGGCAAGAGCGGCCGCATCTGGAAACTGAAGATCGTGGGCACGAAGAAGACGCTCACCATCGGTAAGGAGCTCGAGGTCCGCCGCGCCCTCAGCGAGACGCACCTGCTATCATCGGCGTTTGAGGTAGAGAAACTCACGGGGACAGGTCCGACGAGTTCTTCGCAAAACTCAGGCGGGCCCGTCCCCCTGAGTTTCCGCCTCCACGGCAAGGGCTGGGGCCACGGTGTCGGCCTCTGCCAGATAGGCGCAGCCGTTATGGGCGAGCAAGGCAAGTCGTACGACGACATCCTGCTCTTCTACTATCGCCACGCCGAAATCCATCGGCTCTACGAATAAATCTCTTAATTATCCATTCATAATTCTCAATTAATGAAAAAGTCCCCTTGGGCCTGGGTGCCCACCCTTTACTTCGCTGAAGGTCTGCCCTACGTGGCCGTGATGACCATTTCGCTCATCATGTACAAACGTCTCGGTCTGTCGAACACCGACATCACCCTCTACACCTCGTGGCTCTATCTGCCGTGGGTGATCAAGCCCCTGTGGAGTCCGTTCATCGACATCATCAAGACCAAGCGCTGGTGGATAGTCACCATGCAGCTGCTCATCGGCGCCGCCCTCGGAGGCGTGGCCTTCACCATCCCTGCGCCCTACTGGCTGCAAGGGTCGTTGGCCTGCTTCTGGCTCATGGCCTTCGCCAGCGCCACCCACGACATCGCTGCCGACGGTTTCTACATGCTCGGTCTTGAACAGCACGCCCAGGCTTACTTCGTGGGCATCCGCAGCACGTTCTATCGCGTTGCCACCATCGTCGGACAAGGTCTGCTGGTGATGCTGGCGGGCAATCTCGAGGTGATCACCCGCAACGTGAAATACTCGTGGAGCCTGATGTTCTACGGCATGGCTGGTCTCTTCATCGCCTTCTGGCTGTGGCACCACTACATCCTGCCCAAGCCTTCGGAAGACAAGGGCATCGAGAAGATGCACGGCAGTCAGATCGTGCAGGAGTTCTGGCACACGCTGAAGACCTTCTTCCAGAAGCCTCAGGTGTGGGCTGGCATCTGCTTCATGCTTTTCTACCGTATGCCGGAAGGTCTGCTGGCCAAGGTCAGCGCCCTCTTCCTCATCGACGCCACGTCTAAGGGCGGACTGGGTCTCTCGCCAGCGGAATACGGTCTGGTACAGGGCACCGTGGGTGTCATCGGACTCACGCTGGGCGGTATCCTCGGCGGTATCGCTGCCAGTCGCGACGGACTGAAGCACTGGCTCTGGCCGATGGTCATGGCCATCACCCTGCCCGACATCGTGTACGTCTACCTCTCCTACGCCCTGCCCGAGAGTCTGTTCATCGTCAACGTCTGCGTCTTCATCGAGCAGTTCGGCTACGGATTCGGATTTTCCGCCTACATGCTATACCTTATATATTATAGTCAGGGCGAGCACAAGACGGCTCACTACGCCCTCTGCACCGCCTTCATGGCGCTGTCGATGATGATCCCGGGACTCTTTGCCGGAGCCCTGCAGGAGAGTGTCGGCTACAGCACGTTCTTCCTCATCGTCATGGCGGCCTGTTCGCTGACCTATATCGTCTCTGCTACCCTCAAGATCGACCCCGAGTTCGGGAAAAAGCAGAAACAAGAGTAGGGAAAACCCTACACACGAATAGGACAATTCACTTGCACAAGAGCTAAATGATACTTAACTTTGCACCGTCAAACAATTAAAACGTTACGATTATGAAGAAGTTATATTTTTACATCCTGATGCTGATGCCGGTCTTCGCACTGACCAGCTGCGAAGACGCCGAGATCGCCAGCACCCTCGAAGGCACCTGGAAGGGCAACATGTATATCTCAACCTCTTATCATGGTCATTCCTACGATGTCGCCTACACTGAGATAACCTTTATAGGCGATCCGTACACTATTTCCAGCGGTTATGGATATTGGGTCGACTACTATGACACCGGGAGATATCGTGATCTCTCCAGAAACTACGTTGCCAACAACATCGATTGGAAAGTTGACAATCGCGTCATCTATATCTACTTCCGCGAGGAGGGCACATCGATGCGGATCTCCGACTATCGCCTGAACAACGACCGTTTCGTTGGCACGCTCAATGACGGCGGCAATCTCGTCGACTTCGAGCTCTTCCACACCGCATCGCCCAACTGGAACCGTTATAACTATTGGGGCTATGACGACTGGTATGGCGACTACTATTACTATTCTCGCTCTCGTGGCGAGGGCGCAGCAGACTCCACGACAGTCGAAAAGCCTGTCCGCTACGTCAGAGGCAAATAAACGCAAAAAGAATGGCTTCCAATCCGGAAGCCATTTCTTTTTACCTTTTTACTTTTCTACCTTTTCAACTTTTACCTTTATCAGATTCCTGCGCCGTCTTGGAATCCCGCATCGACAGCCTTCGACTGGAGGATGCGCGAATAAGGGGGCACGGAATGCGTCAGCCAGATGTTACCGCCGATGGTGGAGTGATGGCCGATGGTGATGCGCCCGAGGATAGAGGCGTTGGAGTAGACGGTAACATTGTCCTCGATGATCGGGTGACGGGGTATGTTGAGCATGTTGCCCTGTTCGTCGTACTTGAAACTCTTTGCACCCAGCGTCACACCCTGATACAGCGTCACGTGGTTGCCGATGATCGACGTCTCGCCAATCACCACACCCGTACCGTGGTCGATGGAGAAATACTCACCGATCTGCGCACCGGGATGGATGTCGATACCCGTCTTCGAGTGAGCCAACTCCGTGATGATACGCGGTATGACGGGCACCTTCAACTCATGCAGACGATGGGCCACGCGGTAGTGCGTCATCGTGTTCATCACCGGATAGCAGAAGATCACCTCGCCATAATTCGTGGCAGCAGGGTCGGCATCGAACATCGCCTCCACGTCGGTATACAACAGGCGTTTGATCTCCGGCAGCGTGTCGATGAACTCGTTGGCCAGCCGTGCAGCCTCAGCATACACCTGAGCCTTCGATTGTATCTGGTCGCAGTCCTCACAGAACTGGAGTCCGTGGGCAATCTGCTTCGTCAGCAGTCCCTGCAACTCCTCCATGTGCACACCGATATAATACGACCGGATGGCCTCGTCGGGCTGTCGCTTGTTGAAATAGTCCGGGAAGATGATGCTCTTCACCAGCGTCACGATCTCCTTCACCTGCTCCACCGATGGCAGCGGCGCTTCCACGGCGGGCATCATGCTCGCCTCTTTCTCACCGATTTTCGACAGCAGCGCCACATTCCTGCGCAGCACGTCGTTAGTATCTTTCTTATCCATACAGGGTGCAAAGGTACGATTAAGTAAGCAAAAAACCAAATTTATTGGAATTTTTCTTTAGAAGTCGAAGTAGAGCGCATCATCCGCCCAGCGGTCATCGACAGTGATCTCATAGTCCATCTGATACACCGGTGAGAAGAGATATCCTCGGCAGATGGTGATGTGGTTACGCTTCACGGGAATGCCCTCAATCTTCCGTTCCGTCGCGATATCGTCCGTCCCGCTCTTATACGTCGTAGCCGTCACCATCAGCTCGTCATCGTCACCATGCGGAATGGTGTAGATCTCAAACTTCTCCTCGTTGTGGGTAAGGTCAAACCACTGCGACTGCTTCGAGTTCACCACACCCCAGCCGTTGCTCGCAGCATCGAGTGTTCCTGAGCCTCCTGTGTAATAAAAACGGATACGCCCGGCATTGGCTGGAATGTCATCGTAAGGCACAAACCTCACCATCGCCGTGATACGCTTCAGTTCCAGTGTTTGCGTCACATCTTTGTCCTCCACAACCAGATCGCCAGCATAGAGGAAAGTGTCCGTGAAACCCGTCGTGTTCGTAAAACCGATCTTACTCGCATTCGTTGATGTCGGATTCCCGTTGCTGCTATGAGCCAGCACAACCAGGTAAAACTCCCCTTCCGGCAGTTGGATTTGCGCCTCTCCAAAGCCCTCTTCATCAGAAGTCTGACTGACCTGACGGATGCGCTCACCATCCTGATACACCAGGAAGTTCAGCCGCGAGCAGATCCCGTTCACATCCCGTCCTCGGGTTCCCGTCATCTCAAACGGCACCTGCTCCACGCTGCCGATCCTAAGCACCACGTTGGCCTTAGAGCCGTCATCATCAGACTCGCCAACCACCATTTTCTCACACGACGCTGCCCCTACGAGCACCATCAAGCCACACACACAAGTCTTTACAAGACAGTAAAAGTGCTTTTTCATACCATACTATTTTTAAAGTGAACAAATATTGTCGCAAAGGTAAACATTATTCGTAAAACAAACCCTAAAGCGCCCCAAAGATTAAGACAGTTTAACATTTAAGCCTCTCCACAGTACATGGTGGCATTTTGCATATACATTTCGTATGCAATAGAGACATTATTTCTTAAAGCGACATATAAAAACCAAATTATTTTGTATCTTTGCAGCCGCAAACAGCAACAGATTAATGATGTATACAACCCGTAGACTCCCTAACACACGCATTGACGTGGCCGATGCCCTGCGAGGAATCGCTGTGGCAGGCATCATTCTGTATCACTCCGTTGAGCACTTTAATATTTTCTCGCAAGAGACCGTCCTTCACACGCTGCCCTCTGACCAGACGGTGGCCGACGTACTGGCTTGGCTGCTCTCTGGCAAGATGTACGGCATCTTCGCTATGCTCTTCGGACTGAGTTTCTTCATCATGAACGACAACCAGCAGCAGAAGGGCAAATGCTTCTCTGGGCGTTTCGCCTGGCGCATGTGCCTGCTCTTCATGTTTGGCATCATCAATATGGCGTTCTACGACGGTGATATCCTGATGCTCTATGCCTGTTATGGTCTGCTGCTCATCCCCATCAGCTACCTGCCGTCGAAGGCAGTCTGGTGCATCATTGGACTGTTGGCCATCCAGCCTGTGGAGTTGTACTGTCTGCTGACAGGCACCACAATGGACCATTCTGTCATGTGGGAGCTTTATGGCAAAATCAACAATGCCCACGAGCATGGCACTTTCTGGGAAAATGCCCTTACGAACCTGCGCTACGGCTTCGAGGTGAACTTCAGATGGAACATTTTTAGCGGTCGCCTGACGCAGCTGCTCTGCCTTTTCATCTTGGGTATGCAGTTAGGTCGTCAGCGAATGTTTTATAACGAGGGCCGCAATCTGAAGATCTGGCATAAGATTCTCATAGTATCTACCGCTATTGTCATCGCCTTGAGCTTTGTAGACTTTGGCGACATCGAGATGTGGCTCAAGCCCATCTACAACTTCATTATCCTCCTGATGATTGTCTCTGCTGTGGTTTCTGCATGGTATGCTTTCGAGGGTGTGCGCAGCGTGCTCCATCACTTGTGTATCTTTGGTCGCATGAGCCTTACCAACTATCTGCTGCAGTCTATCATCGGCTGCTTCATCTTCTGTGGCTACGGTCTCGCCTGCTATTACAAGCTGGGCATCACCTACGCCGTGATGGTAGGTGTGGCGATGGTTATCGGACAGTACTGCTTTGCCCGCTTCTGGTTCAGCCGCCATCAGCGTGGACCACTGGAGGGGCTATGGCGCAAACTCACTTGGATATAAAAAACCCTCGCGAGAGTGAGACCTCACGAGGGAGTAACTTCGTGGAGCTGGAGGCAGCCTAACTACATTCGGTAATTTCGTGTAATTCCGTGTAAAGTCAAAACCACCGCTCCTTCTTTTTGGCAAATTTACTTCAAATTTGGCATACTTTTGTCAAATCCGTTTATTTTTTAAGTTTTGTTAGCATTTGCATAACAAAAATGAACCCTTTAACTTTGCAGATGTTCTTGGGGACGCTTGTCATTTTGAGATGAAAAAGCCGTATGGTTCTATTCCCACTCATTGACATCTGATAATCTCGTATAGTGTCTAAATAGCAGTTTCTCAGGAATGCGATCTACGGGACATTTTGGAACAACAAATGCAATCGTTCTAAATAGCATGAGCCCCTTGGGGACGCTGTTTGGGGACGCAATAAAGCTGTTTGGGGACGGGGACGCAAATTCTATGGAAAGATTATTGGGGACGCAAAATGCAGATTAACATCCTTAAACTACGATGGATATTTCTGAACCCTGCCATCTTAACCTATTTTCAGTGAAAATGCGGTCATAAACCGTTCAAAACGCCAAAATTGTCAAGAATGTGGATTGCAAGAGGGTTGACTGGAGTTTGTGTAAAACAAGAGTCCCCACAAACTATTATAAAAGAATAGATGAGCAGTCGAAATCTACTGGGGACGCAAATCTGGGGACGGGGACGCTACCTGGGGACGGGGACGCATAATATACATTATTATAATAATAACAATTTAAAATTCAAGCAAAGATGAGTAATCAAGTAGATGTAAAATTCAGATTGAAGCAAAGGAAGGCAAAAGGTTTACAATCCGGGAACCTGACTACAGAGAATGTACTCATAACCATGAGAGTAACATATCTCTCTATGCGCCTTGAGTTTTCAACGGGGTATCATATTGATGCCCTTCGCTGGGATCAGCAATCCGAGCGAGCTATTGGTCCTAATCGTAACGGTCAGTCTGCCGACGAGATTAACGGCGGCATTATGAGACTAGCTAGGAATGTAAGGGACGCAGCTAAGATGTTTGAGGAGATGGAAAAAGTTCCAAGCCAGGAAGAATTCAGGGAGACTTTTGAGAAGATCAGAGGTGAAGAACAGCAGCACATATCCATAAGTAAGCAGGATAAAGATGCCGTAAAAACGTCTTTTGAGAATCCGGACAAGAAGAAGTCAAAACAGGACAACATCAATTCAAAACTAAAATTTAACAATAATTATGACACCAAGCCAAAGGACGAAATTAACAAATCTTTGGGGTTCTTTGAAGTGTTCCATGAATTCGAAAGATGCAACAGTCGCTTGCATGACTGGACGGAGTCAACCTTCAAGAAATATCACACACTACGGAACAACCTGACTGAGATGCGGGACTACAAAAGAAAGGCTGGACTGAAGTTCTTTGATTTCACATTTGAGTACTTCGATGAATATGGCCTGCAGGATTTCATCGATTTCCTGAGGAACAACAAGAACTACATGAATTCAAGTGTAACCAAGAACCTCTCGCTGATTAAGGTTGTCATCAGATGGGCATACAGGAGAGGATTCCATAACAACAACAAGTTTGAGACATTCAAGCCCAAGATGAAGACAACCCAAAAGAAGGTCATTTTTCTCACAAAGGCAGAACTGGATAAGATTGAGAATGCTGACTTACCTGAAACTAAGTTGTATCTCTATCGTGTCCGTGATGTCTTCCTGTTCCAATGCTATTCTGGTCTGCGCTATTCGGATGTTGCCAATCTTAAGCGTTGTGATGTACACGATGACTTCTTCGAAATCACAACTGTCAAGACATGTGATAGTTTGAGAATCGAGTTAAACAAGCACACCAAAGCGATTCTTGACAAATACAAGATGTTCGATTTCCCCAAAGGGAAAGCGCTTCCCGTCATAAGTAATCAGAGGATGAACGAATATGTTCATGAGTTATGCGAAGAAGCGAAGATCGATGAACCTGTCAGACAGACCTACTATAAGGGAAATGAGCGTATCGATATCGTGCTTCCAAAACACAAGCTTGTCGGCACCCATACTGGCAGAAGAACGTTTATCTGTAATGCATTGGGAATGGGTATCCCACCACAAGTAGTGATGAAATGGACTGGCCACAGTGGATATAAGGCAATGAGTCCCTATATTGATGTAGCAGATGAAATGAAAGCAGAACAGATGAAGAAATTCAATGGTTTCCTGTAAAATCAAAATAGAAGGCCAATGAGCCTTCTATTTTGTTTTCTGTGGAAGTGGAGAGAATCGAACTCTCGTCCGCACAAGGAAACCATACGCTTTCTACATGCTTATTCTGGACTTCATTTTCGTGATGCAACAAGACCCAGACCACCAATCGCACCCTTATCCTCTAAAACTTCATCCCATCATCGAGGCCTGATAAGACTATTCCCGATTTAACCTGCGCCGCTTAACCTTTGGATTCGGAACTACATCCTCGGAGCGACGTCTCGTTCTGTCACCTTGTGACGGAATTGAGCCTCAATCTACTGTACTTCGATTAGGCAGCGAGAGCATACTCATTGTTGCCAATTAATTTTTCGACCGACTTGATTATGGAGAACACAGTCTTCACTCCGCATGCTTACGTACCATCTCGACTTGCCGTCAAATCCAGTCACCCCCAGA
>JAEEGF011238557.1_pt1 | contig 16457 bp, 18 predicted proteins | sample 9134171 | NCBI WGS metagenome assembly JAEEGF01 (sample SAMN16246542, study PRJNA631951) | gut metagenome | biome: gut microbiome; feature: rumen; material: AP-attached | host: Bos | place: Iran: Karaj | collected 2018-10
GGAAAACTTTCCGTAGCCCATCTCGGCGGGGATGTAGACTTCCCATCGGTCGCCGATGTGCATCTGCTGCATGGCAATGATCCAGCCCTCGATGAGGTCGCGCAGTCGGCAAGCCAGGGGCACATCGCCACGGCTGCTGTCGAATGTCGCCCCATCGATGGTCTTGCCCGTATAATGGGCGGTGATCACGCTGCTGGGCGTGGGAGTCGCACTCGTTGCGTCTCCCTCGGCCAGCACCTTGTAATAAACGCCCCCGGGCAGCGCCTTCACGCCGTCTTCCTGTGACTTCGCCACCAGCCAATCCTTATTGGCCTGAATGTATTGGCCCTTGGCCTTCTTCTGTCGCGACTCGGCAGAGCTCAAGCGAACTTGGCTCTGCTCTCGCTGCTCCATCAGTTGTTGATTCTTGTTTCTTTTCATATCGTCTACTAATAACTTCCTTGTGTTAGAATTTCGACTATCCCTTTACTCTTTTACCTTGGCTTTCAGGTCTTCGGGGATGTCCAGAGACTTGAGGGTTGTGCCGGGGTCCTTGTGGATGCCGATGATGGTTTCCCTGGGGTTGATGGCGGTAATGACGCGCGTGAGGGTGTCACGGTCGGCGTGGCCGCTGGTGTGGATGTCCACCACGTTGTCGAAAGCCTCACGAAAGAGTTTATATCGGGGATTTGCTTTTGCCTGCTCGGGGTCTTTGTAATAGCCGTCCCAGGCAGAATAGATGAGCAACAACTCTGACTGGTCTATGCCCTTGCAGATGTTTTTGACACAAGTCAGTTGCGCTGCGGTGGCGATGAAGACAAAACCTCGTTTACGCATCGTGGCGTTAGCATCGCTAGATCTCAAGAATTTCGGGTGAAAATCAAATAGGCCCTTGGAAACGCTGGCTTCCCGACGCGTGAAGATTGACATGGTCTCTCGCAGATATCGGTTGCGGATGTAATAATCTTTCTTGGCAAGGCGGGCAGCCTGCTTGATGGATGCCAGCCGCTCGATGTCGGTGGCCGATGCCAATACCACCACATACTTGAACGCCTCCATAGCCAAGGCCATCCTGCGGGAGACTTCCCGCTCGTGGATGCATTGATCGGCCCGGCCCAGCATGGTGCCCTCAATGATCAGCGTATCGATGTCGGTGGCATAGTGCTTGATGGTCGGCATCAGGCCCTTGCCCAGATAGCCGTGTTCACGAAAATCACCGGTGTGCCAAATGCGCTTGCCGTCGGCCTCGATCAACAGCATGTAGCAATCATAAGCTGAATGGCAGCAGAAATACGGCGTGACGCGTATATCGCCCACCTCAATGGGGCGCGGTGCGGTGTGGGGCTTGGGACGTTCCCAAGTGTTGAACCCCTGTAACCGCTGTAAGATGACTTGATGCTCCTGAGCATGTGATTCACGCGGCCCCTGGCTGTCATCTTCCTTCAGCCCAACCTCGCATGTCGTTGACTTCGGTTTGCTGGTTTTGAGGAGTAACTCATGTTTGGCCATCGTTGTTTCCTTGCCGCCCTCACCGATGAATTGCGGCACATGGCTTGGAACGTATTGCAGCAGGCCGATGTGGTCCACATGGCTATGGGTATAAAACACCGCCTCGTTTTCCTTGCGGTTTTGAGCAAAAATGCCCTCGACCATTTCCCGGTCTTCGTCGGGTGTGGTGGGTTCACCCACGCCCGGCAGGTTCTGCCCCATGTCGATGAAGACACGCGACGTGGCGGTGGAAACCTCGGTAATGCAGCCGCCTATCTGTTCTATTCCTCGATGTACTTTAATATCCATAGTGGCCAAGTGATAAGAGTCTTGTTTGACTACAAAGATACGAAAAATTCTTGTAATATCCTACTTTCCTGAGCATTATAGTTTCTGGGCAAACTCACTTCCAGGATAAGCTGAAAAGCCTAATGGCTACTTCATTCGTTTCTCGAAGACGAACAAGCCGTCGTCGGGGTCGAACTGCTCGGGCATGTTCGGGTCGCGGTGATAGGCGTTGAAGAACTCGATAGCGTGGAAGCCGCAGCAGTTGATGTAGAAGTGAACGTTGCGGCGGTCAAAATATGGGGTACAGGTTTCCCACACCTCAACCTCGGGGTGCATCGCCTCGATGGTCCTCCAGATGCTTTGGCCGATGCCCTTGTCCTGCGCACCCGACTTCACATAAAGAAACGCCAGCTCGCCTGTGCGCTTTGCGGTGTCTATGGTAATGATGGCGCCCCCCACGCGCTGGCCGTCGGCAGCGACAGCCTCATAGGCCTCGGCACCCTCGGCCCGCAGTGCCTGATAGAAGTCCTTGTCGGGCAGCACCTGCCATTGGTTTTCGTTATCTTCTTTAAGATGTTCTTCTTTAATATGCCCCTGAAAGCCGTGCTCGAACGCTTCCTGCATTTCTTCCTTGAATTGGATGATGCGTTCGTCAGTGAGGCTGATCAGTTTTATTCTTGTTTCCATTGTATTTCGTTTGGCAATGATATATCTGTTGGCCCTGAAAGTTTTTTAATGCGAACCTTTAGCTCGGCGAAGCCAATTTCGCTAATGAGACTAATTTCACGAAAAAATAAAAATCTATTCGTATAAAATTTGATAAATTCGTGTAATTCGCATTAGCCCCGCAGGGTTTTGGGCCAACTGCTATATCGTTCCGATAACTTATTTACAAAATCAACTTTAATTATTTGAGAACTTGGTACTTTAGCGTTAGGTATTTGTGTTGACTTGCCCACCCTAAAAATGGCACTTGGATTGTAAAAATGGGTTAAAAGTATTGACAAAGGCCCTTGAATGTTGTACTTTTGCATCAAATTGCGATGGTATGCGCTCATGCATACCAACCCAGATAACACAAAATACTAGAAACTAGGGACTAGAAACAAACAACTGTAGTAATGGCTAAAGAAGAAAAGAAAGTACAGAACGAGAACAATGCGGGGGGCAAGGTGTCCTATCCGCTTGGCAAGATCAACTTCATCCTCATGGGCATCTGTTTGCTGCTGATCATCATCGGCTTCTGGCTGATGGCTGGTAGCGCCAATGTGGGCGACACGTTCAACAAGGATATCTTTGAGACTCGCCGTATCACGACAGGTCCCATCATTGCCTTATTGGGCTTTGTACTTATGGCATTTGCCATTATTTACCGCAAGAAGGACAAGCATCAATCCACCGACGATAACGTAGACAAGGAGTAATCATCATGAGTTGGTTAGAGGCATTGATTCTGGGCATTGTCCAGGGTCTGACCGAGTATTTACCCGTGAGCAGCAGTGGCCATCTGGCCATTGGCAGTTACTTGTTCGGGTTAAATGGCGAGGACAATCTGGCATTCACCGTGCTGGTTCATGTGGCCACGGTGCTGAGCACCTTTGTCGTGTTGTGGAGCGAGATTGACTGGATTCTGAAGGGTCTGTTCAAATTCAAGATGAACGACGAGACGCGCTACTTTCTCAACATTCTGGTGTCGATGATTCCCATCGGCATCGTCGGGGTGTTCTTCAAGGACACGGTGGAGGAGATATTCGGCAGCGGATTGCTCATCGTGGGCTGCATGCTGCTGGTGACCGCCGCCCTGCTCATTTTCTCCTATTATGCCAAGCCGCGCCCCAAGTCCAGGATTTCGTGGCGTGACGCACTCATCATCGGCATTGCCCAGGCTTGCGCCGTGATGCCGGGTCTGTCGCGCTCGGGCAGCACCATTGCCACGGGACTGCTGCTGGGCAACAAAAAGGAGTCGCTGGCACAGTTCTCGTTCTTGATGGTTATCCCTCCCATCCTGGGCGAGGCTCTGCTCGATGTGCTCAAGATGGTCAAGGGCGAAGAGGCCTTTGGCAGCATCGAAGCACTGCCGCTGATTGTCGGTTTCATCGCCGCGTTTGTCGCTGGCTGTCTGGCCTGCAAGTGGATGATCAACATCGTCAAGCGCGGTAAACTGGTGTGGTTCGGCGTATACTGTATCTTCGCCGGCATGGTGGCCATCGCGCTCTCGCAGCTGATGCCTGCACCTGCAATGTAAATCAGGAGTCTGTAAATAGTGACTAAAACATGCTCAACCCGATAGAAGGCGAAATATTCTGCATTGACAAACCGCTGAGAATGACTTCGTTTGCCGCAGTCAAGATGGTGCGCGCCGTGCTGCGCACCCACCTAGGCACCCGTCAGGTCAAGGTGGGCCATGCCGGCACGCTCGATCCGTTGGCGACAGGCGTGCTGTTGCTGTGCACCGGCCATGCCACCAAGCGCATCGACGAGTTACAGGCTGGTGTCAAGGAGTATATTGCCGACCTGCGCTTGGGAGCCACCACGCCCAGCTACGACCTGGAGACCGAGGTGGATGCCACCTACGACTGGCAGCACATCGACCGTCCCCTCATCGACCGGGTGCTGAAGGAGCAGTTCACGGGAAGCATCGAGCAAGTGCCGCCCTCGTTCTCGGCCTGCAAAATCGATGGCAAGCCGGCTTACAAGCTGGCCCGCAAGGGGCAAGATGTGGAAATCCGTCCCAAGACCCTCGTCATCGATGAGATTGAGGTGCTCCAGTGCGGCTTGCCCGAACAACCAACCCTGCAGCTGCGCGTGGTTTGCAGCAAGGGGACCTATATCCGTGCCCTGGCCCGCGACATTGGCGAGGCATTGGGCAGCGGAGCCCACTTGACGGGCCTGCGCCGCACCCGCGTGGGTGACATCACCATTGACCAGTGTCTCACGCTGGAGGCCTTGGTAGAACGCCTTGACAACGAGACCTATGTCTCGCCCGAGCAGGCTGCCGCCGAGCGGTTGGAACGCGAGCGCCAGGAGAACCGTGAGCGTGCTGCACGCCAAAAAGCCGAGCGCGCTGCCCGGCATCAGGCCAACGCCCCCAAGTGTGATGCCCCACCGCGCCGCACATCGCAGATCAAGTGAAAGCAATTAATGAACTAACGAATAGAGACTAAGGACTAAAGACTTAATAATATGAAACTTTCAGAATTTAATACTCAGATGCCCGAGGAGCTCATCGCCTCGCATCCCGTTCCCGTCCGTGACGAGTCCCGACTGATGGTGTTGCACAAGCGCAGCAACCAGATCGAGCACCGGGTGTTCAAGGAAATATTGGAGTACTTCAGCCCCCATGACATGTTTGTGTTCAACGACACGCAGGTGTTTCCCGCCAAACTGTTCGGCAACAAGGAGAAGACCGGCGCCCGCATCGAGGTGTTCCTGCTGCGTGAACTCAACCCCAATAACAAGCTGTGGGACGTGCTCGTGGAGCCGGCTCGCAAAATCCGCATCGGCAACAAGTTGTACTTCGGTCTCGACGACTCGATGGTGGCCGAGGTCATCGACAACACCACCTCGCGTGGTCGCACGCTGCGTTTCCTCTACGACGGCGACCATGATCAGTTCAAGAAGGACCTGTACAACCTGGGTAACACGCCGTTGCCCTATTACATCTCCCGTGACCCTGAGCCCGAGGATGCCGAGCGTTACCAGACCATCTATGCCAGCAAGGAGGGTGCCGTGGTGGCTCCCGCTGCAGGTCTGCACTTCTCGCGCGAGTTGATGCGCCGCATGGAGATCCGCGACATCGAGAGCGACTTCATCACCATGCACATCAGCCTGGGCAGTTACCGTGACATCGACGTCGAGGACCTGACCAAGCACCGCATGGACAGCGAGGAGATGGACGTCAGCGTTCAGCTGGCCGAGAAGGTCAACGCCCTGCGCGACGGTGGCAACAAGGTGTGCGCCATCGGCACGTCGGTGCTGCGCGCCTTTGAGACCTGCGTGGGCATGAACGGCCACATCAAGCCCTACGGTGGCTGGTCCAACAAGTTCTTGTTCCCGCCCTATGAGTGCACGACCTGTGACGCACTGGTGACCAATTTCCACATGCCTTACTCCATCATGTTGATGGCCCAGGCAGCCTTTGGCGGCTATGAGCAGACAATGAACGCCTACAAGGTGGCCATCGAGGAGAAGTACCGTTTCGGTGCCTACGGCGACGCTATGCTCATCCTCAACGACTAGAAAGCCTAGTCCGTCACCATCATTTAACACAACAATGCCGGCGAGGAATCACTTCCTCGCCGGCATTGTTGTTATTGTGGGGGCTGGACAGACTATTGCCCGCGGGCGTGTTCACGACGTTCTTTGAGCTTCTTCTGGATAATGCTTTCTACCTCAAAGAAGCGGTCTATCTGATTGGTATTGAGCACGGTGGCCAGTTTGTCGATGTACTTCATGCGTATGCCTTGGGCACGCTGCTGCATCTCCATTTTGCGCTTAGCGATGGCAGCGGCATCGCTGCTGGTGCTGGGTTTCAACGGGGCTTTGCGCGAGGCCCACAGGGCTGCCATTTCCTCGCAGTAGCTGCGGTAGATGGGCTCAAACTTGGCTTTCTGCTCGTCGGTGATGTGCAGCCGGTAAACCAGTTCGCGCACCTTGGCTTGGTACAGGCGCTCGTTGAGCGAGCTGTCGGCCATGGCGGCGAGGCTCGTCAGCGCGAGCAGCATGATGATAAGTATCCTCTTGGTCGTTTCCATATATCTTGCTGTTTTAGTATTCGGGAATCTCTTCAATCTCGTAGTAGGTCAATTGTGCAGCCTCTTCATCGGTCAGTGTGTTCAGGAACTCGTCGAGCGGGCCGTCGGCTTTCGCCGTGACAGGGATGCTGCTGCCGATATTGTTGTTGACGGCGACACCGATGCCGATGACAAGTAATGCGACAGCCGCAACCGAAGCAGCCATCATGCTCAGGTGCCTGCGACGACGTGCATGGGCATCATGGACGATGGCTTTCTCGGCGGCGCTGTCAACCAGACTGCTGAGGTACTCGGCACGCTCATTGTAAGGTAGCCGTTTCCCTATGTCATTCATTAAATCCGTCATTTCGAGTGCTCTTTGATATACTGCTTCACCCGTTGTGAAGCATAGTGGTAATTGGTCTTCAATGCTGCCACATTCTTGCCGGTGATGCGGGCAATTTCCTCGTAGCTCAACTCATCGTAGTAGCGCAGGTTAAAGGCGATGCGCTGTTGGGTGGGCAAGGTGAGCAGCGCCTGTTGGAACAGGGTCTCCAGCGCATTGCCGTCGAGTACCGATTCGGCTTGCAGCTTGCCGATGAGTTTTTCCTCCAGTGAGTCGATGCTCTGGAAGATGCGCGTCTGCCGCCGCAGGTGCTGCAGCGCCTCGTTGGTGGCGATGCGGTAGAGCCAAGTAGCCAACGACCCCTCGCCCTTGAACGATCCAATACGGCTCAAAACCTTGATGCACGTGTCCTGCAGGACGTCCTCGGCGTCATCATGACCCACTACAATGCGGCGGATGTGCCAGTAGAGCGTCTGCCCGTACTGCTTCATGAGCGCCCTGAATCCCTCGTCTCGGAGCGAGGAGTCAGTGAGCATCTGCTGCAATGTGCTGTCATCGGTCTTGATAGCCATACATTATAATGACGCTAAAAACCGGCAAAAGTTAAATCTGCCCTTAAATTTTCCATCCGGTTTTTAACCTTTTACTCTCTTAGGCATCCATATAGATGTGAACACAACTCTAAAAATCCAGCGATTATGATCGATAAGTCATTGTTAAAATTATTACTCGTTGTCAGTGCTTTCTTTATTGGGTTGAATGCCAATGCCCAGACGTGTGACCCGAGTGGCGAATGCGGTGAGGACACGACGGCAGGCAACTACAACGTTGTGGCCCCTGTCGGGCAGTCTTCGGTCGAGATGATAGAGATGGCCCCGCGCCTTGAGACCCTTGACGGCAAGACGATAGCCCTGGTGGGTGGCTCGTTCATGGCCAGCGTCACTCATGTCGAGCTTAAAAAGCTCATCAAGGAGTATTTCCCGACAGCAACGGTTTACCTCTTGAGCGAGATAGGCTCAGCAGGCCTGTACCCGGGCCCGCGTGTGCAGAAACCGCAGGTCATCCGTTTTCAGGAACGCCTGCGGGAGTATGGCGTTGATGCGGTGATTTCTGGCAACGGTGGCTGTGGCATCTGTACCCCCAAGGAGACCGGCTCCTGCATTGCTGCCGAGTACATCGGCATTCCGTCGGTGATGATTGCCGCTCCGGGATTTGACACGCAGGCCAGGACCACCGCCTACAACAACGGTGTCCCCGTGCTGCGTGTGGCGGTTTATCCCGGCGCGTTTGCCTCGCACACCGAGGAGCAGCTCAAGCAGAACACCCGCGAGGTGCTATGGCCCCAGATTCTTGACGCCCTCATCGATCCCATCACCCAGGAGGAGATAGAGGAAAACCAGCAGTTGGCGCCCACTGACCCCCAGGAGGTGGTCTTCAGCGGCACCATCGATGAGGTCAATGAGTTCTACAACGGCATGATGTGGAGCGACGGCCTGCCCATCGTGCCGCCCACCAAGGACCGTGTTGAGGAATTCCTGAAATATACCGATTACCGCTGGGACCGCACCATCGCCGTGCTCTCGCCGTCCTACCGCAAGAGCCTCATCTGGCACGTTGCCGTCAATGGCGTAATGGCGGGCTGCAAGCCCGAGCACATGCCCATCCTGGTAGCGCTGACCAAGGCCATGACGTCGGGCGAGTTCCGCCGCACCCTGGGCAGCACCCACGCCTGGACCCCCTATTGTTGGGCCAACGGGCCCGTTGGCCGTCAGTTGGGCCTCGACCATGGCCAGGGGCAGATCAATGAGCAGGCCAATGTGGCCATCGGCCGTTTCCTGAACCTGGCGATGCTGAACCTGGCTGGATACTACGTCAAGCAGGACCGCATGGGCACCTTCGGCTACCCCGTGTCGTGGTGCATGGCCGAGGACGACGAGGCCTGCCTGCGCATCGGTTGGAACCCGTATCATGTGCGCCAGGGCTTTGACTTGAACGAGAGCACCATCACAGCCGCCTCGACGCTGCTATGGGGCAATAACTTGCCGCCAGCCACCACCGACGGACAGAAAATCATGCAGTTGCTGGCATGGGACATCACCGAGCGTTGTCAGTTGGCATTGGGCAGCGGTGTGCAGTTCACTCACCGTACTGTCCTCATGACCGAGGAGGTTGCTGCCCACCTGCGCGAGGTCTATGGCACGGTCGACAATCTTGAGGACCAGTTGATTGCTACTGCCCGCCGTCCGTTGTACGAGAGGGCCTATGCCCATTACTACGCCAATCCAGGCAGTGCCATCGACCCCGACAATGTGTCGCTGGCCGAGTACATGTCGCGCTTGCAGAGCGAGGAGAACGCCGAGATGACACCCACACCCGAGTGGTATGCCAGCGATGAGCCCCAGATGCTCACCATCCCCACGATGGTCAAGGGTGAGACCGCATTTCTTGTTACCGGTGACCCGTCACGCAACAAGATTCAGACCATGCCCGGTGGCGCCATGTCGACCGTGGCCATCGAGCTGCCCGATGACTGGGACTCGCTCATGGAGGAAAAAGGTTATGAGCCATTGAGGACATTCTATCTGGAGCCCATCAACGACGAGAACTATGACCCGATTACCGCGGTCGAGGAAGTGAAAGCGGCCCCTGCCGAGCCTAGCGAGCCCTCACAGGTGCGCTACTATGACCTGAATGGTTTTGAGAGCCGCCATCCCGTGGAGCAAGGCATCAGCATCGAAGTTACCACCAATAAAGATCATTACCGCAGCGCCAGGAAGGTGCTGCGTAGGAAATAAAACACACCCTGAAAGGATGAGTACACATGACAGGATATACACTTGGTGCATGCAGGTGTCGCTGATGCTGGCGCTGGCATTGCCGCTTCAGGCTGTTGCGGCCACCTGTACCCTGCGGGGTGACGTGAATGGAGATGGCGAGGTGAGCATCGCCGACGTGTCGGCGCTCATCGATTACCTGCTGGGGAGTGGTTACATCTCCTCTAAGGCCAATGCCGACGTGGACCGTGATGGTGAGATAGGCATCAGTGATGTGGCGTTGTTGATCGACCATCTGCTCAGTGGCGATGAGTTCCCGCCCGACGAGGACGAGGAGATGGAGGAGATTACGGTGGGTGATGTGACGTTTTACATGATACCCGTCCAGGGCGGCACGTTCACGATGGGTGCCACCCCCGAACAGGGCACTGACCCCATCGACCGCGAACGTCCGGCCCATCAGGTGACGCTGGCCTCGTTCCACATTGGCGAGACCGAGGTCACCCAGGCCTTGTGGCAGGCGGTGATGGGCACCAATCCCAGTGCGTTCCAGAGTCCCCAACAGCCGGTCGAGCAAGTGTCATGGGAAGATTGCCAAGCTTTTATCGTCGCATTGAATCAATTGACGGGCAGAACGTTCCGTCTGCCCACCGAGGCCGAATGGGAGTTTGCTGCCCGTGGCGGAAACCTGAGCATGGGCTACAAGTATGCCGGCAGCGACGATCCCGTGAGTGTGGCCTGGTACTCCTATAATGACTCTTGGGAAATGCGTGGTACGGGTTACCGTGGCCCGCATCCTGTGGGCACCCGCAACCCCAATGAGTTGGGCCTGTTCGACATGAGTGGCAACGTTCACGAGTGGTGTCAGGATTGGTTTGGCAACTACAGTTCCGAGCCGCAGGTTGGCCCCATGGGCACGTCGACAGGAAGTGCACGCGTCTATCGCGGCGGTAGTTGGTACTTTGACGAGTGGTTTTGCCGCGTGTCGTTCCGCAACGGTGTGTCGCCGACCTACCACAGTTACGGCATCGGGCTGCGCCTAGCCTACTAAGCGTATCACAAACAGATTCTTCATCGAAAAATGATGCTTTTCTGAGGCACTCTCGCCGCATGGGTGGGAGTGTCTCGTTTGTGCTTTGCCGCTTTAGGTTGAGGGGATTTGTGGGGGTAATCATGCGGTAAAAGAGCCTGAAATGAAAAAAAGTGGCACAAGTTTTGCTATTATTCATGAGGTATTTAGTACATTTGCCAAGTTGAAGAAAAATTATTTACCTAATATTAAAAACAATTGAACGATGAAAAAAGGACTTATCGGAATTATTATCCTGTGCGTTATCGGCCTCGGTTTGTATGGATGGATCAAAGGTACCTTTAACGGCCTCGTGGCCTCGCAGGAGAGTGTAGAGACCGCTTGGTCTCAAGTGGAGAACGTGTATCAGCGCCGTGCTGACCTGATTCCCAACCTTGTGAATACTGTCAAAGGTTATGCTAAGCACGAGCAGGAGACGCTTGAAGGTGTCATCGAGGCTCGCGCCAATGCCACTAAGGTTACCATCGATCCCAGCAACATGACTGCTGAGGATCTGCAGAAGTATCAGGCTGCTCAGGGTGAGATCACCAATGCACTGAGCCGACTGATTGCCGTGAGCGAGAGTTATCCTGACCTGAAGGCCAACCAGAACTTCCTGGAGCTGCAGAATCAGTTGGAAGGCACTGAGAACCGCATCACCGTGGAGCGCAACAAGTTCAACGAGACGGCCAGGGAGTACAACACCAAGCGCCGCACCTTCCCCACCAACATCATTGCCGCTATCTTCAACTTCGGTGAGAAGCCTTACTTCAAGGCTCAGGAGGGCGCTGACCAGGCCCCCAAGGTGGACTTTGGCACCAATTGATGTATGGCACTAGCTGATTTCATCCCCAGCGAGGGACAACGGCGCATTGCCGACGCCATTACAGCAGCCGAGCGTCACACGACCGGAGAAATCTGTGTCCATGTGACGCCGAGCTGCCGTGGCAATGTGTACAAGCGCGCTGTCAAGAAGTTCAACAAGCTGCACCTGTACACGACCAAGCGTCGCAACGCCGTGTTGATTTTTATTGCCTATGAGGCCCGCAAGTTCGCCATCCTGGGCGACACCGGTATCAACGATGTGGTGCCTGAGGGCTTTTGGGACCAGGAATCGGAGGAGTTGGGCAAGTACCTGAAGGCGGGACGTCCCGTCGACGGCCTGTGCGAGATCATTGCACGCATTGGAGACCGCCTCTCGGAGTACTTTCCTGGCGAACGTGACGACGAGAACGAGTTAAGCAACGAGGTCACCTTTGATGACGGTGACGAGGAAGACGACGATTGAAACGACAACCATGACAATGAGAGCAACCTGGAATAAAGTGTTGAGGTACCTGGCTGTAGCCCTGTTGCTGCTGTTGACGGCGCAAACCACTGTGGCACAGGTGCCCCCACGTCCCGCCCCCCCACGCCTGGTGAACGACTTTGCCGGTATCCTGGGCGATTGCCAGTGGCTGGAAGACTCACTGGAGCGCATTGCCATGGAAACCAGTAACCAGATATGTGTCGTCACCATGAGCGACCTTGGTGGCTATGACAAGGCATGGATGGCCTATAACATCGGTGAGAAGTGGGGCGTGGGCACCAAGGACAACCGTAACGGTGTGGTGATTCTCGTCAAGCCCAAGACCGAAGAGAGCAAGGGCGAGGCCTTCATTGCCGTGGGCTATGGTCTGGAAGGTGCCATTACCGACGCTAGCAGCACGCGCATCGTCAATCAGGAGATGATTCCTTACTTCAAGGAGAACGATTACTTGGGTGGTGTGTGGGCTGGAGCACAGGTCGTGCGCGACCTGGCCATCGGTGAGTACAACGAGGAGGACTATGCCAGCCAGGACGATGGCGATGCCTTGTTAGGACTGCTGCTGTTCATCGGTTTCATGGTCCTGTTCCTGTATCTTGCCCACAAGAGCAACAATAACAACAACAGCCATCGCAACAATGGCGATACCGGCACCTGGGGTGGCCCCATCATCTTTACCACCGGCCACGACTGGGGACGCGGCGGCTCCTCGTGGGGCGGCGGCGGTTCCTTCGGCGGCGGTGGCGGCTGGGGAGGCTTCGGCGGCGGTTCCTTTGGCGGCGGTGGCGGTGGCGGCAGCTGGTAACGCCTGGTCAGGCGCTATACGTTGCGCCCTGAATGAATTGATGAAAGTATGGCAAATGGGAAATGTAACTAAAACGATGACAATGCGGTATAGAGCGATGTGGTGTCTGGCAGCAATCATGCTGCTGGTGTTTGTGGCCATGCCTGTGACGGCACAGGTACCTCCCAAGCCCGATCCCCCGCGTCTGGTAAACGACTTTGCCGAAGTTTTTGGCGAATGCCAGTGGCTCGAGGATTCACTGGAAAGCATCGCATTGAAGACCAGCAACCAGATATGTGTCGTCACCATGAAGGACCTGGGTGGTGAAGACAAGGCCATCTTGTCTCAGAAGATCGGTCAAGAATGGGGTGTCGGCACCGAAGAAAACCGCAATGGTGTAATCATCCTGATTAAGCCCAAGACCGAGGATAGCAAGGGGGAGGCGTTCATTTCCACCGGCTATGGTCTGGAGGGCGTTCTCACCGATGCCCTATGCACCCAGATTGTCAATCAGGAGATGATACCTCATTTCAAGGACAACGATTATCTGGCTGGCGTGTGGGCCGGCGCACGGGCCGTCCGTGATGTGGCTATCGGAGAGTACAATCAGAAACACAGCGGCGGAACTAAGCCCAGTGGTGGAAAACGTGGGTGGGGCTGGTACCTGACCATTCTCATCGCCATCCTGTATCTTCTCTACAAGTTTGATCCCTTCGGGTGGTTCCACAGCAGCAGTGATGACGAGAACAATGATAATATCGGTGCCGAAACCGACACCGGCACCTGGGGAGGACACATCGACGACGATTCCGGCGACAGCTCAGATGATGATGATGACGATGACAACGACAACGACGATGATGACTATTCCTGGAGCAATAGTAGCAATAATAACGACGATGACTCATCATGGCATGGCTTCGCTGGAGGCTCCTTCGGTGGAGGCGGTGGCGGAGGCACCTGGTAAGGACGAAATTACCACATTCTACATGCTGTAAATATCAGCCAGGATTTCAGGGATATTCAAGAGTATCAATGCGCCCTTACCTTGAAATCCTGGCACCGAAAATGGGAATTTCTACGGAGTAGATTTTTGATTAATAATATGTAGTTTTCAAAGAAAAAAGTTGACATTTGTCCAAATTTTCTACTGAAATAAATAGTTTTGATATCATTTTGTCTAAATTATTGCGATTTTGTTTGGTTTGATGACAATTCGTATCTATTTTTGCAAGTACGTTAAAATTAGCATCTTATCAAAAAACGTGATATTATATGAGTGCCCCCAAGATTGAACTTACTTCCAGAGAAAAGGAAGTCCTCGAATTGCTGTCAGCAGGGTATAACAGCAAGGAAATCGGAGAGAAGATTTTCATCTCCTCCAACACAGTGGAGTACCACCGCAAACAATTGTTGCGCAAGACAAACTCCCGCAATGTCGCTGAACTGATCGGTAAAGCCTATCGCACAGGCTTATTAAAGATCAACGACTAACATCGATATACCCACTTGGACGAATAAAGGCTATGCCACGTGACCGTGGCATAGTTTTTTTAGGCACATGGGACAACAACGTAATGCCCACGGCAAACCATCGAGGCGCCGTGGGCATTGTGTGACTTGGGTGCGCTTCATGGCCATGCATGAAGGCATACCGTCGCCTGTGAAGAATAAGGTAAGGGCTTACTTCTTCTCCTTGAGCAGGTCGCGGATCTCACCGAGCAGCTCTTCCTGGGTGGGGCCAGCGGGAGCCTCGGGCTCTTCCTTCTTGGGCATGAGCTTGTTCATGGCCTTGATCATCAGGAAGATGCAGAATGCGATGATGAGGAAGTCGATGACGTTCTGGAGGAACAGACCGTACTTGAGCACTGCACCAGTAGCCTCGGCAGCAACGCCGGCGTTGGCGGCAACCGTGTTGGCAGCATCGGCTACGGCATCAACGGCGCCCTCGGCACCGACAGCCGAAGCAGCTTCACCAACCATCTCGGACACGGGAGGCAGATGATACTCCAGTCCTGACAGGTCAACGCCACCGGTCAGCAGGCCGATTGCGGGCATCAACACGTCATCAACAAGCGAAGTAACAATCTTGCCGAAGGCACCACCGATGATAACACCGACAGCCATGTCCATTACATTACCCTTCATAGCGAACTCCTTAAATTCTTTAATGAATCCCATAATTTTGCAGTTTTAAAAAATTAATATTAAGATTACAAATCGTTTTCCGAGTCTTAAACTATCTTAATTGTGCCCCAAAAGCAGCATTTTGCCACTCAAAGAACACGAAATCCCAAAATTATCGTTAACTTTGCAGTCGCTAATGCGACTGTTCTCCAGTTACGTTATGCAAAGGTAGTAAAAAAATCTACTAATAGTTATATAACTACATTATTTATTTAAAAATCATTAAAAAAAGCATTATGGAGAAGATTAAAATCGGTATTAATGGATTCGGACGTATTGGTCGTTTTGTATTCCGTTCAGCATTTGAACCCGAGAACGTTAACGACATCGAGGTAGTAGGTATCAATGACCTGCTTGACGTTGATTACATGGCCTACATGCTCAAGTATGACACCATGCATGGACGTTTCGAAGGCACTGTGGATTATGATCTGGACAAGAAGGAGCTCATCGTTAATGGCCAGCACATCCACGTGTATGCTGAGAAGGAAGCCCAGAACATCCCTTGGGGTGAGATTGGCGCCGAGTACATCGTTGAATCCACCGGTTTCTATCTGACTATGGACCGTGCTGAGCAGCACCTCAAGGCTGGTGCCAAGTACGTGGTTCTGTCGGCTCCCAGCAAGAAGGGTGACGACGGTCGCCAGGCCGACATGTTCGTTTGCGGCGTGAACACCGACAAGTATGCCGGTCAGACCATCGTCAGCAACGCCAGCTGCACCACCAACTGCTTGGCTCCCATCGCTAAGGTGCTGAACGACAGCTTCGGCATCGAGAGCGGTCTGATGACCACCGTTCACTCGGTAACCGCTACCCAGCGCACCGTGGATGGCCCCAGCGCTAAGGACTGGCGTGGTGGCCGTGCTGCCTGTGGCAACATCATCCCCAGCTCGACTGGCGCTGCCAAGGCCGTGGGTAAAGTGATCCCCGAGCTCGATGGCAAGCTCACCGGTATCTCGATGCGCGTTCCGACCCTCGACGTGTCGGTTGTTGACCTTACCGTGAACCTGAAGAACCCCGCTACCAAGGAGGACATCTGCGCTGCCATGAAGAAGGCCAGCGAGGGTGAGCTCAAGGGTATCCTGGGTTACACCGAGGACAAGGTTGTCAGCAGCGACTTCCTGGGCTGCCCCCTGACCTCGATCTTTGACGCTGACGCAGGTGTTTACCTGACCGACAAGTTCGTCAAGGTGGTATCGTGGTACGACAACGAGATTGGCTACAGCCACAAGATGCTCGACCTCATCAAGGTGATGAAGAAGCACAACGGCTAATCCCTGTCTCTTGCATGACATCGATCCCTGCAGTGCCTGCTGGCGTTGCAGGGATTTTTATTGAAAAAAAACGATAAAAAATTTGGAATATTGGCGCGCTGTGGTGTAACTTTGTAAGCAGTAAAGCGTATTTTATTAACCATCTAAAACAATTCACGACAATGAAGAAATGGAAATGTGTTGTGTGTGGATACATCCATGAGGGTGACACACCTCCCGAAGAGTGCCC
>JAEEGF012164193.1_pt1 | contig 16457 bp, 9 predicted proteins | sample 9134171 | NCBI WGS metagenome assembly JAEEGF01 (sample SAMN16246542, study PRJNA631951) | gut metagenome | biome: gut microbiome; feature: rumen; material: AP-attached | host: Bos | place: Iran: Karaj | collected 2018-10
ACTACATCCACTATGGCTCTGAGGCAGCCGTGCGCGAAGCCGGCAAGATGGGCATCGAAGGTAAGGATTACGTCGTGCAGGACGGTGATATCATGCACTTTAGGTTTAATGTTTAGCAAACCCACCCCCAGTCCCCTCCCCAAGGGAGGGGAGTTTGAATACCAATTATCTATCTGACTTACATTCACTATTATGCTTCAACTATTATCAATCATAGCACATCAAGCCCCCCTCCTTGCGGGAGGGGTAGGGGGTGGGTTACTCTTCATCAACTGGAACCCCTCCGAAGTGATGGGCCACCTGGGTCCTATCACGTTGCGATGGTATGGCATGTGCTGGCTCATAGGCCTCGTGGGCAGCTATTTCATGGTGAAATGGCTGTATAAAGACCAGAAAATCAAGGACGAACTGTTCGATCCGCTGTTCATCTATTGCTTCATTGGCATTCTGGTGGGTGCCCGTCTGGGCCACTGTCTGTTCTATGAGCCCGACTATTTCCTCTCTTCCGGCACCCATTTCATTGAGATGTTCGTGCCCATGCACCAAATGGCCGACGGCACGTGGAAATATACGGGCTACGCCGGACTGGCTTCGCACGGCGGAACACTTGGTTTGATGATTGCCCTTTGGCTCTATTGTCGCAATACAAAGATGAACATCTGGCACGTTCTCGACGACATCGCCATTGCAACCCCCATCGCTGCCTGTTTCATCCGCTTGGGAAACCTCATGAATAGCGAGATTATCGGCAAGCCAACCGATGTGCCTTGGGCATTCATCTTCGAGCAAGTCGATGGCATTCCACGCCATCCAGGACAGCTATATGAGGCCTTGGCCTATTTCTGCTTCATCTTCGTGATGCTCTATTTCTATCAGAGAAGCAAGAAAAATGAAGGCACTAAAGGCAGCAAACCATCATCCTCCATCTCTCATCTGTCATCCAAAAAGGTTGGCAGTGGTTTCTTCTTCGGACTCGTGCTGACGCTTATCTTCACTTTCCGCTTCTTCATTGAGTACACAAAGGCCGATCAAGTGGACTTCGAGGCAGGCATGCCGTTCAACATGGGACAGCTTCTCTCCGTTCCATTCATCATCATTGGCATCGTATGCATGATCGGCGGCAAGTGGATGAAGACCGAAAAGACCTCCTAAGCCTATACTTCAAACTACACCCTATGACCAAACCAACCTTCCTGCTCATGGCTTTGTGGCTCGCGCTGACCACTACATGGGCACAAACCGATGCCACTTCAAGCATCGTCAACCCCAATTTCGACGGCCGAAGCTTTGCCGGTTGGCAACAACAGGGCATGTGGCTGCAAAAGAACAACGACTTTGCCCCAAAGAATAACTATGCCTATGCCGAGCGATGGGTTGCCAGTACAGGCAACCTGCCTGACACTTACATCCGCCAAAGGCTCACCGGACTGACACCAGGACGCTATACGCTGACCGTAGCTGCCCAGCACATCAAGCAGGGAGGCAGCACCGACGCTACGGGAGGCGTAGTCTTTGCCGACTGGGACGAGACACCTGTCACCACTGCCACTGACTATTCCCTTGATTTCTACGTACTTACGGGCGACGTAACCATAGGCTTTCGTTGTACTAACAGTACGGCTAACTGGATGGCTTGCGACAACTGGCGACTGACGTTGACCAGCTCTACCGATGCCAACCTGCGCACAGGCTTGTCGGCACTCATCAGCAAAGCCAATGCATTGGCCTCACAATCCATGAGCAACGATGTGCTTGGCAACCTGCAAACATCCATCAGCGCTGCCCAAAGGCTTACCTCTACCGGCACAAGCAGTAGCATCAGGCCGGCAGCAACCACCCTGAAAACAGCGATGTTGGCGGCCGAACGCAGCATCTTTGCAACGAAAACGTCGACGTCGGGCAACGTTCCAACGGTCAGCACCGACACCCGTTATGCCCGTGGCGCTACGATGATCTTCGGCCGAAGCACTGTCAACAGTTCTGCAAACCTGCTCGAAGAGGGTTTCTGCTATAGCACTTCCAATGCCGAACCCACCGTTTCCGACGAGCGAACCACACGCTATGTCGAGAACAACGGCCGCATCTACTGCCTCGATAACCTGCAACCCGGTACCTTCTACTACATCCGTGCCTACGCCGTCACTACCGATTACAAGGTGGGTTACGGCCAGGTGTTGCGCGTCTCCACCCTTCCCATGGGCAGCGTCACATGGAGTCACGACAACGCAGGCAGCGACATCGAGAATCAACGCATCGGCCAGTCCATCATGGGTGCCGCCCATTATTGGTCGATCCTGACCAGTATCAAGGGCTTTTCGCCATCGTCGCACTACAGTTCCGGCACACCTACGGCCGACTGTTCGTATGGTGGATGGATCCGTGTGGGATCAAAAGAGGACTATCAGGCCACAGGTACGCTGATGCACGAGATGGGACACGGCATCGGAGTGGGCACTCACAGCACCTATTCGGGCGACATTCGTACCGACAACACATCGGGCCAATGGCGTGGAAAACGTGCAACTCGCTTCCTGCAGTTCTGGGACAACAGCGAAGATGTGCGACTTACCGGTGACAAAACACACCTTTGGGCCACCAATAGCGCATCGTCGTTGAGCTATACCATCAACGGTGCTCAAGAAGATGCACACAGCGACGCCTCCTATTACGGCAATTCCCTGCTGATGCAGGCCATCGTTGAGGATGGCCTTGCACCCGTCGGCGGCAACTTGCAGGGCTTAGCCTACACCCTGGACACACAAGATGGACAACCTTTCCTCATCCGTTGCAGCGACGATGACTTTGGTCTGCGCACCTCGTTCCTCGTCGATAACGGTGGCACCCTGCAGCTGAAGAAACTCACTACCGACGAGGCGATGACGCCAACCATGGCAGCCTTGTGGCTGATGGAGTTCCAACCTGCCACGCAGACCTATCGTATCCGCAACCAGCAGACGGGCCGCTACATCTACTACGCTGCCGATAACACCTCAAATGGCTTCCGTACGACTACCTCGACGAGCAACGAAATCGACCTCAGACTGCAGCTTTCGTTTGCCGATGTCACCATCGGACTGAGCGGATCGACCATCAATCTCGACTGCTATCACATCATGCGGGCCACCAGTACGCCATCGCCGCAGGCCCTATGTGCCATGTCGACCACAGTTACAGGTTCGCAACCTTTCAGCAATACCTTTGCTGCAACGCCTCAAAGGTGGATTATTATCCCTGCCGATCAGATGCAAAAGATCCAGCAAATCATGGACTTAGACCAGGCACCCGACCTGGGTTACGACATCACAACGGCCATGGCGCCCTACCTATGCACTGGAAGTCTGAAGAATTGGACCAACGATGGCATGAAAGTCAACTATCTCGACGGCGGCGCACCCTACATCAATCCATCTGACGGGGCCCGCATCGACTTCCCCTTCATTGAGCGATGGGTGAGCACAACCAGTGGAACACTGCCCGACACGAAGATAGAACAGACCATCAACGAACTGCCTTCGGGCTACTACTACTTGCGTGGATCGTTCATAGCCTGCACACAAACCGATGCCGACATCGTCATTTCGGGTGTCAGTTTCTATGCCGGCGACCAAGCAATCGACATCGCCACGGGCAACGGAACACCCAAACGCTATGCCTTACGCGTGAAGGTCACCGATGGAACCCTGACCTTTGGCCTCAACATCAAGTCGACACCAGCCAATTGGGTGGCCATGGACAACCTGCAATTGTTCTACGATGGCACCGAAGAAGAGTATCTTTCGCTGGCCACACCCTGCCATCCCGTGCGCATACCGATGGTCAATACCACTTTCGACCAATGGAAAACCGATGGTTGGGAGTTGTCGGGCAACTGGTCATTGAACTACAATAACGGTGCTGAACACGAGCTTTTCAACTGGCCTTACGCTGAGTGGTGGGTCAACGCGGCGGCACAGGCCGACCGCAGCATGAGCCAAACACTCACGCTTCGCGCTGGTTACTACACGCTGGATGCCGCCGTTGAAGCCACCCGACAGGACCAACCCGAATTGGAAGTCAGTGGTGTGACCCTGCGTTTCGACGACGAACAGATTGCCTGCCATACCGCTAACAAGGCTCCTCAGTGGTTCAGCGTGGGCAAAACCGTGGAGGCTGGCGAACACAGAATTGGCCTCTACGTGCAGTCAACCGATGCCAACTGGGTGGCAGTCGACAACTACGTGTTGCGCTACCATGGTCCCCACAAGCTGCTTCAGGGCGATATCAACGCCGACGGGCAGATAACTATTGCCGACGTAACGGCACTTGTGAACATCATTCTCGGCAAGAACGACCAGCAGACCGACACCTGTATGGCCGATATCAACGCCGATGGACAGGTGACAATAGCCGATGTAACGGCGCTCGTGAACATCATTCTCGGGAAATAATCAATGCTATTTATGCAAAAAACTGCATATATTCTTGTGTGGCTGCAATTTTATTCGTATCTTTGCAGCCACATTTGTATACCTATACAGTTAGGTATGTAACTCAAGAACATCGCAAACGTAAAACTAAACGAATAGAAAATGGCTTATCAACGCATGACACCAGCCGAAGCAGCAGCTCTCATTTCCGATGGCGAAACGCTGTCAACATCGGGATTTACGCCCAGTGGATCGCCGAAAGGTTTCTTCCGTGCACTCTCCAAACGGGCCGTTGCGCTGCACGATGGTGGTCAGCCCTTCCAGATAGGACTCATCACGGGTGCCTCCACCTGCCAGAGTATCGAAGGCGATCTGGCAGCTGCACATGCACTGAAGTTCCGCGCTCCCTTCTCCACCAATAAGGATTTTCGCGTGCATACCAACCTTGGCGAAATCGACTACGAGGACATGCACCTCGGACACATGGCCGAACGCCTGCGCCACGGCTTCTACGACAAGCTGGATTGGGCCATTATCGAGGTGAGCGACCTCGTCGAAGGCGAGGACATGTGCAAGGCTTACCTTACGTCGGCAGGTGGTATCACGGCCACAGCGGTACGTCTGGCCAAGCGCGTCATCATCGAACACAACACGTTTCACAGTCCTCTCTCACGCCTGCTCCACGACACCTACGAACCCACCGACTGCGGTTACGGTCGCATGCCGATACCAATCCTGACGCCAAAGGACCGCATTGGCGACAATTTCATTGCCATCGAGGCCTGGAAAATAGCTGCTGTCGTGGAGACATGTCTGCCCGAAGAGGCCCGTACCTTTGGTGCTCCCGATGCCGCAACCACACAGATAGGACAGAATGTGGCCGAGGTTTTGGCCCGCGACCTGCAGATGGGGCGCATTCCAAAGACCTTCCTGCCCATACAAAGTGGAGTAGGGGCAACGGGAAATGCTGTCTTCAAGGCCCTCGCAGCCTCGAAGTTGATTCCTCGTTTCCACGTCTATAGCGAGGTGGTGCAGGACGCAGCTATTCACTATATGCTCGAAGGAAAAGTCATCGATGCCTCTGCAACGGCCATGACCGTCACCAATGAGCGCCTGAAGATGGTGTACGACAACATCGATTACTTTGCCAAACACCTCACATTGCGCCAAAGTGAGATTGCCAACTCGCCCGAAGTGATTCGCCGACTGGGTGTCATCGCGCTGAACACAGCCCTCGAATGCGACATCTACGGCAACGAAAACTCCAGTCATGTGTGCGGTTCGACGCTCATGAACGGCATCGGCGGCTCGTGCGACTACGAGCGTAACGGTTTCATTTCCATCTTTACGACTCCCTCAACGGCCAAGAATGGTACCGTTTCGGCCATCGTTCCTATGTGCTGCCATGTGGATTCCACCGAACACGATGTTGACATCATCGTCACAGAGCAGGGCATTGCCGACCTGCGCGGTAAGGGTCCGATGCGGCGAGCCGAAGAGATCATCGAGAATTGTGCCCATCCTGACTATCGTCCATTGCTGCGCGACTACATGAAACACATAGCTCCGATGGGCCACGAGCCACAGTCTATGCGGGCAGCACTGGCCTTCCACGACACGTTCCTGCGCCGTGGCGACATGCGACTGACTGACTTCGGCGAGTATTTGAAATAGTACGTTGAGGTCAGCTTTGCCGTTATAGAATGGCTTCACATTGGTGAAGTTCCAAAAAAGCATTGCTTTCTATCCTATAAGGCAATAATATAGCAGTTGACCCACCGACCTCGAAGAGGTCGAATAATCAGAAACCCCAGGTCTACCGACCTGGGGTATTTGTATGATGTGAGAGGACTACGACTTCGAAGATGTCGCACGAAATTATTTCTTCATGTTGTGACTGCTCTATATGATATGCTTTGTTCCATTAGGTGCGACATCTTCGAAGTCGTTTTTTTATGTTTCGGGTTGCACCTGTCCCCAGGTCAGTAGACCTGGGGTTTCTGAAATTCGACCTCTCCAAGGTCGGTGGGTATTCATCTATATCATTCCCTCCTCTAAAGCATTGCTTTAGAACCTGAAAAGCATTGCTTTCTAACATATAAAGCATTGCTTTCTAACATATAAAGCATTGCTTTCTGACCTGAAAAGCATTGGTTTCTGCCCGTAAAAGCATTGCTTTCTGACTGCAAAACCAATGCTTTTTGTTTCACAAATCCATGTTTTCTCATGTTGGGACGCAGCGTGTTTCGACACTACTTTTGTCGGTTTATGCCGGCATTTTTTAATTCTATTATTTCGAAACGTCGCTAACAATAGCCGAAAATCAATAAAAAAACAAAAAAACTGCTGACTATCAACCACCAACTATCAACTTTTTTGTACCTTTGCACCTTGAATATTCAATAAGAAGCAAATTGCAATGAGCTTAACAAGCATAGTGGGTAAGTTATTCATACCCCGCCAAAAGGAACTTGAAAAGCATCTTACCCGTGCTGAAGAGCAGCAAGAGAAGGTGCTGAACTACTTGGTGGCGAGAGGTCGGCTGACTGAATACGGCCATCGCCATGGCTTCGATGCCATTAAGAACTACGACGATTTCACACGCCTGGTGCCACAAAACAGCTACGAAGAGCTGAAAGGCGCCATCGATCGCATGCGCCATGGCGAGCGCGATGTGCTGTGGCCAGGACGGGTAAAGTGGTTTGCCAAGTCGAGTGGCACCACCAACGACAAGTCGAAGTTCATCCCCGTCACCGCCGAAGGTCTGCAACGCATCCACTATGCCGGTGGTAAGGACTGTATAGCCCTGTATTTCCAGAACAATCCTTCCAGTAGGATGTTCGACGGAAAGAGCCTGATTCTTGGCGGAAGCCATGCCCCTAACTACAACATTGCTGACTCATTGGTGGGCGATCTCAGTGCCATTCTTATTGAAAACATCAACCCTATTGCCAATCTCAAACGTGTTCCGAAGAAGAGTACGGCCCTGTTGAGCGACTTCGAGATCAAGCGCGACAGAATTGCCAAGGAGTGTTGGAACCAGAATGTGACCAACCTGAGCGGTGTACCTTCGTGGATGCTGTCGGTCCTGGTACGCGTTTTGGAAATCTCTAACAAAGAGACACTCGACGAAATATGGCCCAATCTGGAGGTGTTCTTCCATGGTGGCATCGCCTTTACACCCTATCGCCACCAGTACCAGCAAATCATTCGCTCGCCGAAGATGCACTATATGGAGACCTATAACGCCTCGGAAGGTTTCTTTGGCATACAGAACGACCTCAGCGATCCTGCCATGTTGCTCATGACAGACTATGATGTGTTCTACGAATTCGTGCCGCTTGAAGAGGTCGACAACGAGGGCCCGAAGCACTTTGTGCCGCTTTCCGATGTCGAGATAGGCAAGAACTACGCCATGATGATTACCACTTCGTGTGGCCTTTGGCGCTATCTCATCGGCGACACCATCCGCTTCACGTCGAAGAACCCATACAAATTCGTCATCACTGGCCGCACCAAATACTTCATCAACGCCTTTGGCGAGGAACTCATCATGGACAATGCTGAGAAAGGACTTGCCTATGCTTGTGAGAAAACGGGTGCCGAAGTGAGCGAATATACGGCTGCTCCCGTGTTCATGGACGAGCATGCGCGCTGCCGTCATCAGTGGTTGATAGAGTTCAAGCAGGCTCCTCGCGACATCAGCGAGTTCGAACAGATACTCGATCGCAAGCTGCAACAACTCAACAGTGACTATGAAGCCAAGCGCTCGCACGACATTACGCTGCAGCATCTGGAGGTAATCCCTGCCCGCGAAGGCCTGTTCAACGACTGGTTGAAGTCGAAGGGCAAGCTTGGAGGACAGCATAAGATTCCGCGTCTGTCGAACTCTCGCAAGCACATCGACGAACTCTTGCAACTGAACAACCAATAATTCCATCCTGAAAGGGGTGAAATAGTCTTTTTGAATATGTACGAACTCATCCACTATGGTTGGCATTTGCTGCGTCAAACCATTGACAAGGCAAGGCAGACACCTCTCCAAGCGAGAGGTGTAGGGGGTGGGTTGTTGCTTCTCTTCCTCCTTTCTTCCTGTGCCCGCATGGGCAATCCTGACGGCGGATGGTACGATGAAACACCGCCACACGTAGTGGGAGCATCGCCAGCCGACAAGGCTGTGAACGTCAAGGAACAGAAAGTACGTATTGTTTTCGATGAGTTCATCAAGATAGAGAATGCTTCTGAGAAGGTTGTCGTGTCGCCTCCGCAGATTGAAATGCCTGAAATCAGGGCCACTGGCAAGCGCATTGAGGTGGAACTGAAGGACTCACTGAAACCGAATACCACCTATACCATCGATTTCTCCGACGCTATTACCGACAACAACGAGAACAATCCGTTGGGCAACTACACCTACAGTTTTTCCACAGGTGCCGACATCGATACGATGGAGGTGAGTGGCTATGTGCTCAACGCTGAGGATTTGGAACCCATGAAGGGTGTTCTCGTGGGACTGTACCGCCTCGATGGCGAAGGGATGGAGGATGAAAAGATGAAGGATGGAGTCGATTTGCCCGACAGTACCTTCCGCACGAAACCCCTGGAGCGCGTCTCGCGTACCGACAGCCGTGGCCGTTTCGTAGTGAAAGGCGTTGCCAACGGCCGCTACAGAATATTCGCCCTGCAAGATGCCGATGCCACTTACACGTTCAATCAGAAAAGTGAAGCGGTGGCATTCAACCACGATGTCATCACGCCATCATGCTTTCCCGACGTCCGTCAGGACACGATTTGGCGCGACTCCCTGCACATCAGCAGTATTGACCGCGTGGGTTACACGCACTTCATGCCTGATAACATCGTGCTAAGGGCCTTCACCGAACCGCAAACCGACCGCTTCTTGATCAAGACTGAGCGCAAGGAGGCCGACCATTTCACATTCTTTTTCAGTTCAGGCCATGAGCAACTGCCCGTCATCAAGGGTATTAACTTCGACGAAACCGATGCCTTCGTCGTCGATCAGGCATGGAGTCCAGAGCGCGCAACAGGCAGTGACCAGGCCGATACCATTACCTATTGGCTTCGCGACACTACGCTCATCAACCAAGATACGTTGCGTATGGAGGTCACATTCCTGATGACCGACAGCACAGGCGTACTCACTGAACATACCGAATCCTATGACCTGCTGGCAAAGACGCCCTATGCCAAGCGACTGAAACAACAGCAAAAGGCTTTCGAAGACTGGCAGAAGAAACAAGAAAAGCGCCGCAAGCGTGGTGAGCCTTACGACAGTATCATGCCGCAGGAACCCCTTAAGTTGCGACTGAACATGGCATCTCAGCTGGATCCAGATAAGAATATCAACATCGATACGCCCACTCCACTGGCCGTCATCGACACATCCCTCATTCATCTCTACACGAAAATCGACACGCTATGGTATGAGGCACGCTATGTCATCGACACGTTGAGCACACTTTCCTACCGTCTTCGTGGCGAATGGCGACCTGGTCAGGAATATAGTTTCGAGGCCGATAGTGCCGCATTTGTCGACATCTACGGTTTCGCATCGAATGCCATCAAGCAGGGATTCGGCGTGAAGAACAACGATGCCTATGCCACTTTGCTCATGCAAATCAGCGATCGGGCCGGACAACCCATCGTCGCTCAGCTGCTGAACAATGGCGACAAGGTGGTCAAACAGATGTCGACGAAGAATGGAAACGTGGAGTTCTTCTACCTGAACCCAGGCACTTACTACCTGCGAATCTTTGTCGACAACAACGACAACGGGCTCTGGGACACGGGCAACTACGACGAAGACCGCCAACCAGAGGCTGTGTTCTACTATCACGAGCCCATCGAATGTAAGGCCAAGTGGGACTATAACCTCACTTGGAACACAGAGGAACGCCCGCTATTTGAGCAGAAATATGAGAAACTGAAGAAGCAAAAGGCCGACAAACAGCGCACTATCACGAACAAAAACGAGCAGCGCGCCAAGCAGTTGGGCATACAATACGTGAAAAATACATCACAAACATCTAACAAAACGAACCCATGATGCAGACTAAACATACCACTTATCATACGAAAAGCAGACAGATAGCCCGATGGTTCATCGTCGTTCTGCTCTGCAGCCTGACCGCAACAGGCCACGCTCAGTGCACGTTCCGCAACACAGCCTTCAAGTCTGGCGAATACTTGTCGTACAATCTCTATTACAATTGGAAGTTTGTATGGGTGAAAGCAGGCACGGCCAGCATGTCGACCGTGGAGAGTAACTACAAAGGAAAGGCTGCCTGGCGAGCCTCGTTGACCACACGTGGCAATAAAAAGGTTGACGATATGTTCGTGCTTCGCGATACGTTGCTGTGCTATTCGTCCAAAGATATGGCACCGCTTTACTATCGAAAGGGTGCTCGTGAGGGCAAACGCTACACCGTGGACGAGATATTCTACGACTACAGCAACGACCGTTGCAACGTCCGCCAGCATCGTCAGCATGGCAATGGCACTCATTCATGGCTGAAGAAGTCGTACGAGGACTGCATCTACGATATGCTGAACATGTTCATTCGCGCCCGTTCGTTCGATCCGACTGGCTGGAAGAAGGGCCACGTCGTTAACTTCCCGATTGCCGATGGTAATGGTCGCACACCTGCACAAATCAAGTTTCAAGGCAAACAGACGGTGAAAGGCGACAACGGCGTGAAGTATCGCTGCCTGCAACTGTCATATCTGGAATTGGAAGACGGCAAATATAAGCGCATTGTCGATTTCTATGTGACCGATGACCAGAACCATATTCCCGTCCGCCTGGACATGTTCCTGCGTTTCGGATCGGCCAAAGCCTTCGTCGTAGGCATCAAAGGCGAGCGCAATCCCATCACTTCAATCGTGAAATAAGGATGCCTCACGATGCATATCCACTACTGTTGAAAACTCTGTGGATAACTTGTGGAAAAGCTGTTCATAATCAAACAACAAACCAACCCAATGGAAAAAAATGTGGAAAATCAATGAAAACTTCGCGTTTATGCATCACTTTTCCACAGAAAGAGGACGAAAAAAGTTATAAACTTATTAAATTTGCACCAAAATAGCATTGTGTGGAAAACGGCTGAAGTATGCTGAAAGTCAGCTAAATAGCATCAACACAAGTTGTGGAAAACTGCTTTCAAGACGTGGAAAAACAAATATGCAAGCTTTTAAGCGAAAAGTTTTCAACTTATCAACGCTACATCATCCTCATATAAGTTTTCTTTTAGAATAAAAAAAATAAAGAGTATATAATAATATGGTGTTGAAAAACGAATGGAAAGTGCAAGGCTTCATCGATGAGCCTGCCCAGGAAGGCATTGACCTCAAGGCTGAAATACGCCGTCTATGCAGTGAGAAGAACGCAGTATTGCTGGCCCATTACTATACAATAGGCGACGTTCAGGAGGTGGCAGACTTCATTGGCGACTCGCTGGCACTGGCACGTAAGGCGGCTGAAACAGAGGCTGACGTAATCGTTATGTGTGGTGTGCACTTCATGGCTGAGACCTGTAAGCTGCTTTCACCACAGAAACTGGTGCTCTGTCCTGACCTGAACGCTGGTTGCTCGCTGGCCGATTCGTGTCGTGCCGAGGACCTTCAGAAGATGAAAGAGGAGCATCCCGACCATTTGGTGGTGAGCTACGTCAACACAACGGCTGCCGTCAAGGCACTGACAGATGTGGTTGTGACGAGCGGAAATGCCAAGAAGGTGGTTGATCAGTTGCCGAAGGATGCGAAAATCATCTTCGGTCCCGATCGTAACCTGGGTGCCTACATCAATTCAGTGACAGGTCGCGACATGCTGTTGTGGCCGGGTGGCTGCCATGTTCATCAGCGTTTCTCTGTCGAAGGCATCGCAGAACTGAAGCGAGAGCATCCCGATGCCGTCGTGATGGCACACCTGGAGTGCAAAGGTCCTGTGCTTGCATTGGCCGATGTGAAGGGTTCAACAGCCGTGATGCTGCGCTATGCACAGGAACATCCAGAGCAAGAGTTCATCGTAGCCACTGAGGCAGGCATCCTGCACGAGATGCAACGCACGTGTCCCGACACCGTTTTCTATCCCGTTCCGCCTGAAATCAGCGAAGGTTCCATTGGTTGCCATTGTAATGAGTGTGAGTTTATGAAGATGAACACGCTGCTGAAAATCTACAACGCATTGCGTTACGAGTGGCCAAGCGTTGAGGTAGATTCCGAAATTGCACCGAAAGCCGTGAAGTCCATCCAGCGTATGCTGGAACTCAGCTAAGCTTTTTCATCCATAAGAGATAGTCATCACGTTATATTTACAGCAGTCGCGTGCGGTAAATATAACGTGTGATGACAGTGGTGATGATGACCACTGCCAGAAAGGCTATGAGCAGCGTCAGCGGCTGATAGGTAATGCCGTTGCGAATCATCACTTGCGACACCATGAACGGCACACCTCCGCAGAAGAAATAATAAACCAAGCTGTGACGACCTACCCATTCCACAGGCGTACATGAAGGAAGATACTGGCTGATGGCGCAAAATAGCAACGTACTCATGGTCAGTATCAGGATGAAAAGCAGCAGTGGCGTAGCGTTGAGCGGGCCGAACAGCATCTGGAAACCACTGTTCCAAACATAGTATTTCAGTGCTATCCAAAGCAATAGTAGTGGCAATAGGTAGTACCAGTGGCTCAGTTGGCGGAACACAACGGGGTAGCGATGGCACGTATAGCCCAGAAACAGGAAGAAAACGGCCAGAAGTGCCTCGTTGATATGCCAGAAATTGAACTCGTTGTAAGCAATGATTGAGTGGTCACTGTTGCCGAAACAGGCGGCAGCCACCACCGATAGCAGGGTTAGAATGGTCAGTGGCAGCATCTTTTCACGCGTGATCCAGAGGAAGAAGATGAACAGTAGTTGTGCCATGACGAGTGCCGTGATGAACCACGATGCCTCACCCATGAGTATAGGCTGAAGCATCTCTATGAAATTGAGGTCTTTATGGTGTGCCAATGACTTCGGAAGGGCGAAGCAGAGCATGAACATGAAGTAGGGAACGACCAGATGTCGCCACAAAGAATGTAGTTTCTGCCTCGGCTCAAAGCCCCACCGGCGATAGAAAAAGTAACCAGACAGAAAGAAAAACACCGCCAGTGCATCGGCCACATAGAGTATATATGGTGTCTGTTCGTGGCCAATGTAATAGACCTCTGTATGGAACCACAAGATGGCAAGCATACAGAGACCTCGTGACAGGTCGGCCCAATAGACGCGCGATGCGGTTGACGACCTATTTGACAATGATTTTCTTCCCATTGATGATGTGGAAACCTTTGCTTAACGGGTGATCTTTAGGCGAAATCACTCTTATTTCAGCCGTTATCGACGGCACAGAGCAACGAAATGAGCAGGTAGTAGTCAATGACCGCAGGCACATCAAATCGTTCAACCACGGCGTTTCTAAAGGCCTTGTCGCTGTTGTTCACGACAAAGTCAGTGGCATCATCTGACGATGGCTATCTTGCAGACGGTTCCTTTCTCGCCATCAGCCGTGGCAGTCTGCACCATATAGACGCCCGAAGCTACGCGTTTTCCGTTTCTTTGGTCACAGCCGTCCCACGTGAAGGTACCTCCGTTGGAGCGACCTTCAGCAACAAGAGTGCCATTGGCCGTCACTATCTTCACATCGGCATTGTATGTAAGTCCCGTCACGGTGATAAGTCCTGTGTAATCGGGGCGTACAGGATTGGGATAGGCATAGACGTTGTCCTTCGTCATCTTTTCTGAGACGGCACTGGCATCGCTCATGAACGAGCAAAGGCCGCGATCGGTGCCGAAGAACACTTCGCCCGTCTTGTCGTTGATAGCGATGGATTGCAGCGTGTTGCTCAACAGCGGTGAGTTCTCAGCCGTGAAGTGGTGTATCTGTGTGATATTGTCTGCGCCCATCAGGTAGACGCCATTCTCTTTGGTAATGAACCACTTTCGATTGCCTCCATCTACGGCGATACCCGATATGTCGACGCCGCTGAGCAGGTAGTCGGCGTAGTTCGTACCATCGTTACGCGGCACCTTAACTTGTATGAATTCGGGGTTATCCTCATTGATGTCCTCGGCCTTCAGCATGAGTGGACCCACGTTGGTGCCAATCCAGATGTTGCCTTCCAGGTCTTCGGCCACGCATTGCACGGTGTTCACCTCCACACGTGTGCCGTCTTCATTGATGAAGTAGGTAAAAGTGTGCAGTTTTTCGGTATTGATGTTGTACCAAATCAGCGCCGTATTGATCCAATGGTTATTGCAGAACCACAGTAAACCTCGACTGTCGAACATCAGGTTTTGCAGATAGCCCATCGTACGCTCATCGTCCATCATGAGTTCGTCGCTGTAGATTTCTTTCCAGGTGCCGTCCTTACGAAGAACGATGATGGGTGCTTTCTTTGACTGGCTGTGTACTGTCCACAGATTGCCTTCTTTGTCGAACAAAATGCTTTGCACCAGAACGTAGTTGGGGTTGTTGTCAGGGATAGCTGAGCCGTATGGGCTGTTTTTGAGGCCCCAGTAGTTGGTGAAAACGCCATTTTTGAACTCGTAAAGACCTGTCTTGCCAGCCGAGAAGACGCGTGTTGGGTCTGATGGGTCGATGTCGAGCGTCGTCATATCTTCGAAATGGACGCCGGTAATACTTTCCAGTGAGTCCTGATAGATGATCCACTGGTCGTTGTCGAGCACTTGCACGACACCCATGTTTTGTCTTTCCATGCCAAACTCAAAGCCACCGCTGGTGGTATAGAGTCGGTCGTTGGCGTATTTCAGGAATCCGAAGTTGTTATAGCGCGGCCCATCGGTGGACAACGTGCGCAGTTGGCCGATGTATTGGTCCCACACCGACGTATCTTTGTTGAAGATATTGGCTGGATAACTGGTGGTCAGGCTCCAGTTTTTGGTATCGATGAGGTTGTTGTTCATCTGTGCCTGATAGACGCCATTATTGGTTTTGGCATAGATAGTGTTACCACTGATGGCCACTTGCGTGACGTTTACGTTCAGCTGATAGGTGTCACTGAACTCGGCTTTGTTCATGTTCACCTTCACAACGCCCAGTCCTGTGGCCAGGTAGGCATACTGATCGTAAATGTAGATGCTGTTGATGGTCTTGTCAGCGATGGTCGCCTTATGGTAATACTCCGACATATTCATCGTGTTACCATTTGCTTCCAACAGGTCGATGTTGTTGTTTTGGTAGGCGATGAGCAGTTTCTTCACCTTGTTGTTCCATGCAATGTGCTTGATGCTGCAGTCGTTCAGCACGTCCATCTTGCTGAATGTCTGGATGCTATTGTCAACAGTATTATAGGCAAAGAGATTATTGCTGGCCAGTACATAGAGCACATCGCCACCCTTTTCAATTTCAGTGATGTTATGATAGGACAGGTAGGCCTTCCACGAACCTATGGAACCTGCCCTGCAAGGCAACACGACAGCACAGCAAAATGCCAGCAAGACAATGCTGAAAACAGTCCTTTTCAAGAGATATAGATGTCTGATCATGTTTCTTTCCTTATAGTCCTTGTTAGTTGTGTTACCTTTTTGAGCGTGCTATTGCAGCAGGAAGTCGGCCAGTTTCCTGACGGCGCGGGCACGGTGAGAGATGATATTCTTCACGTCCATGCCCAGTTCGGCAAACGAAAGGTCGTAACCGTCGGGCACAAAGATGGGGTCATAGCCGAATCCCTCACTGCCTTTCTTCTCGCGGGCAATGTGTCCTTCGACGATTCCGTCAAAGATTTCCTCTCTCCAATTGCCGTTTTCCTCTAACAATAACGCAATGACGGTGCGAAATCGTGCACGACGATTGTTATTATTTCCTAATTTAAGCAATAATTTTCGCATATTGGCCTCGCTGTCGTGGTCGGTTCCTTCGGCATAGCGGGCACTGTGCACACCTGGCTCACCGCCCAACGCATCCACTTCCAGGCCCGTGTCGTCGGCAAAGCGGCTCACGTGATAGTGATCGACGATGTATTGCGCC
>JAEEGF010751932.1_pt1 | contig 16453 bp, 15 predicted proteins | sample 9134171 | NCBI WGS metagenome assembly JAEEGF01 (sample SAMN16246542, study PRJNA631951) | gut metagenome | biome: gut microbiome; feature: rumen; material: AP-attached | host: Bos | place: Iran: Karaj | collected 2018-10
AGTTGAGACCCCTACTTTACCTCCACAACTCCTTACTCCTCATCTCCTTAAACTAAATTACCTGATGGCTGAGCATGCGCTGATCGGCCATTTGTTCGTATTTGGTGCCGGGCATGCCGTAGTTGGCATAAGGATAGATGCTGATGCCGCCACGAGGGGTGAACAGTCCGACGACCTCGATGTACTTGGGGGCCATGAGCTTCACCAGGTCCTTCATGATGATGTTTACACAATCTTCGTGGAAGTCGCCGTTGTTGCGGAACGAGAAAAGGTAGAGCTTCAGGCTCTTCGACTCGACCATGCGCTCCGCCGGGATATACATGATCTTGATCTCGGCAAAGTCGGGCTGCCCCGTGATGGGGCAGAGCGACGTGAACTCGGGGCAGTTGAACTGCACCCAATAGTCGTTGCCCTGATGCTTGTTCTCAAACGTCTCAAGCACCTCTGGCGCATAGCGGTTCAGGTACTCGGTCTCGCGGCCTAAGGCCTTCAGGTGTTCTTGTTTGCGGTCCATGGCTCAATACTCAAAATCGTAAGTTACTTCTGTTCCCCGGCGGCTGTCCTTGACCACCATGCGGCGCACGCTGCGGTTGTCGTTCAGTGTGGTAGCGACATCGATAGTGGCGTCGGCAGCCTTTGCCCGCGTCACGATGCTGGTGCTGCGGCAGAGGCGGAACATGGAGATGAGCTGCAACGGCTCACACTCGTCCATGCCCAACAGCAGCTGGTTGACGTCGACCGTCTGGTAACGGTTGTCCATCGTGCCGTACTCCAACTTGAAACGCTCCACGGTCTGAGGCTTGGCTTCGAGCTTCCAGCGGCAGAGGTAAATCAGACTGTCGGCCGTATGCTGGCTGTCAGGGTCTAAGTTCTTGCCGCCTAACAGGTAAGCGAAGGCCTGAGTACGCTTCAGGCGCGAAGCCACGTAGTTAAAAGCATTAGTAATCGACATCTGCATGCCGTTGGAATAATATTGAGGAGCATAGCCGATGGTGTCGCCTCCACCGATGAGCCGCTCGGCCTGATAGCCGTTGTCCATGCTGCCAGTCATCGTACCGTTAGCCGTCCTGATGTTCAGGGTTTCCGAATTCTCGTTATACTCCATGCGGTACTGCTCGTTAGTGCCGTCAGGACTCTTCACGTCAAGCTGAACAGGACGGCATTTGGCGTCATAGCTGATGCTGACCGTCCAATCGTCGCTCGACTTGATTGTCTTAACCAAGGCTGCCGAACCAAAGGAGCCGTCGCCACGAGTAGCGTGCTGAAGATACTGCCATGAGGCGTGTGCCTTGTCAGGATGGTTGGTATCGGTGACGGTGAACTGGGCGAGGCGCTGCTGACCCGTAGTATTCTGGTCGAAATGTACGCCGAGCCCGTATATGGTATAGCCCTTGCCGGTCAGCAGGTCGATGCTGCACCAACGAGCCTCGGGCGTGTCGGATTTTATCTGCCAAGGCCCCTGACTCAGCATGACCAGCGAGTCGGTTGAGGTATTGGCATAGACGTTTGTACGCACGTTGGTAGGCTTCATGAACTGGAACCCTGCGGTGTAGGGATCCTCGTTCTCGAGACAAGCCGTCAACTGGGCTGCAACGGCCAGCACGGCCAAGATGTTTGCAAACAGTTTGATTCTCTTCATATTATTCATCATTCAAAAAAGCGTCCATAGCGCGGCGCTCCTTCTTCGTGGGACGACCGGTGCCGCGCTGGCGGTCGACGAAACCGCTAATGCGGTTCATTTCCAATAGTTCGTATTGATCAGGCGTGGTGATGTTCTCATAAATCTCCGGCAGCAGCTTGGCCCCCACACGCTGCTCAATGGTCTTCAGGATGCGGAAGGTGTAGGTGACGGGCGGCTTGCGCACGCCGATGACATCGCCAACCTTCACCATGCGCGACGGTTTGACCAGCACGTCGTTCACCGTGACGCGGCCATTCTTGCAGGCGTCGGCGGCAATGGTGCGCGTCTTGAAGATACGCGACGCCCAGAGCCATTTGTCTAAACGCGCAAGACTCTCCCCCTGCCCCTCCCTGTGAGGGAGGGGAGCAGATACTCCATTTACGCTCTTGTCTTTCATCACAGCAAGTATTCACTCCCCTCCATTCAGGGAGGGGTTGGGGGTGGGTCTTTTCCCCAACTTATTAAACTGATTCATCGTGATGTCGATGCCGGCCAGCACGAAGCTGCGGATAATCTCGACGGCGGTATCGATGGCGGGCTGCAGCTGGCGCAGGTTGTCCTCGCTATAGCTGCCGAGCACCCAGTCAATCTGCCCGCCCTGAGGGTAGTCGTTACCGATTCCCATGCGCAGACGGGCATAGTTCTGACCGATGAGCTGCTGGATATGCCCCAGACCGTTGTGGCCGCCGTTCGAGCCGCCGGCCTTCAGACGGAACTGACCGAGAGGCAGGGCCACATCGTCGCTGACGACGAGCAGCCGCTGCTGGTCAATGTTCTCCTTGTTGAGCCAATAGCGCACGGCATTGCCGCTGAGGTTCATGTACGTGGTGGGCTTCAGCAACACCACCTTACGTCCCTTCAGCGACGTCTCAGCGACATAGCCGTAGCGGCGGTCACTGAAAACAGTATTGGACGCCTTAGCAAAAGCGTCCAACACCATGTAGCCTGTATTGTGGCGGGTCGTGGCGTACTCGTCGCCCGGATTCCCCAGCCCAACAATCAAATACTTATCCATATAACAGATTACTGAGCGGCCTCAGCAGCAGCGGCAGCCGAGCGAGAAGCGCGGGTAGCCTTCACTGAGCAGACGACAACCTCGGGCGAGGTGGCGATCTTCAGGCCCTCGAACTGCAGGGCACCCACCTTGATGGCCTTGCCCAACTGAAGCTCGGTGACGTCGATGTCGAGCTTCTCAGGAATATTCTTATAAGGAGCGGTAACGTCGATCTTACGGATAGAGAGGTTCAGGCGACCACCATCGCGAACACCCTGAGCGTGACCAGTCAGGTTGACGGGGATACCAACGGTGATGTCCTTCGTCTCGTTCACCTCGAAGAAGTCGGCGTGCAGCAGAGCATCCGTCGTGGGATGGAACTGCAGCTCCTTCATAATAGCCTTATGAATTTCGCCGTCGATGTCGAGGTTGACTACATACACGTGAGGTGTATAGATGGCCTTGCGGAGGTCAGCGAAAGAAGCCTGGAAAGCCAGAGCCTCGGGCAGACCGTTCTCACCTTTTTTCTCACCATACAGATTGCAGGGAACGAGTCCCTCCTTGCGCAGAAGCTTTGAAGCCTTCTTGCCGGTAGCGGTACGCTTCTGACCGCTCACATTGATTTCTTTCATAACGTTGTTGTGTTACTCTAAATTAATACTTGGTTTGTTGTTAATTCACCATCACACGGTGTGCTTTTTCGCGAAAAGCGGGTGCAAAGGTACGAAGAAAAATTGATAATTGACAATTGACAATTGAAAAAATTACAAAAAAAGTGCGTTTTTCTTGCATAATCAGTGGAAAATAAGTATTTTTGCAGTCGAAACAAAGCACAAGAGCATGATTAATCGTGAAATTATACGCATCAAGATTGTCCAGTTAACCTATGCGTACTATCAAAACGGCAACAAGAACATCGACTCTGCTGAGAAAGAACTGTTGTTCAGCCTTTCAAAGGCTTACGACCTGTACAACTATCTGCTGGCGCTGATGGTGGCTGTTGCGAAAGAGGCGAAGAGACGCCTGGAGATAGCTGAGGGCAAGGCACGTCGCGAGGGAACAAAGGTTCCTTCGTCACGCTTTGCATATAACCGCTTTACATTACAGCTTGAAGAAAACAAGCAGCTTTGCGACTTCATCAGCAACCAGAAGCAAACCTGGGCCGACCACCCGGAATTCGTAGGCAAACTCTACGAACTGATTGAGAAAAGCGAGATTTACAAGGATTACATGAGTGACCCGGATGACAACTACTCCACAGACCGCGAGCTCTGGCGCAAAATCTACAGGACACTCATTCAGGACAACCCCGACCTCGACGACCTATTTGAAGAGCAGAGTCTCTACTGGAACGACGACAAGGAGATTGTCGACACCTTCGTGCTGAAGACCATCAAGCGCTTCGAAGAGCAGAACGGTGCCCGCCAGGAACTGCTGCCCGAATACGACAATGAAGAGGACAAGGACTATGCCCGCAAACTGTTCCGCGCCTCGATACTCAATGGCGACGAGTACCAGCACTACATGAGCGAGACCTCGCGCAACTGGGATTTATCGCGCATGCCTTACATGGACCTCATCATTATGCAGATAGCCATTGCCGAGATGATGACTTTCCCCTCAATCCCGGTGAGCGTTACCATCAATGAATTTGTAGACATAGCCAAGCTCTACTCCACGCCGAAGAGCGGAAGCTATATCAACGGCATGCTCGACGCCATCGCCCGCCACCTCATCAAGAGCGGCCGACTAATGAAGCGCATGGACGACAGACCGGCCAATTAACATCGAAACAATAAAACAACGAAATAACGAAACAAAATGACACAGATTATTTTAGCTGCACAGGCAGCACAGGGAAACGGCAGCGGCATGTCGATGATTCTGATGATGGTGGCCATTTTCGCCATCATGTGGTTCTTCATGATTAAGCCTCAGCAGAAGAAGCAGAAGGAAATCCAGAAGTTCCAGAACTCTCTCACCGAGGGCGCCGATGTCATCGTCGGCGGCGGTGTTCACGGCACTGTTAAGAGCATCGACCTGGCAAAGAACACCGTGGACGTGAAGATTGCTCGCGACGTGGTCATTACCGTCGACAAGACCTACGTGTTCAAGGACATGGCCAACACGCCGCAGACGAAATAAAGCATGATGTCGCTGGGCAAACTATTTACCATCATCAGGAACTTTCTGTTTAGCCGTACAAACAGAGAGTTTCTGATTTTCTTATTCTTTCTCGCGCTCTCAGCGGTTTTCTGGTTGCTGATGACCCTCAACGAGAGCTATGAGCGGGAGGTGAAAGTGCCCATTCGCATTACCGGTGTACCAACGGACGTGATGCTTACCAGCGACGAGACCGACACCATCAAGGTCGTCATCCGCGACCGCGGCATCACGCTCCTTACTTATATGTACGGCGATGCTCTGAAAAAGGTTGAAGCCAGTTTCAAGTACTATGATCTGTCGGGCGGCAATGGCGCTATTCCTGCCTCCGAACTGGCAAAGATTGTGCAGAACCACTTGGCTGTTTCAAGCAAGATTGTCAGTATCAAGCCCGACAAACTCCGTTACTACTACACGTCAGGCTCGTTCAAGCGTGTCCCTGTGCGCTGGCGAGGTCGTGTGATTCCAGAGCATCTGTACTTCCTTAGCCACGTCAGCTACGACCCCGACAGTGTTACCATCTATGCCTCAGAAGAAAGGCTCGACAGCATCCGTATGGCCTACACTGAGACACTCAACCACGTAGGATTCCGCGACACACTCGCCGTCGACTGCAAGCTACGCAAGATGGAAGGGGTTAAGATCGTGCCCGACCACGTGAAGACCACCTTCTACACCGACGTGCTAACGGAAGAGAGCATCGACGATATTCCCATCGAGGGCATCAATCTGCCCCCTAACATGATACTCCGTACTTTCCCTGCTAAGGTTTCGGTCAAGTTCGTCACTGGCGTCAATGTTTACCGTACGCTATCAGCCAAGGATTTTACTGTCGTCGCCGACTATAACGAACTGCGCGACCACCCGACAGAGAAGTGTAACCTCTACTTGCAGAAAGTGCCTCAGGGCATCACCCGAGCTGCTCTGGTCACCAAACAGGTAGACTATCTCATTGAGAAAACAGCCCCATGAAAATCGGTATAGCCGGAGGCATCGGCAGTGGCAAGAGCTACGTAGCGGCACGCTTGGCCGCCCGTGGCATCACGGTCTACGACTGCGACACAGCAGCCAAACGACTGATGCGCACCTCGCCTGAGTTGCGCCAGCAGTTGACCAAGCTCATCGGTTCGCTCGACAAAGCAGCCATCAGCCGTTTCCTTCTGGCCAGCGAGGACAACCAGCGGGCTATCAACGCCATCGTTCACCCCGCCGTCTTCGCCGACTTCTTGGACAGCGGCCTCGACTGGCTCGAATCAGCCATTATGTACGAGTCGGGGGCAGAACGATACGTGGACCGAGTCGTCGTGGTCACAGCTCCTGAAGAAGTACGTATTAAGCGCATCATGCGACGCGACAACATCACCAGGGAGCAAGCCTTGCAGTGGATAGCCCGCCAGTGGCCGCAGGATAAAGTCCGTCAGTTAGCCGACTATGAAATAGTCAACGACGGCCAGCAAGACATCGATAAACAAATCGATGACATCATTCACTCATTGGCTCGAAACATCGAAACATCGAAATATCGAAACATCGAAAATAAAACAAAAAGAAAAATGCAACAAACAATCTTAGCAATCGCCGGCAAGCCCGGCCTCTACAAACTGATTTCACGTGGAAAGAACAACCTTATCGTCGAGGCTCTCGACGCCACCCACCGTCGCCAGCCAGCTTTCGGCACCGACCGCATCACATCACTGGCCGACATCGCCATGTTCACTGAGACCGACGACGTTCCCCTGATGACCATCCTCGAAAGCGTCAAGAAGCTGGAGGGCGGCAAAAAGGCCAGCATCGACCCCAAGAAAGCCTCTGCTGACGAACTGCACGAATACTTTACCAAGGTGCTACCCGAGTGGGACCGCGACCGCGTGAAGAACTCACACATTCAGAAGCTCATCCAGTGGTATAACATCCTCATCGAGGCCGGCATTACCGACTTCGAGGAAGAGATGAAACCTACAGAAGGCGATAACATCGACGACCGCAAGGAACAAGAATAAGAATACAACAGTAAGAGGGCTTCGGGAAATCCGAAGCCCTCTTGCTTTATTATCTCTTTAATTACATCATACGACCGCCGCCGAAGCCGCCACCACCGAAGCCGCCTCCGCCGAAGCCTCCGCCACGGTTACCGCCGCCACGATTGCCACCACGGCCGCCGCCCATGCCACCCATAGGCATGCCGCCACCGAAGCCGCCCATACCCATGCCCATGCCGCCACGCATGCCACGACGGGCCTCGCGGGTGCCGAAGAGGTTGATACGGTAGATGACGTGCAGCATGGCGTAGCTGGTAATGGCATTGTACTCATTATCGGTACGGGCCATGTCAGAAATCGTACGCGAGAAGTTCGACTGCTGTCCGAGGATGTCGTAGAACTGCAGCGAGATGGTAAGGGGACGGCCCTGCAGGAAGCTCTGAGCAATCTGAGCATTCCAGATGAGCTCGTTGGTGTTCATCGAAGCATCGTTGTAACCACGTCGACTATTCATACCCATGTCGGTAGCAATCTGCGTGCCCCAAGGCAGGGTGAACGTCGAGTTGAAGCCGTAGGCAAAGCTCCAGGTGTCAAGGTCAGACTGGGGCTGCAGCTCGTTACGTGTACGCTGGTAGTTGGCCGAGCCGTTAAGTTCCACTTCAAGCCAGTCGTTACGGTAGCTGGTGCCAAGGCGTCCACCGAAGTTGTTGGTGTTGGTGACGTTGCGCACGTTCTCATTATTCTGGAACAGGTAGCTGATACGGTGGTTGTAGTTGTCGTTCACCGATACATTGTAGCTGAAGTATCCAAGTGAGTCAATGGCTGAACTCCACATGATGTTACCGCCTGCATTCCAGTTGCCGTTGATGTTCTCAGGGCGTGTTTCACGTGCGCCTGTCGCTGCATCGTATTTCACCATATTGGCAATGCTGTTCGACGTCATCGAGAAGTTGGCATTGGCATTGATGAAGCGCTGGTGGTTCATGATATAGTTGTTGAAGCGCAGATTGAACGACTGTGTGAACGAGGGCTTCAGGTCGGGATTACCCCTTGTCTTGTTCATGGGGTTGGTATCATCGTTGATATCAAGCAGCTGTTCAATAGAAGGCTGGCTAGTGCTACCACGATACTCGAAGCGCAACTGGCCTTGCTGGTTGAAGCGCCAGCGGAAGTTAGCCGTCGGGCTCCAATTAGTGACGGTACGGTTGACGACGGTGTCAACACCCAAGTAGCGCTGGGTATATTCTGAACTCTGCGGAATGACCTGGACACCGACATTGAAGTCGTAGGTATTGCGGATAAAGCGCAGCATGATTTCACCCGTGTGAATGAAGTTCTTGTAAGCCGAGTAGCGGCTCTGGTCCTTCGTGTAGTACTGGTCGCCATAGGTTGGGCTGTAGCCTTGGCCGATTCTGTCGAAATACTCACTCCAGTGGCGATAGCTGGGATTAATGTCATTGAGCATGAAGCCGTGAGTGGGGTCAGGGTCTATGGCAAATGGCCGAGGCTGTGAGTAGTCGTACGTCTGACGGTCGCTCTCGTTATAGCGATATTGGAAGGTATAGCTGAACTGCAGGAACGTTGCGTAGGCGATAGGTTCGCTATAGGTAGCACGCGCGCTGTAGTCATACGACGTGGTCGGCGACAGGTTATAGCGGTTGGTCTGATAGTTTGTGAGACCTCTGTGACCATTGAAAGATTGCGTTCCCCTGAACAGTTTCGTATAGTTGCTCGACAGCTGTTGGTTCTCGTTATCGCTGTAGTTACCGCTCAACTGGAGGGTAATGTTGCGTCCACGTCCGTTGAGCAGGCGGTTAACCATTAAGGTACCACCCAAACGCTTGTTCTCACCGTAGGAGAGAGAGCGGTTGCTCGTGGCGTTAACGAGGATGGAGTCGAGGCCATAACCGCCACTTTTAGAGATAATCTCCTGCAGTACGGCAGTTCCTATTTGAGTGTCTAATAAGCTATAGGGATCACTGTTAAATGAGGCCGAGAGATTGTTGCCCGTTCCGTCGTTGGTGCCATAGCTGAGTTGGGGACGGAAGCTAATGTTCCAAAGCGTGTCGGGCGTCCACTCAATTCGGCCGTTGGCGCTCCAGTTGTTCGAGCGCGAATAGCTCTGGTTGACAGAGTTCTGGAACGAACTGGTCTGACCACCTACGAAGTTCTCGCTTGAGCGGCGCGACCAGGTGTCGCCGTCGCGGTGGTTCCAGTTCACGCTGGCCTGAGCAATGAGGAGGTCTGTCTTCTCGTAGTTGTAGTTGAGCATACCCGACTTGGCAGCGTTCAGACCGCCGCCACCCATGCCACGACCACCACCGAAGCCACGGCCGCCACCGCCGCCGAAGCCCATGTCGTTGGTGTTGTTGGCGTTGAGCATACCCATCAGGCGATGGTCGCCACGCATCATCATACCAAACAAACGAGCTGCATAACGGTCTTTTGTACCAGCAGCCACATCGGCATTTGCCATCGTACCGCGGTTCATGCCAGCACGCAGTCCAAAGTCGAGCACGGTCTGCTCGTTACCATCGTCGATACCTGTGATACGGGCCAGGTCGCTCTTCTCATCGTAGGCACGGATACGCTCGATAATGCTGGTAGGCAGGTTCTTAAGGGCTGTCTGGGCATCGCCGAATTCCTTATTGTCGACCTTAATCTTCGTCACCTGCTTACCGTTAATCTTGATGTTACCGTTATCATCGACCTCGGCACCCGGCAGGCGCTTCACCAGTTCCTCAACGACGGAGCCCTCCGGCGTGCGGTAGGCATCGGCATTATATATTAAGGTGTCGCCCTTCGACTGCACCTTGGCCACATGGGCCGTAGCCGTGACGCCCTTCAGCATGATGGCATCGGGAGCCAGCGAGATGGTGCCCATGGCGACAGGCTTGCCGCCGCTGACAGTGACACTCTTGGTGTAGGTCTTGAAGCCTACGTAAGTAACGCGGACGATGTAGCTGCCGTCCCTCGGGGCTGTCATCTTAAACTGGCCGTCCATATTGGTGACGGCATTGGTGACTAACGACGAGTCGCTCTTCAGCAGGGCAACTGTGGCCTGGATGACGGCCTCTCTGGAATCCTGTTCAATAACTTTTCCGCTAACGGTGCGTTGTGCTAAGGCGGTTGATGATGTCGTCAAAACGACGAGCATGAATAGTAGAATTTTTTTCATAAAAAAGTTACATTTACTCCTTTCTGACGTTAGAGCGAAAGAAAAGTTTAATGAACTGAAACGTTTTTCAATTATTTTTTTTAATTTTGCCGCCGTTATGGAAAAGCAGAAGGTTATCATATCAACTAAACTGGAGACAGCAGTGACCACAGCGGTCGAGGAATGCGAGCGCGACCGTACATTTATATTAGTAGACGAGACGACGGAGCAGTTGTGTCTGCCCGTCGTGGCGGGCTTCGACTGCCTGCGCGGTGCTGAAATCATCACCATCGGAGCCACCGACAGCCATAAGACGCTCGACTCGCTCAGCCACGTGTGGACGTGCCTGCAGCAGGGCGGCGCCACCCGCCACTCGCTGATGGTTAACCTCGGCGGCGGCATGGTGACCGACCTCGGCGGCTTCGCGGCCTCTACGTTCAAGCGCGGACTGAACTACATCAACATCCCCACCACGCTGCTGGCAATGGTCGATGCCTCGGTAGGCGGCAAGACGGGCATCAACTTCGGCGGACTGAAGAACGAGATTGGAGTGTTCAGCACAGCCCGCAGCGTCATCCTCGACACCACCTTCCTGCGAACGCTCGACCACGAAAATATCCTGTCGGGCTACGCCGAGATGCTGAAGCACGGACTGATAAGTCCCGACAGCGGGATGTGGGCTGAACTGCTGACGTTCGACCTCGACATCATCGACTACTACCAACTGGGCCGCATGCTCGAAGACTCGGTGAAGGTGAAGGAGCGCATCGTCGAGGAAGACCCGATGGAACGGGGCCTGCGCAAGGCCCTGAACCTCGGCCACACCGTCGGCCACGCTTTCGAGTCGTTGGCGCTAAGAACCCCCTCTCTTCGGAGGGGGCAGGGGGAGGCTCCTGTACTGCACGGCTATGCCGTTGCCTACGGCCTGGTCTGCGAGCTCTACCTCAGCTGTATCAAGACGGGCTTCCCCACTGACAAGATGCGCCAGACCGTGCGGTTCATCCTCGACCACTACGGCCGCATGCCCATCACCTGCGACGACTACCCCACCCTGCTTGAGCTGATGACGCACGACAAGAAGAACACGGGCGCCGACATCAATTTCACCCTGCTGGGTGACATCGGCGACATACGCATCAACCAGACAGCTACGAAGCAAGAGATTGAAGAAGCCCTCGACTTCTATCGCGAAGGCCTTTAAGCGTTGTTTTTTGCTATTTGTTCGGCTTGGCGGCGGGCAGGTTTGTCTGTGGCCGTCAAGGGAATGCGGTCTATATGGACGTATGCACGCGGCTGCCAATATTTGGGCAGCACTTGCTCGCAAATGGTTTTGGCGGCAGCGGTGTCGCCCTCAGTCAGCAGCACAGCCACCTCGCCAAACTTCTCATCGCGCCGCTTCGTAATGATAAAAGGTTCGCGCAAATGAGTACTAAGCAGCCGTTCTACCTCCTCAGCCTGAATCTTCAACCCACCAGAACAGATAACGTTGTCTTTGCGACCGAGAATCTTGAAACGCCCGTCATTGGCGAGTTCTGCGATGTCGTTGGTTATGAGTTGTCCGTCGTAGACGGCGGGCGCGTCGATGACGAGACAGCCCTCAGCGGTCTGCGACAGCGTGACACCAGCAAACGGCGTGTACCACTCGCTGGCCTCCGGCCCATTGAGACGCCGCAGCGCTATATGCGACAAGGTCTCTGTCATGCCGTAGGTGCTCCATATCTGGTTGGGAAGGCCGACCAGTTCACGTGACAGTGCGTCGTCGATGGCACCGCCGCCGACAATGAGCTGGCGTATCCGCATCAGCCGCTCCCGCTGCTCCGGCACCCGCAGCGAGCTCCACACCTGCATCGGCACCATCGCCGCAAAATCAATCCGCTCAGTCTCCGTGCCAAGCGGTTCTCCGCTGGGCTCCACGCAGACCAGCCTCAGCCCCCTGACCAGCGACCGCACCACCACCATCTTCCCGGCAATATAGTCAAGCGGCAGGCACAGCAGTGCCGTGTCGCCCTCACGCAGTCCGAGGAAGTCGCACGTCATCCGCGCCGAAGCCTCCATGCGCCGCTTCTCGACCCACATAGGCTTCGGCTTGCCCGTCGAGCCGCTGGTATGCACCAGCACCGTCGGACTGTCGTTGTGCCATTCGGCTAAGAATTCCTTGAGATCCACAGTTGGTCGCCGCGTATCTCCAGCGGCATCTGAATATTATCGGTAAACAACTGCCCCGTGCCCAGCCCCTGCGGCATCGTAATGTGGTCGCCGTAGACGCTGCTGCAGAACTGCGCAATAGTATTCAGCCCGACGTTGCTCTCCAGGGCCGACGTAATCCACGACCCCACATCGTGCTGCCGGGCCGTCTCTATCCACTCGCGACAACCCGCCATGCCGCCGTGCAGCGACGGCTTCAGCACGATGTAGGCAGGCTTGATGATGTTCAGCAGCTGCGACTTCTGCTCAAGGTCGTTCACGCCTATCAGTTCCTCGTCGAGGGCGATGGGCAGCGGCGACTCGCGGCACAGTCTGGCCATATAGGCCCACTGGCCTGCCTTTATCGGCTGTTCGATACTCTGGGCGTACTGCGAGAGCAGTTCCAGCTTGTAGAGCACATCGTCATCGTAGCTGAAGCCGCCGTTGGCATCAAGCCTGATTTCAACCTCGTGCCAAGAGAATCGGTCGCGAATGCGGCGCACCAGATCCACCTCCTTTTCGAAGTCGATGGCCCCGATTTTCAGCTTCACACAGCGGAAGCCCTGCTCCAGCTTCTGTTCCATCCGCTGCAGCATCTCGTCGTAGCTGCCCATCCACACCAGTCCATTGATGGGAATGCCGACCTCGCCGCGAGCGAAGGCCGTGTCAAACAGGCGGCAGCCCTCACGGAGGTTAAGCATCGCCGTCTCCAGTCCGAAGAGCATCGAGGGATAGTCACGCATCGCCTCGTATGGAATCTCGCCAATACACTCAATCTCATCACAGAAGCCACGCAGAACCTCGCCATAGTCAGCCCTCGCGTCACAGCTGAGGTCAGGCAGCGGGGCACACTCCCCCACTCCACAGCGGTCACCATCGGTAACGGTTACAAACCAGCTATGCCGCTCCGTATACACCCCTCGCGACGTCCCCGCCGGCTGTTTGAAATGGAGCACGCGCTCCTTTATTGTTACCTTCATTCTTTCAGGATTTCTTGTCGATGCGCTTCGTGACACCAATGGCTCCCGTCGGACAGACGAGACGGCAGAGGTGACAGCCGACACACTTCGTGCCGACAACGCGCGGCTGACGGCTGTCAGCGTCGAACGTGATGGCCTGATGGCCGCCGTCCTGACACGACACATAACAGCGGCCGCAGCCAATACAGCGGTCACGGTCAATCTTTGGATAAACAATCGTATCGCGGTCCAGGTCGGTGGGGGTTACGAAGTTTGGCAGTTCCTCGCCGACCAAGGCTTCAACCGAGGTAATACCACGCTCGGCCATATAGTGCTGCAGGCCAAGTATCAAGTCGTCGATGATGCGGTAGCCATACTGCATGACAGCGGTACACACCTGCACGTTACGGCATCCCAACTGGATAAACTCCAGAGCGTCGCGCCACGTCTCGATGCCTCCGATACCGCTCAACTGGACGGCTTTTCCGTGCGCACCAGTGATTAGGGGGTTCTTGGCCATCTCGAGGATAAAACGCTGTGCGATGGGCTTCACGGCGCGCCCCGAGAGTCCGCTGACGGTCTTACATCCGCTGACCTCTGCACGGTCGTTCATCGTGACACTCTTGATGGTATTGATGGCCGAGATAGCATCGGCACTGGCGAAATAGGCAGCCATGGCGGGCTGGTTTATCTGGGTGATATTCGGCGTCATCTTGGGAATGACGGGAATCTTGACAGTGCGCTTGACGTATGCCGTGTAGAAGAGCACCAACTCAGAATCCTGCCCCACGTCACTACCCATACCCGCCAGACGCATCTGAGGACACGAGAAGTTCAGTTCGACTGCATCGACGCCAGCCTCCTCGGCCATCTTGGCCAGCTCTATCCACTCCTCCTCCGTTTGCCCCATGATAGAGGCGACCACCACCTTCGTCGGGTAGTCCTGCTTCAGCCGCCGGAGGATGTCGAAGTCAACAGAGGCGGGATTCTCGCTCAACTGCTCCATATTCCGGAAGGCGAAAAAGTCGCCCGTTCCCTCCTTGTGCAGGGCATCGAATCGCGGCGACACCTCCCTGATGTCCTGCAGGCAGATGGTCTTGTAGAACACACCCGCCCAGCCGGCATCAAAGGCCCGCGCCACCATCTCGTAATTCGTACAGATAGCCGACGAGGCCAGAAAGAAAGGATTCTCACACCGAATGCCGCAAAAGTCGATACTGAGCGAAGGGGCCGTGTCTGCGGCAGCCGTTTCATAGCCCACAGAGCGTAGCAGCTCCCTAATACGTATCGGACGGTCGTAGTGGATGCAGGCTCTCTCAGCAGCCTCCAGTTCCTGGTCATTACACTCGGCAACCCAGCGCCCGGCCAACGTCGCGTTGCCAAAGCGGATGGCACGGATAGCCCTTGCGGGGTCGCCCTTCTTACACGGTTTACTACACGGTGCATCCACACATAGCAGACACCGTGACGCTTCTTCCTTAATATGCATCAGACCCATGGTTATTAATATTAATGTGAACTTACGGAATCTTGGGGTACTGTTCGAAGTCGGGCTTGCGCTTCTCGAGGAAGGCACGGCCGCCCTCCTGGGCCTCGTCGAGGAAGTAGTAGAGCATGGTGGCGTCGCCGGCCAGCTGCTGAATGCCGGCCTGACCGTCGAGTTCGGCGTTCAGCCCGGCCTTGATCATGCGCAGGGCGATGGGCGAGCGCTGCATCATCTCCTCGGCCCAGCGGACGCACTCGTCCTCCAGCTCCGAAAGGGGCACGACCTTGTTGACTAGGCCCATGCGCTCAGCCTCGGCGGCGGAGTACTGGCGGCAGAGGAACCAGATCTCGCGCGCCTTCTTCTGGCCGACGATGCGGGCCAGGTAGCTGGAGCCGAAACCGGCGTCGAAGGAGCCGACCTTGGGACCCGTCTGACCGAAGACGGCGTTCTCGCTGGCGATGGTGAGGTCGCAGACGAGGTGGAGCACGTGGCCACCGCCGATAGCGTAGCCGTTGACCATGGCGATGACGGGCTTCGGCAGACGGCGTATCTGCATCTGCACATCGAGCACGGAGAGACGCGGAACGCCCTCGTCGTCGATGTAGCCGCCGCGCCCTTTGACGTGCATGTCGCCGCCCGAGCAAAAGGCGTGCTTCACGTCCTCGGGCCGTTTGCCTTCAGGCACTTCTGACATAGCCCCCGTCAGCAGCACCACACGGATGCGGGCCAGTTCGCGACACTCGGCAAAAGCCTGGCTCAGCTCGAGCGTCGTCCGCGGCGTGAAGGCGTTGCGGTAGCGGGGCCGGTTGATGGTGATCTTGGCTATGCCATTATACTCTTCGAAGAGGATTTCCTCAAACTTCCTGATCTCTTTCCACTGTCTTTTTTCCATTGTATTTCAATTTTTTGTGCAAAGATACGAAATAATCGCGAATTATTTGCTATCTTTGCAGACAAAATACCATTAACCCATGCTACAAATCCGCTGTATCAACACCCACACGACGAAGAGCTTTCCCGAGGGGACGTCGCTGCTGGACGTCTACCAGGAGTTCCAGGACGATATCAAACTGCCGTACCCCGTGGTGTCGGCAAAGGTGAATAACGTGTCGCAAGGACTGAAGTTCCGACTGTTCCAGAACCGCGACGTGGAGTTTCTCGACGCCCGCGAAGGCTCAGGCCACCGCGTCTACGTGCGGTCGCTGTGCTTCGTGCTCTACAAGGCCACGCAAGACCTGTTTCCCGGTTCGAAGCTGTTCATCGAGCACTCGCTGTCGAGAGGGTTCTATTGCAACTTCAAGCCCAAAGACGGGAGACAGGTTACCGACGAGATGGTGGAGCGCATCCGTGGTCGGATGCAGGAGATTATCGACCTCGACATGCCCTTCCGCCGCACGGAGGCCACCAACGAGGAAGCCATCCGCGTGTTCACCGACCGCGGGTTCTCGGACAAGGTGAAGCTGCTGGAGACCAGCGGACAGATTTACAGCGACTACTACACGCTGGGCGACACCGTCGACTACTACTACGGACCACTGGTGCCCTCGGCAGGCTACCTGAGGGTGTGGGGACTGGAGCGCTACGAGGAGGGACTGCTGCTGCGCGTGCCCGACTGGAACAATCCCACGAAGCTGGCCGAGAAGGTGGACCAGCCCAAGACGTTCGAGATGTTTGCCGAGAAGACGCGCTGGGACATCATCATGCGGCTGTCGAACGCGGGCGACGTGAACAAGGCCATCATGCGGGGCCACGCCTCGGAGCTGATTCAGGTCTCGGAGGCCCTGCAGGAGAAGAAGATTGTGCAGATAGCCGAGGAGATTGACCGCCGCTTCCACCGCAAGAAGGACCCC
>JAEEGF011968817.1_pt1 | contig 16452 bp, 9 predicted proteins | sample 9134171 | NCBI WGS metagenome assembly JAEEGF01 (sample SAMN16246542, study PRJNA631951) | gut metagenome | biome: gut microbiome; feature: rumen; material: AP-attached | host: Bos | place: Iran: Karaj | collected 2018-10
TCTTGAACTGGACATAGATGTTTCTCTCGGAGAACGCTGCCTTGTTCTCAAAGGCATCCCAGGTAAACTCGTAGGTATCGAAGTAGGGCTCTCCTTCAGATTCCTTGATTCTCTTATAAGCTTCTATGACCTGTCTTATCTTTTCATCGTCCTCAGGATTTCTTTTCCCAGTGGGATTTGAGTCCGGATGATACAGGATGAGAAGCTTTTTGTATTTTGCTTTTATCTCCCGGCCGCCATCCTGCTTGGAGGCGCCGAGGACCTTGTAGGCTTCCTTAAGTGTCATAAATGTGCCTTTACATCTTTTTGTATCTTTATGTATTCAGCAAACCTGAAAGAATCTTTTATGCCATGGGATGTTCTTTCTCAAAGATAATATCCGACAAAATTTTGCATATCTGACGCATTCTTTCATCATTCTGCTCTTCCGCATATTTCTTCCAATCCTCTAGAAGCACCTTGTCGGCCCTTAATGAAAAATCCTTGAACTTTCTTACCAATTCATCATCAGAAAGTCCCGGTCTGAACGACATGGAGGCCCACATGTCCGCTCTTACTAAATCATCAATGGGGTGTGCTCACGAATCTGGTGGTTTGCGGCATAATCCTTGATATTATCCCGTATTTAGTTCTCAGGAAGCTCAGTGTGATCAAGTCCAGGAAATTCAGCTTCTCATCCCCGAACTGTTCGTTGGTGAGGTCAAAGGCGCAGTCTCGACGCACAGGTATCAGCACACCATATTTCTGATAATGCATCATACAGATCTCTGGGATTGTTGATGCCCTTGTATTCATCTGTCACGGGAGATACGTTGGCCTTCTCCCATCCCCAAAACTTGTAGTCCATAAATGTGCTCCTTATTCAAACCAGCAATTTACTTAAAGCAATCCGGTATTTCTTTTACCCCTTGGGCCATGCAAAGCGCTGAGGAAGCTCCTGTGTAGGAAAGAGGTTTTCCATCAATGTCGGTTACGCTACAACCTGCTTCCTGTGCTATAAGAGCTGCTGCCGCATAGTCCCATATCTGGATCTTCAGTTCGAAGTATAGTCCACATCTTCCGAGAGCTACACAGCACATATCCCAGGCAGCTGTTCCGGAGCGCCTAAGGTCAACACACTGAGGTAAAAGCTCTTTGGCAATATCGAAGGATCTGTCTCTGTATTCTCTGTAGTAAGGCGCCGTTCCAAAGCAGGCAAGCTGATCTGAAAGCGGTGCTTCTGAAGACATAATCTTTTCCCCGTTCATGTATGCCCCCTGGCCTGCTGTTGCAGAGAACATCATATCGTCATAGGGGTTATACACAACCGCCATATATGGCTTACCGTCTTTGAGAAGTCCCACCGATATAACAGAAGGTCTGTACTCGTAGATGAAATTTGACGTCCCATCAATTGGATCAATCACGAAGCAGTATCCACTTGCCATTTTGGCAGAAAAAACGTCCTTCCCATCCTCTTCTCCGAGAAACTCAGCATCAGGTAGGATGTTCTTGAATTTCTCCACCAGGAATCTCTGCACCTTCTCATCAGTCTCGGTCACAAAGTTCGCATGTCCTGACTTCTCCATAATCTTTGGGCGGTTTGCTGTAAGCAATGTGCTGCCAGCCTCTTTAACTATTGAAATAATCTCATCTAAAATCATAGTCTTTTCTCTATCTCCTTAAGTTCGTTGCAGAAATCATCGTCGTTGTGGTCCGATACATGATGAAGAAATTCATGGAATGGCATAACTTTCACATCATTAACTTCATGAGCATCAAATTTCACTGCGGCAGGCTCCCGGTGGAGGTGCTTTTTTTATTCCCTTTTTTATTTCCTTTTTTCATTCCCACTTTTTCCAGACATCCGGCTGATAGCCAAGGGTGGCTTGTCTACCGTTTCGTACAACCGGTGTCTTGATTATCTGCTGGTTCTCAAGAAGTTTGTCGAACTTGTCTTCATCTGCAATGTACTGAATAAGTGCTACGGTATCTTTGTCTTTCGCATCTGGATTAACCATGCTCATGACGCCGCCAACAGCGCTAGCAACTGATGTCAGCTCGCCTTTACTCATGCTCTTCTCTTTCAAATCTATGAATTGGTATTTGATGTTGCGTTCCTTGAAGAAGCGCTCTGCCTTCTTTGTATCGTTACACTTCTTAGTGCCGAAAATCTGGATATTCATCATAATATCTCCTTCAGTCTTTTCCTAAACTGCTCCCAATTCACCCCTTCATGTGGACATCCAGCTGAGGGAATGGGATTTCAACGCCCTCTCTGTCGAAGGCTTTCTTGATCTGCTCGTTCATTGACCATTTGGCTGCCAGATAATCTGTGGGTTTTACCCAGCCTCGTATTCTCAGTACAACACTGCTGTCGCCGAGTTCATCCACGAAAACTTTTTTATCATATTTATCAGAGATCAGCTCGTTGGCGTCCAGTACCTTTAAGGAGACTTCTCTTGCCTTATCGATGTCGGCACCATAGGATATTCCAACCATTGTATCCAGGATTCTCATGGTGTTGCCCGTGTTGTTGGTTATGGTGGCGGAGGCAAGGCTTCCGTTAGGTACAATGACTCTTCTTCCATCTGCGGTTAAGAGTTTGGAATTGGTAAGGGCAATCTCTACAACGGTTCCCTCTATGGCTGAGCCGCTGACAACGATGTAATCCCCGGCTCTAAAGGGCTTGGTGATGAGGATGAGGATTCCACCGGCAACGTTTGACAGAGTTCCCTGAACAGCAAGACCAACAGCCACACCTGCTGAACCAAGAAGGGCCACTATGCTGGCGGTGTCCATGCCAAAGGCTGCAGCAACGGTAAATAAAAGGATTATTTCAAGACCAACTTTAACAAATTTTGCCAGAAATTTAGAGGTGGCTTTTTCAAGCTTTGTTTTCTCAAGGGATTTCTCAACTATATTTGATAAGACCCTGATGAGCTGCCACATCACTATGATAAACACTATTGCCAGAATCACTTTGAACAATAATGGAACCAGCTTATCCGGCAATTGTTTAAAGAACTTCTCGAAGGCACCGGGATCAATATTCTCAACATTTACAGCTTCTGCTATGGTTTCTATAGCTGTTTCTGTCCCGGCAACAAAGTCATTAAGTAATAAATCTTTCATCATTTCTTTTCCCCATATCTTCCATGAATTGAATTGTTTTTAATATAAGTCCTGCCTGAATATCTGTCAATTGCATTTTGCGCAATCTTATTAAGCGACATTCTTTATGTCATTTTATTGTCGACAATTAATCGTATTTGCGTGTAAAATAGATAGTGATGTATTGTCGCTTTTGTTATTGTAAGGGGGTTAAAAATGAGTTATTTTCTTAAGACACAGAAAAACACGTCTTTTTCTGACGCTATTATTCCGGACCCGATACCCAACAGCCAGTTATTTAGTCTGGTCTACTTTGGTAATCACAACGACAAGCCCTTGAAGTGGCGAGTTTTTGCAAAAAGAACTACTGCATTTTCCTATAACAAAACTTCGAAAGAGCTCTTTCTTGATTGTGATAGTGTCGTTTCTTATATGCAATTTATGAGCCACGCCGGGTTCTTTCGGGACTACTGCTGGCTCTGTTCCGATCTTCGTAATTACCTGAGAACAACTTTCACGGAAGCCTGCTTTACAAGTACAGAAATTGCAGCTCTCCACTATTCTTATACGCCCGTCAAGAAAGACCAGGCGGAAAAAGGTCCTCAGTACGACCGCCTCGAAAATGATACGTTTTTTGTTCTTGATATCTCAGAAATTCCGGGGAATCTGGCTGCCAGTAAATTTCTAAAAAGGGATGAAAAAACCGATCAGTTTGCAGGATATTGGCTCCGCACTTACCCCTCTGGGGACAAGGGCGATGAAATTTGTGCTGTTCTGGACGCTGTCCCTGCTGCTGGTATTTACTACACGAATCTGGTGTATACCCATAAAAACAACGAACATGGTGTGAGTCCCGCCTGTAACATCAGGCAGGAATCAATTATGTTCACTTCAAAGGTTGATACCAATACTTTTAAGCTTACTATTGTTGATGATAAACGTGGACAAATCTTCAGAGAACCTGCCAAAAAAGTCGAAATCAGAAGAAGACTTGTGACGGTTCCTTACATGATTCAAAACGTATATGACAACTTAAACTCAGTGTCAATAATGATTCTGGATAAGGAATATAAGATAGGGGAAAATAATGATGATGCTTCCCTTATATACTACGAAATCCTGGTAAATCCCAGGACATACAGCCAAAGAGGCGTTGTATCTTTTAACCTGCCGGAGGATCTTTCTGTCAGGGACTGGGACCAGAAATACCATGTATATCTCATGGCCGAGGAAATAGGAGAAAAATATGAAACCGATTATGTTTCACACCCTTATGAAATAAAGGCTGATGAAATCGAAGGTAATACCTGTACAGTGACATTCTACAGGAACAGGACTGACAGTAAGCCATATAAAACTCAGGAGGTTGTAATAGGAAGATGCACCACCAAGCCAATCAACCCCAGCAGTAATGATTACTATTTCAAGGGATGGTACTTAGCTGGTGGAACAGAATTTGATTTTTCCACCACAATTTCCCGTAATATTACTCTTTATGCTCGCTGGGAAGCAAAGCCAATAGTGGAGATTCCGGAGGAGCCTGAGATACCGCAGGAGCCTGAGGTAACTGAGTATGATATCTGGGTTGGCGAAACTCAGATAACCAGCCAAAATGCCGGAGACGTTCTGGGTAACGGCAAGGTTGTTTACGATAGTGAAAAGAATACCCTTACCTTCAATAATGCCACCGTAAAAAAATATACGGCTGTCAATTTCTCAGCGAGTTATATGCTGGTAACAGGCCTTGATCTCACAATCTTGGGAAAAGTAAAATTAGAGTCCGAGAATGCATCTGGTGGTATCTATGTCAGAAAGGGTGCAACCCTTGAACTTAATGCAGACATTACCATATCAGCGCAAAGAACCGGAATCTTCAGTTTTAATGCAAAAGAAATAAAAGTAAGCGGCGGCAATCTGAAAATAAACAATGTCCTCTACGGTATTAACCTTGGAGGCGATGTCCCCATCAGTACTATTCTTTCACTGAATGATGGCATAGTAGAAATACTATCTAAGAACGCCGGTGTTGTAATATTTAAAAATGGCAAATTTAAACTGGATGACAAGCTGATCATCAGTGAACCTCGTCATGGTGATACCGGTGCTGCCGTGATTGAAGGCTATGATATAACTACTATCGTTGATGAAAGCGGTCAGGTTGCAAATGACATCCTGATAGAGGAAGGCCCCGCTGAGGATGCCGTCATTGCTGATTTCGTACTGGAAAACGGCCTTGAATACAACAATCGCAGATACGAGCATATCTATACTGCTAAGGACATAGAGCCAACAGTAATTGTAACTTCCGGCCGCAAGAATCCAAAGGTGCTGAAGGAGGGAGTAAATTATACCGTTTCCTACAGCAATAATAAGAATGCGACTAATGAGGATTCCCCTGCAGTAGCAACTATAACCTACAAAGGTAACTTCAAGGGCACAACAAAGCTATTATTCCATATTCTTCCTAAGCCTATCGGAAACAGCACAGACTCCACTCCGGCAGAAGAAATTTTCCTGGGTGATGTTGTCTTGGTAGATGGCGGCGATTTTAACGTCAACATATTTTACAATGGTCACAAGATTGAGAGCAAATACTACATTCTGAAGGCAGATAAAGAAAAACAGACAGTCACCATAACCGGCAAGAATAATTATTCTGAGAGCATCAAGGATGTAGATTATACCCTGCTAACCAATGCCGAAGCTGATAATACAAAGATAAAGGCGCATCTGGCCTTTACCTATGACGGTGAACCCAAGGTATTTACCAAAGATCAGCTTTCAGTAAGGGATGGAAACAACAATGCCCTGACGTCCTCTAAGTACTTCGTTCAATACGAGGATAATATCGATGCAGGACTGGCTAAAGCCCACGTTACAGCCAATAACAGATCCGGCTACTATGGCGAAAGTGTCATTTACTATGACATTTTGCCTGACAAAGACAAGTCCGTAGTCAAAGCTGAAGTTATGGGAAAAGTTTACTATGTTCCAGGCGGAGCTCAGCCTCCGGTTAAAGTTACCGCTATCCTGGACAAAAAGACACTCATCCTCCAGGAAGGAAAAGACTATACAGTAAGCTATCAGTACTATACTTCAGATTCCTTTAGAGCCAGGTACAAAATCCTTTTCAAAGGAAATTATGAGGGCCGTGCACCATACATAGGAGACTTCACTATCCTGCCGGCACCTTTCACCGAAAAGAACGTCACGGTATGTGCACCAGACCTTGTCTACACTGAGCCTGGAGATTATAAAGCCGTTATATATGTTTCCGTAGATGGAAAGTTACTAAGGCCGGAGAACTATACAGTGCAATATCTGGTAGGTGATGAGGATATAACCACCAGCCGGAACTTTACTCTGACCGGTAACCAGATGCCTGTTACGGTTATCGTTAAGGGAAGAAATCTCTACGAAGAGACGGAAGTCAGGGTTGACAACTGTTACTATATAAGAAAACTCTCCTCTGGCACAGTCATCGACATAAGCGCTGCCGACATCGTGCTAAAAGGCACGAAAAAGGCCATTCCTTCCCAGATGTACACCGGAAAGCCCATAGAGCCGCCGATCAGTCTTCTCTTCAAGGACAGAAGGAACAAAGTCCCGGGAGAAAAACTGGGCCTAAAGGAAGGAAGAGATTTCCAGGTCTACTACTTTGACAACATACAATTAGGAACAGCTTTTGTTTTTGTCAAAGCAAAGAGTAACAACGGTAAGACCATAGGTAATGTCACCGATTCCTTCAAGATTATTAGAAGAGATTCATAATAAAATGGGGGCTGACGTCTTAGATGATTAAATCATCTAGGCGATGCCCCTGTATTTTAAATATGTCCCATAAAGATCTTTATGCGATTCCTGCGTACTCATAGCCGGCATCTGTGACAGTCGCTTTGATAAGAGCCTCATCCACGTCCTTGGAATTTGTGATAGTTACCAGGTTCTCTTCATGGGAAGCAACTGCGGATTCGATTCCGTCGCCCAATTTGCATACTGAATAGCAACCATTTCCTTTACTGTCTACAAGGATACTTCCTTCTAGGAGGTCTCCAGCCTGAATAAAGCCTTTATCCTTAACATAAAACGGATGGGTGGGAGTTGTTACGATTTCTTCACCATCTATGTTCAGATGGATAAGTTCTGTGGTCTCATTTATATAAGTCTCAAGAACCTTCTTATAGGTAACATCTCCAGTATCCGGATCTTCTGATAGAACAAGGTCCCCCTCTCTTATGTACTCTATTGCTTTCTTACCAGCTACTGTTATTACAACTGTACCTGCCACAAAGCAGTGGTTCGAGGTCATGCCGCCAGTAATGAAGCCCGTTATCGATCCCGACATAAAGCCGTCACAAGCGCCATCAATTGCTGCCTGTTTCGTCTTTTCCAAGTCGCCCCCGCTGGTTATAAATGCGATTCCTCCATTTATTGCAGCTCCACTGGCTGCTCCTGTTACAGCTCCAGTAATAGAGCCTTCAAGTGCTCCAAGGGCAAAGCATGCTACAGGACCACCAAGGCCGGCTGTGGCTACGGTAAGCACTGCTGCTACGCCGATAACTGCAAGACCTACTGCAACCTTCTGCTTATTTGTAAGCTGTGGCCACTCTCCTGTTGCATCCATCTGGTTAATAGGATCATTGTTACAATAAGCAAAGAGATTATAGCCGCTTACATCAGATGATACTCCTGCAATAACCGTGTCTGCACTGATGAATCTGTGTACTTTAGGATCATAGTATCTTGCATTAAGATAATAAAATCCTGACTCTGAATCAAAGTAGCAGCCTCTGTAACGCAGTGGATTCTTTTTAAGAATTCCGTCTGAATCTGTTACTTTGATTTTTTTACTATTTGTAAAGACATTTTCACTGATAGATACTACATTTCCCCAGAGGTCATACTCATAGGTACCTACAAGAGTAGAATCGCTGTTTCTGTAGATACCGATGATATCGCCCTGTCCGTTTCTTGAGAAGAAATAGAAGACTTCATTTAAAAGGGTTCCATCTGCTTTCTTTGCCCGATAACCTATCTCAGTTACAATGCCGTCAGCATCATAGTAATAGTTTATCCTATAGTCTTTGTTTTCTTCTGCAATGAGCATTCCTGCGTTGTAGATATATGCAGTTTTATAGTTTCCTACATTTTTGGATATTCTCTGTCCGTCTGATGAATAGGTATAGTAGGTAGTAGTTTTTCCCTTTACAAAAGATAACATACTGCCATTTACAGTATTCCAGGTCATACTGGATCCAAGATAAGTTTCCAGATTTCCATATTTGTCATATTTGATAGTGGTATTCGGACCTGTAGCTTCATTTTCTTCGTATGCTATCAGCTTGTCTTTCCATACACTGTCATACTTATAATTATTTGTTATAACATTCCCTGTGACAACGTCTTTTACCTTCTCGGTTTTAATATTTCCACCATCATCATAGGTATATTCATAGATCTTTGAACTGCCGTTTCTGAATTCTTCCTTTGCCTGCTTTATCTCACCAAAACCGTTGTAGGCATAGGCTCTTTTGTACACTTTAGTATTCTTGGGAATAGCACCATTTGAGTCCAGCTTAACTCCGTAAATTTCATCTATGCCGCAAATATTTCCTCTGGCATCGTAGGTATAAACGAACCTGTTCTCATATTTTTTAGGAGAATTGCCAAATGCATTCCTGTAATTGTCTACGCGGTTCTGAGTTCCTGTATAGTTACCTGAACTGTTTATGCCTGATTTATATTTTACTGTGGTATAAAGCTTTTCACCATCTTTTGCATTGCTTTTTGGCGAATAAAAGGTTTTGTTGTTTCTTCTAAGTGAATCATATTTGTATGTTTTTGAGCTGTTGTCAGGAAGTGTCGCATAATTGTTGTTTCCATCCTTGGCATAGGAATAGTGGTAACTCTTTATCGGAGAATCTTTGCCTTCCTTTGACTGGTAATTAAGATATTCTACCTTTCCCTGGGTATTATACAGATACTGTATCCTGTTGCTGCAGTCAATGCCTTCCACAGTTCCATTAACAGTTGTTCTGGCCACTTTGCCGGATTCAGTGTACTCATATCCTGTTGTAATTCCAGTTTTTTTATCTTGGTGCCGTGCAAGTTTCCCGTCATTGTAGTACATGTAGGTATCTGTCTCAGTACCATCACACAACTGTTCAGTGATATTTCCATAGTCATCATATTTCTTGGTTATCTTTTTGCCATCAGCAAAAGTTGTGGACTTAAGGCTTCCATTCTTTATATATTCATTTGTCTGAACAGTCTGACCGGCTATCGTTGTCCCCGTGATATTTCCGAAGCTATCATACGTATAGCCATATTTAAACCCATTGTGTTCTATGCTCTCAAGATCAGAAAAGCCACCCTTTTTATATACATAATTTATGCTGCGATGACCATCATCGTTTGAATTATTAACTGAAGTGATGCGGTCAGATGAATCATATGTATAGAAAAGATCTACAGATTTTCTTCCATCCGGATTGATAAATGATATAACACTATCCATGAGTCCCTTAGCCGGATTACTGTTTATCTTCTCTATGGTTATTTTGTCTGAATTATATACCGGTTGCTTCTCCCATAAGAGATTTCCATTTGCCTCATCATAGCAGTAACCGGTCCACACACCTGCATTATCAATAGATCCAGAAAGATAATTGCCATCGTTTGTGTAACTGCAGGTAGAATACAATTCCAGTGGTTTAGTGTTATTACCATTTTCATCAGTAGTAACCGCTGCATGAGTCGACACTGAAATCTGATTACCATACTGATCATAATTCATGTAGCTTGAAGGTCCGAAGTCAGCTTTTACGCTCACATTATCATTATTTTTCTCATAAGCATAGGTATAAGTAACCCCACCCGGCGTAACCATCTTGTTCATGCGGTTATATTTATCATAGCCGTATGACGTCTGCGCCTCAGTCATACATACACCGATTATTCTGCCGGCATTGTCATATTTCTTACTCTGGATATTAACCTTTGACAGCTGGAGTCCATCAATATATAAATTCCCTATATTATCAAAAAATCTTACTGAGATCTCGGCATTTCTCCATTTGTGTGCAGGCAGAATAAGTGAGAAATATTTCCATCCCTCACTGTAATCGTCAAGCATAAGGGTTGACCTTAATACCTGATCATCGCCTTTATTGTATGCCCTGACGCTAAGTTCTCTCTTTTCCCTTACAGGGGTTGTATCAGTTTTGATCCATCCTGAGAAGACATAGGATGCAGTTTTGTTCCCCAGATTTACATTGCACTTAAGATACTTATCCTTACCAGGCTCGCCCTTTATGTGATAGCATTTCTCACCATCAATGCCGCCATTTTCAATAGCATCACTGAGAGAAACATTCTGGAGATTCTTCCAAACATCCAGGAGTTTTCCTCCGTTATAATCAAAACTTCCGTCTTCAAGTATGTTGTAGTCATTGGGAAGATCACCTTCCTCCAGCTGTACGCAATCAAAGATAATGGAACCGGAAGGTTTGTCACCTGTTTTTTCGGATACAAAAGAGACTGTTACATCCTCACTTGAAGAAATCTTAAAGCTTGCACTAAGTCTTTCCCAGCCATCCCCGATCTTTTTACTTGTAGTCTCAGTAATAACCTCACTGCAAGATGTGACTCCACCAGAAGTCGTTATCTTTAAGTAGCCTTTGCCATTTTTCAGGTCTTTATCTCCTCGGCCATATGCTGATACTGTATAACTTCCAGGCTTTACACCTGTTATCTTCTGGTACTTGGTCTGATTACCAGTTACTGAAAGCGTTAAAGCCTGCGATCCTATGTATGAATCTTTTACTGAACCTATGGTTCCATTTCCTTCCCAGTACTCTGTTCTTTCAAAGTTATGGTTCTTAAGAAGGTTATGAGTAGCCCGGCCTGTGACAGCATAATCCTTTATCTTGTTCCGTACACTGGCATCCTTTGCTTCATCACTTTCATTAGCCGCTGAGGAACTACCGGGATCAGTAGTGGAATAGCTTGTGGCCTTATTGCCTTTTTCAAACTTTACAGTATCAAAAAATGCCATTCCATTGCCACTGGCACACATGTAGATATAAACTTTTGTATCGCTATTAAATGTTACTGTCTGACAGTAACGTTCAAATTTGTCTTCATCTTTTCTAACGGAAACCTTACTTTTATCGGGATTTTCATCATATTCCGGTAAAATGAATGCTCCTGCTTTTGCATCTCCCGTAGTACATACTCTATAAGACAGAGTATATGTTCCTGCAGATATTTCAACAGCCTGATAAAAGAATATTAAGTCATCATCTGAATCAGAGCTTATTGCTGCGGATTTATTTCCAAGATAAGCCTTTGTCTCATCGCCAAGACAGATGTCCTCTTCAAACACTGGTGGAACAGTCCAAAATCCCCCATTTTCTTCAAACCCTGAATTTTTCAGGAGATTAGGATTTTTTTCTGGAGACTGGTCATCATAAGAAGTTTTAGCATAGTGATTCAGATTATCAGAATAAGTAATAGCATTTGCACCCAGCACATCTCCGCCTACAGGTATACCATTATTCGCGCCTTTTATGTTCTGGGAGTAAACAGAAACCACTCGTCCTTTTTCATCAAATACTTCTGTGTTCAGGACGTCATCATTATTATCAAAGATATCGTCAGGGCCACTGAATCTGTAGCTTACTGTGTTATTGTTGCCGTAGTATACCTTATACTCCTGACCTTCTTCATTTCCACTTTTCTCAACTACCTCCGTGATTCTTCCATTCGAATATGTGAAAGAAAGATTATATCCGGAAGCATCATGCATGGTACTTAGAAAGTCGTTTGTGTACTCGTAACTTGCCATTTTGCCATTGGCAAACTTTATCGCTATGATATTACCTTTATTGTCACAAGTGTATTCATTCAAGGCCCCGTTTCTTGTGGGGTCTGATATTGATTTTATTATTCCTGCATCATTATATTTTATCTCTGATCTAAGACCTACAGCATCTGTAACAGCTATTATCTGTTCATTATGAAAAACAGATTTATCTATCAGTTCTTTTGTTTCTGTAAAAAGTCCTGATGCCTGAGTTATCTGTGCACTCTGATTGCTCTTGTTTCTGCTCATTAGGCTCAGTTTCTGCTTTTTCAGATTCTTTTTTAGCTTCTGAAGCTGGACTGCAATACGTATATCTGTCTTTGCATAATTTCCAGAAAGAAGTGAATCTGTATAATTAATGGCAAGTTCTATTTGATTATTACATGCATTATTTATCTGCTCACTATTTGAAGAATCATTTGCATATGATTTTACTGAATCTAAACAACTTTGAAGTCTACTAATCTGAGAATTTCTTACCTGCGCAGATTCTTTCGCAATTGTTTCTTTATGCGTAATCTCTATCTGGTTTGTTTCTTTTTTGGTATTGGTACCATCTTCAAATGTGTTTGAGTCTGTGATAAGTGCAAGATACCCATTCTTATCAAAGTATTTTACAGTTGATGCACTTCTGTCTATAAGCTTTAACGGATAGTCATCTTTTAATTTCTTGTCTGTCACAGGAACTATAAAAAGCTTTAGACCGTCCTCATCAGCCGCAGCAGGATATGTCCCATTCTTTTTTGCTGTTTTTTGAGCGCCGTTTTCAAGATAAGTTACATCCTTAGCCTTGAAATAGTGCCTTGTCTGGTCCTCGTCTATATAGACGTAAGGATATGTTTCTACGTCCAATTCGTCTGAGGGTACTACTATTCTCTGGTCATAGGAAAGTGTCCACTTATTACCTTCATCAAGATTTGAATTATATACATGCTGAATATTAAAGGGCATCCTTGCGCCATTAGTATGTACAGCAGTATTAACCACAGTAAGCGAACCTGTGTAATCATTAGTATATGCAAGGCCAGCTGTCCCGGCAGCCCCGTCATGTGTGCTCCAATAGGATTCAAGGCCATAGGTATTCTTATAACTAACTTTAAAGAATGGTTTTTTGTTACTTCCAAGGAGGTTGAAAGTATCTCTCTTGTCAAGTTTGTCATTGTAGGACATAAATATAAGGCCATGGTTAGTGGCTTTTCCATAAATCCATTCACGGACAGCCTTTGTAATGTTGAAATATCCACCTGTTACGGCATAATCTAATATCCTTTCATCATATGCCGGAATGGTAGTGTTGTTTAAGTTTTCCCAGCTTCCGGTGATCTTCTTTGCCACGATATAGTTCTTGTTGGTATTGCTGCTCTTTCCACTAAGAAAGAGTTCAGCATCAGTAATAACAGCCCCCGGGCTGATGTAGGGAAGGTCAAACCTTATGCATGTAACATACTTCTCGCCATTTTTCTGACCAACATAAAGGGTATCAGAAATAGTGCCACCAGATTTGAAACATCTGCTGACAGCCCTTTTATCTTTTTCATACTTTTTTATCACCGGGTCAATGACAACCGGATATACGGCATTTGAAAGAAAGTCTTCATCTGCAGTAAGAGTCAGGTAGACATAACCGTCTTCTTTATCACTATTTCCTTCTGCAGAACCCTCTGTACCCGCAGTACCTTCCGAGTCGTCATCATTTTCTTCTATTGTTATATCAGCATCTTCACTTTCATCCCTGATACTGATATCGTCTTTATCCTCTTTACTTTCTTCATTTTTGATATCTTCAGGTGGATTGGTGCTAAGGCTGTACCATACTACATCAGAATACTCCCCCTCTGCATCCTCCATGAAAGGAGCCGGGAAATAGTATTTTATCTCATCGCTCTTCTCATCATATAGTTCAACTTCATTTGCCGAGTTTACTTTGATATCAAGTCCGTCCAGCCTGATCCTGAAAGTAAAGGTATTGCCTGCCTCAGGGCTTTCAAGGATAATATTTTCCTTTATTCCTGCTGATGATGGCGAATACTCCAGCTTGATATCCCTGTTGTAGCCCTCGTATGTAACGGTTGCATTAGGAATGATATATGGTTCACGGGAAGCAACGTCTGCATCCCTGTTTTCATCAGGATCATCTTCTCCGTCAGCCATATCAGCATTCACCATATCCTCAGAGTTCTCAGGGTCTGCTTCATATTCCTGTTTTTCATTAAAAGAACTGTCATCAAGCTTTAGGCTGGCTGTCAGTTTTCTGTCTTTGTATCTATCTTTATTTTCTGATTCCCCTTCGTCTTCCGTCTGTTCATCTAAAGCTTCTTCGCTGCTATCAACAGCTGATTCATCATTTATGGAAATACTTTCGATATTTTCGATACTCTCGTCAGATATAATGACCACTTCATCATGGTCTTCATCGATAATCTCAATAGACTCTTCAGACAGAGCTTCTGATGACTCACTGTCAGACTCATCATCTTTTTTATCATCTTCAAGCTCTTCTTGAACTGTGCTGTTCTTCACATCATCAACAAACTCAAAATCAACCTTATACTCATCTTCCTCATACAAGACTTCGCCCTGGCTGTTTTCGTTGTCAGTAAAAAGCACATGGTAAGAATTATCTGCATTCTCATAGCCCTTTTTAGTTGCTATAAGAGTGTTATCTATCTCCTGCCAGATACCTTCTTCATTTTCATAATGAACAGGCTCTGCATAATAAAAAACAGCTCTTGAATCATCACTTAAAAGATATTCCTTGCTGTATTCATCTCTTCCATCAAAAATCTCGCTGACTATCTGAGCGTCAGCACTTGTCCTTGTTTCAGTAATGTCATCCGCTGATTCCGCGTACTCTTCATTATCCGGATCAGTAATAACATCTTCTTCGCTATCTTCTCCCTCATCTCCAGGTTCTTCGAATTCCCCATCTTCAAAGAACGCTTCCTTCGCCTCAGTGGCAAACGCCGACACATGACTCTGGGTCATTAATACAGCTGCAGCCAGAATAAGGCTTACTCCCCTAAAACACTTTTTTCTCACTTCCATGTCTCCTTTATTTAGTTTTTTGCATAAAAAACCATAGACCTCTCCGGAAAGAAGCCTATGGCTATTATCTAATGGTTATTCTGTTCTAATTATCCCCATGTTTACCCCGATTAAAACTTGATCTTTTTTAATGCAAGACTAATAGTACCATTATTCGGCTGTCTTTGCAATATAAATCCACACGTCATGGTGTACTACCAGTAATCACCTTTCCTAAGCCATGAATTACCATCCAGGAGCTGACGAAAAAAACTTATTGATGGAGCGAAAGTTTACGCGGAGTGAGATGTCAGAACCCCCAAATGGCAAGAGGCGGATTGTTCGTCACAAAAACACAGTAAAAACTGGCTTAGCCCTTTACTGCACCGCCGATGGTCATGGCGCTCTCAACCTGCTCGGAGAAGATGGAGTAAACGATAATGGCAGGGAAAGAAGCGATTACCATGGTTGCGCCCATGCCGCCCCAGTCAGTGGTGAACTCACCCTGGAAGAATAATACTCCTAGGGGAAGTGTCTTGAGGGCCGGGATACTACCTACAACTACGTTGGCCAGGATGAATTCGTTCCAGGCATTGAGGAAAATGTAGATAATAAGAGTTACTGTAGCAGGTCTTACCAGAGGCTCGATTATCATGAAAAAGGTCTGATAAATTGTGGCACCGTCCATGCAGGCAGCCTCTTCAAGCTCCATGGGAATTCCCTTAAAGAACCCATAGTAAACCATGCAGGCAAAGGCAAGGTTAATAGCTATATAAGGGAATATAAGTGACCATCTTGTGCCCATGAGGCCAAAGCCCTGAACAACCTTTACTACCGGGATCATGATAGCCTGTACAGGAATGAACATTCCAAGGCCCAGGAACAATCTGGTAAAAGTCTTTAACTTCCATACCATTCTGCTTGTGGCATAGGAAAACAGCAAAGCACAGAAAATAGTGATGGCTACTGTTCCGATGGAAACCAGCAAGCTGTTCATAAAGTAAAGAGGTACATCATACTTGGTCCAGGCCGTAATATAGTTCTCATAATGAAGGGGCCATGGAAAACCAAAGGGGTTTGTTACGAAAATTTCCTGGTTGGTCTTAAATGAATAGAACAACATCCAGATAAGCGGGTATAGTGAAAACGCTGCATATATCCAGCAAAATACCACGAATACATAGTGCAATATTGGCTTTTTTCCTTCGTTATGCATGGCGTTTCCTCCTTGACTTTTCTTCTTCCTTGCGCTGGTCCTTTTCTCTGAAGATGAAATTGATTACCAGCATTACCAGCATACATTCGATAACCATAATTGATGCTGCCGCAAGACCGTAGCCATAGTCAGACTTCTTAAAGGCTGCATTGTACATCATATATGTAAGTGTGAAGGTAGACTTGTTTGGTCCGCCTCCGGTCAAAATATTCATTTCTGTGAAGGCCTTGATACCACCAGTAAGTGAAATGAT
>JAEEGF010650015.1_pt1 | contig 16449 bp, 10 predicted proteins | sample 9134171 | NCBI WGS metagenome assembly JAEEGF01 (sample SAMN16246542, study PRJNA631951) | gut metagenome | biome: gut microbiome; feature: rumen; material: AP-attached | host: Bos | place: Iran: Karaj | collected 2018-10
GTACGGTTGGAAGCGATGCGGATATCCTCGGGGATGTCGGACTGGGCCTCGGCATCGAGCCCGGCTTTCTTGATGGCATCCTCATCGAGGTACACGAGTGCCACAAGCTTGGCCGCCCTGTCGACCACGACGGACTCGACGACGTAGTTCTGGCTGTTCACGACAGCCTCGACCTCCTCGGGATAGATGTTCTGGCCGTTGGAGGAAAGGATCATGCTCTTGGAACGTCCCTTGATGAAGATATTGCCGTCGGCGTCCATGACGCCGAGGTCGCCGGTGCGCAGGAAACCGTCCTCGGTGAAGGCGCCGGCGGATGCCTCCGGATTCTTGAAGTAGCCGAGGCAGATGTTGCGGCCTTTGGCCTGGATCTCACCTGCGATATGCTGCGGGTCCTCGGAGTCGATACGCACCTTGGCGCAGGTCACAGGCTTGCCGCAGGATCCCTTGACGAAACGGGCGGGATCCTCATAGGCGAGAAGCGGACAGGCCTCGGTCATGCCATAACCGACGGTATAGCGTAGCTTTATCTTGCGGAAGAGGTCCTCTACCTCGGGATTGAGCGGAGCACCGCCCATGATATAGTGCCCGCAGCGGCCTCCGAACGCGGCATCCAGCCCCTCGCGCATCTTTTTGAAGATGATACCGCGGATGCCGGGGATCCTGGTCGCTATCTTGATGGCGGGTTTCTGGAGCATAGGCTTGAGCGAAGACTTGTAGACCTTCTCCATGACCAGCGGCACAGTCACGATCATATAGGGACGCACGTCCTTCATCGCCTTGAGCAGGAGGCTGGGCGAAGGGGTCTTGCCGAGGAAATAGATGGTGACTCCCGAGCAAAGGGGATATGTCAGTTCGAAAGCAAGGCCGTACATGTGCGCCATGGGCAGCATGGATACCAGCGTGTCTTCAGGAGTGGCCTTGACGTTGGTCTGGGCATACTCGACGGTGGCGGTGAAACTGTCGTACTTCAGCATGACGCCCTTGGGAGCGCTCGTCGTACCGGATGTATAGTTGATGATGGCGAGGTCCTCGGCATTGTCCGTGGGATACGAGACGTCGTCCCGGGAGAATCCTGAAGGATACTTCGCGGCGAAAGACTCGTCAAGCCCGGCGAAAGCCTTCTCCATCAGGCCGTCGGAAGAATACAGAACGGAGAAATCCTGGACATTGACGACACTTCGGACCTGAGGCATCTTCTTAATGTCCAGTTTGGCCCAGATGTCACCGTCGACGAAGAACGCTATGCTCTCGGAATGGTCCACCAGGTGGTTGATACTGTCCGGATGGAAGTCACACAGTATAGGGACAGCAACCGCGCCATAAGTGTTGATGGCGAAGAACGACACGGCCCAGCGGGCGGTATTCTTGGCGCAGATGGCCACCTTGTCGCCCTTTCTGATGCCGGATTTTTCGAAAAGTAGATGGAATTTGCCTATATTTGTGGCCAGATCACGGAAAGTGAAGGATTCACCGCCATAGTTGCACAAAGCCTTTTTGTCCCAGCAGGATTTGACAGTCTCCTGGAGTTTCCATAGGTAGTGTTTGCTAAGATAGTCAGGGTCCATTTTGATTTGTTTTTTATTCGCTAAAATAATCATTTGGCCGATACAAATTGAATAAATGTGGCGAAATCCCCGTATTTTACGTGAATTCATCCAAAGGAAATGAGAAAGAAACCAATTATCGCGCTAGTCTATGACTTTGACGGAACCCTCTCTCCGGGCAATATGCAGGAATTCGGCTTCATCCAGGCCGTTGGACAGACCCCTGAGGAGTTCTGGACCAAGAGCGACAGCATTGCCAGAGGCCAGGATGCCAGCAATATCCTCGCGTACATGAAACTGATGTTCGACGAGGCGAAGAAGAATAACATACCCCTGCGCCGCAAGGAGTTCAAGGAGTTCGGCAAGCACATCGAACTGTACGAGGGCGTGAGGGAATGGTTCAGGATGGTCAACGCCTACGGGGAGGCCCACGGAGTGAAGATCGAGCATTATATCAACTCCTCCGGCCTCAAGGAGATCATCGAGGGCTCCCCCATCGCAGGAGAATTCAAGCATATCTTCGCCGGCACGTTCATCTACGACGAGAATGGCGAAGCGGAGTGGCCGGGCATAGCAGTGGACTATACCGCCAAGACCCAGTTCCTCTTCAAGATCAGCAAGGGTATCTTCAGTTCCCGCGACACCAAGATGGTCAACTCCAGCATCGCCGACGACAAGAAGCGCATACCTTTCAGCCATATGATCTATTTCGGCGACGGAGACACCGACATCCCCTGCATGAAGATCGTCAAGATGTTCGGGGGCTACGCCATTGCCGTTTTCGACCCGAACAATTCGCGCAAGCACGCCAGTTCGCAGAAACTTCTGCGACAGGGCCGCGTGAAATTCATCACCCCGGCGGTCTATACCAAGGACAGCCGTACCTTCCGTATCGTCTGCACCATCATCGACCGCATCAAGGCCGACAACGACCTGGAGTTCCTCGCAAGGTACCAGTAATGAAATTCAGGATACAGTCCCCCTTCAAGCCTTCCGGAGACCAGCCGGAGGCCATCGACCAGCTCTGCTCCGCCCTGCGGGACGGCGTGACGGACGTCACGCTGCTCGGCGTCACGGGCTCCGGCAAGACCTTCACGATGGCCAACGTGATCGAGAGACTGCAGCGTCCCACACTCATCCTCAGCCACAACAAGACTCTCGCAGCCCAGCTTTACGGCGAGTTCAAATCGTTCTTTCCTGACAATGCGGTGGAGTATTTCGTATCGTACTACGACTACTACCAGCCGGAGGCGTATCTGCCCAACAGCGACACCTACATCGAGAAGGACCTCAGCATCAACGACCAGATCGAGAAACTGCGCCTGAGCGCCGCCAGCGCGTTGCTGAGCGGCCGACGCGACGTCATTGTCATCTCCAGCGTCTCCTGCCTCTACGGCATAGGCAACCCTGACGACTTCCACGAGCAGACCGTCGTGGTCAGGAAGGGCGAGCAGAGGGGGCTTACCCGCCTGCTCTACCAACTCGTGGACGGGCTTTATTCCCGGACCGAGGTGGAGTTCAAGCGCGGAACCTTCCGCGTCCGCGGCGATACTGTTGACGTCTATCTCGGCGGAGCGGACGATGCCATCCGCATCGAGTTCTTCGGCGACGAGGTCGAGAGCATCTCCGTAATTGACCCGGTAACCGGCGCCCGCATCGAAGAGATCGACGAGATCTCCATCTATCCCGCCAACAACTTCGTCACGACGAAAGAGCGCGGCATAGCCGCCGTAAGCCATATCCAGGACGACCTCAAGGTTCAGCTAGACTACTTTGAGAGCATAGGCAAGAACCTGGAAGCCAAGCGTTTGAAGCAGCGCGTGGAGTACGATCTCGAGATGATCAAGGAGATGGGCTACTGCCCCGGCATCGAGAACTATTCGCGCTACTTCGACGGGCGCAAGCCCGGCCAGAGACCGTTCTGCCTGATCGATTATTTCCCGGACGATTTCATAACGTTCATCGACGAGAGCCACGTCACTCTCCCCCAGATACACGCTATGTTCGGCGGGGACCACTCCCGCAAGTCCATACTCGTCGAATACGGTTTCCGCCTGCCGGCTGCAGCCGACAACCGTCCCCTGACTTTCGAAGAATTCGAAGCGATCACCGGCCAGAAGGTCTATGTCAGCGCCACGCCGGCGGACTACGAGCTCGAGAAGTCCGAAGGACTCGTCGTGGAGCAGGTCGTCCGTCCGACGGGCCTGCTGGACCCTCCCATCGAGGTCCGGCCCATCGAGAACCAGGTGGACGACCTCGTGGAGGAAATCCGCACGCGCGCCGAAAGGGACGAGCGCGTGCTCGTCACCACCCTGACCAAGAGAATGGCCGAGGAGTTGTACGAGTATCTCGCCAAAATAGGTGTACGCTGCCGCTACATCCACTCCGACGTGGACACGACCGAGCGCGTGGAGATCATCGAGGACTTCAAGAACGGACTCTTCGACGTCCTCGTGGGCGTCAACCTCCTGCGCGAGGGTCTGGACATCCCTTCCGTGTCGCTCGTCGCCATCCTCGACGCAGACAAGGAAGGCTTCCTACGCACCGGCAGGGCCCTCACCCAGACCGCGGGCCGGGCCGCCCGCAACGTCAACGGACTGGTCATCATGTATGCCGACATCATCACCAAATCCATGGAGGAGACCATACGCGAGACCAACCGCCGCAGGGCCAAGCAGATAGAATACAACGAGATACACCACATCACACCCACCCAGGTCGAGGTCAAGCATAACGTCCTTGCCTCCGAACTGGGCGGCAAGGAAGGCAAGGTCAGGCTCACCAACGGCCTCAACCGTCTCAGCGCCCCGAACTCCTGGGAGGATCCGACATACATCCCGGATCCGTCGGAACTCGGCCGCGGCACGGTGTCCGTCGACCTCGGTCTCGACTCGCGCCGCGAGGAGAAGACCGCCTATGTCGACGGATACGTCAAGGCCGACCTTGCGGCGGTCCTCCAGGACCCCGTGATACGGTCTATGACAAGGGAGATGGTGGAGAAGATGGTCGAAGAGGACCGCAGGCGGATGAAGAAGTCCGCCGCGGAGCTGGACTTTGCCGCAGCCGCCAAGTACCGCGACGAGATGTGGGCCCTGCAGGAGTATCTCAAGGTCTGGAAAGACAAATAGCCGATGAAAGCGCGCGGCATCCTCATCTTCATCCTGTCGGTCATCGCAGCCCTGGCTGTCCTGTGTCACGTATTCCCGTCAGACGGCATACAGTTGGGCCCCGTAACCCTGCGGATGCCCTCCCTCGAAGAGGTCCTCCGCGGAGAGGAAGATGAAGGAGAGACTCCGGAGGAATTGATGGCCAGGCGTATGGCCGCCATCCGCGAGGCAAAGAAGAACGACTTCCTGGACTTCTTCGCCAACGACCCTGCACGTATCCATCTGCCTCAGGATGACCTGGCTTTCTTCGACAGCCTTTTCGTCGCCCTGGACAGCGCCGGCAGCCACAGGGTGCGCATAATGCATTACGGAGACTCGCAGATTGAGGAGGACCGCATCAGCAACATCCTCCGCGACAGTCTCCAGACCCGCTTCGGCGGGGGCGGACCGGGCCTCCTGCCCGTCCTGGACCAGTACTATACCTTCAGCATCTCCGAAGGCAGTTCGGCGGAGCCGCGGCGCTACCTGGCCTACGGCCCGGCCGAGATGCGCGGCGCCGCCGGCCGCTACGGCCCCCTGGCGCAGAAAAGCCATTACGACGGCACCGTCACCACCACATTCTTCCCCGTTAAGGAAAACGTCTCGCCGAGCCGATATTTCAACAGGCTGACGCTGCTTTCTGCCGGCAGCGACCTGTATGTCAAGTGCAACGGAGCCATACAGGAGCCTGCAGCCTCCGACAGCATACGCCATATCGTTTTCCATCTACCTGACAGTACGGAACGCGTCAGCGTGACGCACTCCGGAAGCCACGACATCTACGGCATCATGCTTGACCGCGAGACCGGAGTGTGCGTGGACAACATCCCCATGCGCGGCTGCTCCGGCCTGGTTTTCACCGGCATCAAAGCCGACCAGCTGTCAGGCTTCTACAACACCGAAAACGTCCGCCTCATCATCCTGCAGTACGGTGGCAACTCCGTGCCGTTCACGAAGACAGAGAAGCAGATCTCCGACTTCTGCAGCGACATCGCCAGACAGATCGTGTACCTGCAGGAACAGGCTCCAGGAGCCAGGATTCTTTTCATCGGCCCCTCTGACATGTCCACGACCATACAGGGAAAGATGCAGACATACAAGCAATTGCCCGCAATCGTCGACTCCCTGCGCGTCACCGCCGTACGCTCCGGTGCGGCATACTGGGATATGTACGCCGCGATGGGAGGCCAGGGCTCGATGACCCAGTGGGTCAGGCAGAGCCCGCCCCTCGCGAACGAGGACTACATCCATTTCACGCGTCGGGGTGCCGCCAAGATGGGAGATATGCTCTACGAGACCCTGATGCTCTATTACGAATACTACAAACTTGCCAACTATGAATAGGACTCTTTGCTTAGTACTCCTCGCATTAGCATGCTTGACCGTATCCGCACAGGAACTGCCCTTGAAGGAGATCGCTCCACAGCCGGCATGCGTGCATCTTGACCGCACCGCGCTGCACTTCCCCGGCTCGCGCGATGCCCAGGACCGTTTCTACGGCCTTCTGGACTCCCTGATGTACGGCCAGGGGCGCAATGTCAGGGTATGGCACGTCGGAGGCTCCCACGTGCAGGCCGGGCATTTCTCCTACCGTATGCAGGAGAACCTGACAAGGATGGCGGATTCCCTCCAGGGAGAACGCGGATTCATATTCCCCTACCGTATCGCCAAGACCAACTCCGACAAGAGTTTCCGAACCTCCTTCACCGGGGAATGGACCTCGGCGATGGCAGCAAGCACGCACAAGGACCTCAACCCTCGCTTCGGCATCATGGGCATAGCGGCCAGGACCGCCGACTCCCTGGCGACCGTTGGCATAGGCCTGGGAATCAGTCCCGACACGCTCTGGCGCTTCGACCGCTTCCGTGTCCTGGGTTACGCCTCCTCACCGGAGGCTTATCCAATCCTCGTCAGCGGCACTGACACCCTGTCATTCTCATACGACGAGCCCACCCAGAGTTATCTGTTTGAACTTCCGGAAGTTACCGACACCGTCACCATAGGCTTCCACATCCCCGAAGGGGAAAACTTCACGCTCACAGGCACACAGCCTATTAGCGGCAGAAAGGGCATAGACTATTACTGCTCCGGTGTCAACGGGGCGCAGCTCACGACCTGGCTTGACAAGTGCCAGGACCTGCCTCGCGACCTCCAGTTGGTACGACCGGACCTCGCCATCTTCGCCGTAGGCATCAACGACTCAGCCTGCAAGGCCTCGGATTTCAAGCCGGAGCGTTTCAAGGAGAATTACCGCAGGCTCATCCGCCTCATCCGGGAGGAGTCCCCTGACTGCGCCTTCATCTTCATCACCAACAACGACAGCTACCGCTACATCAGCCGCGGAATGACATACAACGTCAACGGACCGACCGTGCAGAAGGCCATGTTCGATCTCGCGGAGGAGTACGGCGCAGCCGTCTGGGACGTGTACGACATAATGGGAGGCAGGAACAGCGTCATCAAATGGCGCGACGCCGGCCTGATCAAGTCTGACAGGCTGCATTTCACGCCCGAGGGCTATGTACTGCTGGGTGACCTGCTGTACAACGCCATAGCGGAAGACTATAACATGCATCACGACTGATGGAAGGCACGGCTACGATAGGCGCATTCCTGCACAGGGTGTTCGCGTTCGACGCGGGCTCTCCCCTGCTGTTCACCCAGTTTTATTTCTGGGCGTTCTTCGCCTTCGTATTCGCCGGATTCACGCTCGTAAAGAGCCGCAGGCTCCTCAGGGATGCCTTCCTGTTCTTCGTCAGTCTGTTCTTCTACTACAAAACCAGCGGACTCTCCGTCCTTATACTCATCTTCGTCACCTGCTCCGACTTCCTGATAGCCAAACGGATATACGCTTCCCGCACGCAAGGGGGCAAAAAGGCCTGGCTGATCCTGAGCATCTGCATCGACCTGTTCCTGCTCTGCTACTTCAAGTACGCCTATTTCTTCACGGACGTGGTGAACAACCTCCTCGGAGTGGACTTCAAGGTCTTCGACGTGTTCTCCTGGGCAGGTAACAAGATCGTCGGTGCGGAGCGCTGGAGCGTGGACAGCATCGTGCTGCCGGTGGGCATCTCGTTCTTTACCTTCCAGGTCATCAGCTACACCGTCGACGTCTATCGAGGACAGTTGAAGCCGGTTGACAACATCCTGGATTTCGGATTCTTCGTCAGTTTCTTCCCCCAGCTCGTGGCCGGGCCGATCGTCCGTGCCAGCGAATTCATCCCGCAGATGTACAGGCCGTGGTTCCTCGGCCGGAAACAGTTCGGCATCGCGGTGTTCTGGATTCTTAACGGCTTGATAAAAAAGATAGTACTGAGCGACTACATCGCAGTGAACTTCATCGACAGGGTGTTCGACAATCCCCTGCTGTTCACTGGCTTCGAGAATCTCTGCGCCATATTCGGCTACTCGCTCCAGGTCTATGCCGACTTCTCGGGCTACACCGACATAGCCATCGGCGTAGCGATGCTGATGGGCTTCTACCTGCCCAAGAATTTCAATTCTCCGTACAAGGCCACCAATCCGCAGGATTTCTGGAGGCGATGGCACATGTCGCTCAGCCGCTGGCTCAAGAACTATCTCTACATACCCCTCGGCGGAAACAGAAACGCCACGTTCGGGACCTATTTCTGGACACTGGTGTTCGCAGCGTTGGGCGTATGGCTCTCCGGAAGCGTCTGGGTGGGTGTCGGCGTCCTGTCGTTTGCGGCCATCGTCGGCGTCGTCGCCTGGCTGACGCCCTCGCGCCGCAAGAAAATCACCGCCAACATGAACCGCTTCATTACCATGTTGCTGGGCGGTCTCTGGCATGGCGCCAGCTGGAACTTCATCATCTGGGGCGGCCTCAACGGCCTGGGAACCATAGGATATCAGTTCTGGAAGGATATGAACTGGCACCTGCGCATGGCGGTCGTGGCGCTGGCGACGGCGGCCTGCGCCGTCCTGGCCAGGGTCGCGCCAGCCCCTGTCTTCAATCTTCTGAAAGTCTTTACCCTGGTCGTCTGCGCCGGCACGCTGGTGCGTTATATCTAGAATCTTTGCGGAGGAAAGAAGCCTTTCAAGGCCATTGGAACGGTGTGGGGCGTCGCCCAGACCTTCACTTTCATCACCTTCACGCGTCTGTTCTTCCGAAGCGGTTCCAACCTCGAACCTGCTACGGCCAACGAGGTGGCCTGGCGCACTGCCAGAAACATGGTTCAGCAGATCGGTTCCTCCTGGAACCTCTCAGTCATCCCCCAGATCTGCCACGAATACCGCAATGTATTCATCCTCATCATCATAGGCATGGTCATCCATTGGCTGCCCGAGCGCTTCAAGCGCTGGTACAGGCTCAATTTCGCTATGCTTCCATTGCCTGTGATGGTACTGGCGGTCGTCGCCGTAGTCTTTGTCGTCTATCAGTTCATAACCGCCGACCTTCAAGCCTTCATCTATTTCCAGTTCTGAAAATTTGATTAACTTTGTGTAGACACACGGTTAACGACACGGACTATGGAAAGGATCGAAGAACTGTTCCCCTCGTATACAGACGCGGACAGGGCCCTTGTCAAAGCGGCCTACGACATAGCCTGCAAAGCACTTGAAGGCGAGAAGCGCGGCAACGGCGCCCCTTTCATCGAGCATGCCGAGAACGTCGCCAGGATCGCGGCCGGCGAGATCGGCCTCGGTCCCGAGTGCGTCGCCGCAGTGTTCCTGCACGAGGCGACGCGTGGCAGGACCGAGCCCGGCATCATCCCCGACGGGCTCTTCGGCCGCGACATCCTCACAATGGTGGACGGGCTTAACAAGATAGCCACCATCAAGCCCAAGGACACCCGTCTGGAAGCCGACAACTACAAGAAACTGATAGTCAGCTACTCCACCGACCCGCGCGTAGTCGTACTCAAGCTCGCCGACCGCCTTGAGGTCATGCGCTCCCTGGAACTCTTTCCCAAGGCCTCCCGCGAACGCAAGCAGCTCGAGACCCTCCTTCTCTACATTCCCCTCGCCCACCAGCTAGGCCTCTACAACATGAAGAGCGAGATGGAGGACATCTACTTCAAATACGCCGAACCCGAGGAGTACCGCGCCATCACCAACCGTCTCAAGGCCACGGAACGCGACCGCCAGCTTATCACCACCCAGTTCATCGAACCCCTGAAAGCCACCCTTTCCGAGGCGGGCATAAAATACAAGCTCAAGGCCCGCACCAAGACCGCATTCTCCATCTGGAAGAAGATGCAGAAGCAGAAAGTCGACTTCGACGGGGTCTATGACGTATTCGCCATACGCTTCATCATCGACTGCGAGGAGGACCGCGCCGTCGAGCACGCCCTCTGCTGGAAGGTCTTCGGCTTCGTGACCGAGGAGTACGAGTCCGACACCTCCCGACTGCGCGACTGGATCTCCAACCCCAAGCCCAACGGTTACGAATCCCTTCACATCACCGTCAAGAATGCTGAAGGCGCCTGCCTCGAGGTGCAGATCCGGACCAAGCGCATGGACGAGATGGCCGAGAAAGGCCTTGCTTCGCACTGGTCCTACAAGGGCATCAAGCAGGAAGCGGCGCTGGATGCGTGGCTGAACGCCGTGCGCAGCTCGCTGGAGCACGGCTCGACCGAGACCCTCTCGCCTCCGGACTACGAGGGCGAGGACGACCTTCCCGTCCCGCCTTCCAAGGAGATATTCGTCTTCACGCCCTCAGGCGAGCTTCGCAAGCTTGCCGCCGGCTCGTCCGTGCTGGACTTCGCCTTCAACATCCATAGCGGCATAGGATCACGCTGCACAGGCGCCCGCGTCAACGGCAAGGCCGTGTCCATCAAGGAGAAACTCCGCACCGGCGACGTCGTGGAGATCATGACCGGCAAGAACCAGCGCCCGACCCAGGACTGGCTCAACTGGGTCGTCACTTCCAAGGCCAAGAGCCGCATCAAGCACGAGCTGAAGGAAGCGGAGTTCAAGAAAGCCGCCGAAGGACGCGAACTGCTGGAGCGCCGGCTCAAGAACTGGAAACTCGAGCTGCCGGACTCCATGATGCGCGAGTTGATGAAGAAACACAAGTTCTCCAGCATCAACTCTTTCTTGGGAGCCATCGGCGAAGGTACGGTCGACATCAACGACATCAAGGCCTTCATCATAGCGCAGAATACGACACCGGAGGACGCCCAGGTCAAACCGGATGAGTTGACCGTCAAGGACTGGAAAGGCAACAAATCATCGGATGACATCCTGGTACTCAACGCCAAGGATGTCAAAGGCCTGGACTACAGGATGGCCCGCTGCTGCAACCCCGTCTACGGCGACGACGTCTTCGGCTTCGTCACACGCGGCGAGGGCATCAAGATCCACAGGATCACCTGCCCGAACGCTGCACGCCTGCTGGACCGTTACCCCTACCGCATACAGCGTGTCATCTGGTCGGAGACCCCGAGTTCGGGAGACTTTCTGTGCACGCTCAAGATACTGGCGGACATGGACTTCTCAGTGATGTCCAAGATTATGGAGGTTGTGGGTAACTTCAAGGCTTCGATACGCAGTTTCAACGTCAATGAAGACCATCGCAACGGCTGTTACGACATCTCCGTCCGCATCCTCGTCCCCTCCAACATGGAGCTCGACAAGGTCATCTCACAGATCTCCGCCCTCAAGCACGTGATCAAGGTCAAGCGCGTCTAGCGTGAGGCGTTGCGGCGGTTGAGCTCGGCCTGGAAAGCGCGGGCGTTGCGCATGTGCTCAGCAAGGGTCGAAGCGAATGCGTGCGTGCCGCTGAAGTCGGCATTTGCACAGAAATAGATGTAGTTGTGCGGATCCGGATTGAGGACTGCGTTCAGGCAGGCCTTCGTCGGCACGGCGATAGGGCCCGGAGGAAGGCCGGCGTACTTGTAGGTATTGTAAGGCGAATCGACCTGCAAATGGCGGAGAAGGATGCGGTTCGGCTCATAATCGAAGCAATAGGCTACGGTGGGATCGGCCTGAAGGAGCATGCCTATACGCAGGCGGTTCAGATATACGCCTGCTACGGCCGGCATCTCGGGCTCGTAGTTGGTTTCACCCTTGACGATGGATGCAAGGATACTGACCTGCTCCTTGGTCAGGCCAAGTTTCTGGGCCTTGGCCACATTCTCCGGGGTCCAGAAGGCGTCGTAAGCATCTTTCTGCTTCTGCAGGATGTCCCTGACGGAGGCTGTCCAGTACATCTCGTAAGTGTCGGGGATGAAAAGCGAGAAGACGTTGACGGAGTTGAAACCGAACTCCGAAAGGAGGGCGTCGTCATTGAGTGCGGCGGCGACTTCGGCGCTGTCCACCATCATCTGGTTAGCTATCTTGCGGGCTATGTCGCCCTTGCGGCGCATCGTGCCGGAGAGCACGAGCCGCGTGGGCGACTGCCATCCGTTGTTCAGCATACGAGCCACGTAAACGCTTGAGGATGAAGGCTTGACGACATATCGTCCGGGCTGGATGTATTCGGACACCTTCTTGTCTTCGAAAGCGCGGACCAGGCTGGACATCCGCAGGACGCCGGCCGAGTCGGCAATGGTTTTCATGACCTCGCCGGCATCGTCGCCGGGATAGACATATATAACTGCCTCGTGCTTGAAATTGGGCCTCTTGTTGTCGTTATACCAGCGCCAGGCCAGCACACCCGCCACGACGGCGAGGGCTGCGCCGACAGCCAGCACTATTTTCAGGATACTCTTCATCTCCTAGGGTTTTCTCAGTATGATGGTGTCACCCTCGCGGAGGGTATGGCCGACGGTGAAGCCGTTGAGTTTGTTGACGGCGGACATCCGCACCGCGAAGCGCTGGCAGATGTCGCGCAGGCTCTCTCCGTCCTCTTCGACTATATACTTGTCAAGGCCCTTTTCCGCCTGGTTCTTCTTCTGCTGCAGGTACACTACCGTTCCGGGAAGGAGGCGGGTATCAGAACTCAAGTCATTGATCTTGAGGATCTCCTTAGGGAAGAGATTGTAAGATGAGGCAATGCTTGAATAGGTCTCGCCCTCGATGGAATAGATGAAGGGGACGCCGTTGCGGGTATACACGGGACGTGTCAGGCTGAAGTGGAACACTTCGGCGGCAGCAGCCGATACCGGAACTGCCTGCTCTATCGAATTCGGGGACTCGGGAATCTCGTCCGGAATAACCTCCTCGGCGGCGAGGCGCTCGCGGCGGGCCGCCCTGGCCGCAGCGCGGTCCTCGGCCCTGGAGGCCCTGGACGCCTTGGCGGAAGAGCCTTTGGAAGGCTTCTGCGAGGCGGCCGGCGTCTCGGACTTCTTCGCCTGCCCGGCGGAAGCGCCGGAGCGCGAAGAAACGCGGCCGGCCTGCGCCTGCGTCATTGAGTCGAAGCGCGAAAGGTCGTAATCCTCAATTATCTTGATGAGCTTCTCAGGATAGGAAGGGTCGGTGGCGTACCCTGCCTTCTTGAGGCCGTAAGCCCATGATTCATAATCCTTTGTATCGAAGTCAAACAGGAACTTGTAGCGGTCCCAGTAACGCAGGAAATCGGAATGGTCGCGGAAAGACTCCTCCGCACTGCCATAAACCCTGAAGCATTCTCCTTTACGGTCATCATCGACGCGCATGGTCTTTCCCTTCCAATCCTTATGGCATTTTATGCCGAAGTGATTGTTGCCCTCTGCGGCGAGGGCGGAGAGGCCTGAACGCGACTCGAGGATTCCCTGGGCCAGCGTGATGCTGGCGGGGACTCCGCTGCGGTACATCTCCCGGACGGCCGTGGCCGCCCACCTGTCGATATAGGTCTGCTGAGGCGTATCGGCCGCGGACACCAGCAGGATCAGCGCCGCAGCCATACAGAGAAGGAAAGTTTGTCGTTTCATCGACCGCTAAGATAGCAATAATTCTTCATTTTATTTCGATATTGGAGCAATGTGGCAGACGCTGTTTCCTTCGAGAAATATAAAGGTTATCTTTGATAAAGATAAAACTGAAACCATAATAAGCCTCATCATGAAAAAAGTATTGATCTTATTGTCCGCGCTCGTCCTGTTCGGATGCACGGCTAAAGAAACCAAGAGTCCTGTCCTCACCATCGAGGGCGGTCAGGTCCAGGGTGTCCTGGCCGACAATGTCAAGGACGTGTTCGTATTCCGCGGTATCCCTTATGCCGCTCCGCCCATCAACGATAACCGTTGGAAGGCTCCCCAGCCGGTACAGCCCTGGTCCGGGGTATATCTTGCAGACCGCTTCGCCAACCCCAGCTACCAGCACATCCAGTACAAGGGCGGCTACTACACCGAGTGGGGATACGGCGACGAGGCTCCGTTCAGCGAGGACTGCCTCTACGCCAACGTCTGGACCAAGAAACCCGGTGACACCGCGGCCAAACTCCCTGTAGCCCTTTGGATCCACGGCGGCGGTTACCGTGAAGGCTTCAGTTCCGAACCCGAGTTCGACGCCCAGGAATGGGCCGGCAAGGACGTAGTCATCGTCTCCATCAACTACCGTCTCGGCGTCTTCGGCTTCATGGCCCATCCCCTTCTTTCCGCAGAGAGCCCTAACGGAGTCTCCGGAAACTACGGCATCCTCGATATGATCCAGGGCCTGAAGTGGATCAAGAACAACATCGCCCAGTTCGGCGGCGACCCCGATAACGTGATGATCTTCGGCCAGAGCGCCGGCGGCGGTGCCGTCCGCACCCTCTGCGAGTCCCCGCTTGCACGCGGACTCTTCAACAAGGCCATCATCATGAGCGCCGGCGGTCTCACCGTCCCCAACGCCGCCGGAGCAGGTCCCCGCATGTCCATGAGCGGCTTCCCCGGTTTCTTTGGAGCAGGCCAGGCCGAGCCCAAGCTCGCACCTTATAAGGCCCCGGCAATGCCCGAAGGCCTTAACGCCCTCCAGCGTGCAGAGTTCAACAGCAAGGTAGTCCTCGACTGGGGCGGCTACAATACCCTCGAGAAGATGCGCAGGGCCGAGACCGAGACGATCCATGCCATCGGCACAATTTACGCTTCCGCTACCGGCAACCGTGAAAGCCTCAGCGGCACCCCTCTCGTGGACGGATATGTATCCCGCGAGAGCTTCGACGAAGCCGCCCTTGACGGCACGCTCGCCGATGTCCCTTATATGATCGGCTACACGATGAATGATATGGGCAATATGGCCGCCGGCATCGAGGCCTTCTGCGTCAACCGTCAGGAGAAGGGCAATAAGGCCTGGGCCTACGAGTTCGCCCGTCCCCTCCCGGATGACGGTTCCCACCCCGAGGTCACCGTACGCCTGAAAGGCGCTTTCCATTCCTCCGACCTCTGGTACGTCTTCAAGTCGTTGCAGCACGGCTGGCGTCCCTGGACAAAGGGTGACTGGGATCTCTCAGAGAAGATGCTGACCGCGTGGACCAACTTCGCAAAGTACGGCGACCCCAACGGCCCCGACGGCGGCGAATGGACTCCCTGCACCAAGGAGAACAACAACTTCATGGTCTTCAAGCTCGACAAGGACAACAACGAGGCTTCCGGAATGGGACAGCCCGTCACCGAGCTCGGCTACTGACCAAATACCTTGGATTTCAAATCAAGGCCTGGAGAGTATTGACTCCAGGCCTTGATTTGTTTTTTTGCCACAAAATGAATGAGAGACTCAGTATTTTCATCCTGTGTCTCAACTCATCTTCACCAAAGGTATGTCGAATGAAGTCCCGTCGGAGGCGGCATAGGTCTCCGGGAAGACGGTGCGGCACTCAGCCTCGAAGAGGGAGATGTCGCGCACGCGCGACGTGTAGTGCCCGATGACCAGGCGTTTTGCACCGGCGTCGAGGGCACACTGCGCCGCCTGGAGCGTCGTCGAGTGATGCCGCTTTGCGGCCAGCTCGGCGTGCTCCGCCAGATAGGTGGTCTCGTGGTACAGCAGGTCCACGCCTGCTACCCAGCCCGCAAGTTCCGGGAACGGAGCCGTGTCGGAGCAGTAGGCGAAACTGCGCGGCTCCCACGGCTCATAGGCCGCGTCGGCGCAGCGGATGACTTCGTCGTCGCGCACGACATCCTCGCCGCGCTTGAGCGTACCTATCTCTGTCAGGGTAAATTCATAGCGCGACAGCATGTGCTTCCAGACGTTGAGCTGGGGTTTCTTCTCCCTGAACAGGAATCCGAAAGTCTCTATCCCGTGATTGAGCGGGAAGGCCAGCACCTCGAAAGACTTTGTGTCGTAGACCACTTCAGGTTCCTTCATCCTGAGGGGGATGTGGCGTATTTCGAAGCCCACTCCCTCCCCGTAATAAGAGAGGAAGAATTTGAGGATCGGTCCGAAGGAGACCGGAGCGTAGATATTGAGCGGAGTGGGACGCGTGAGCATACCCATGGTGGAGAGCAGGCCGAAGATGCCGAAGACGTGGTCTCCGTGGATATGCGAAATGAAGATCGAGTCGATCTTCAGGGGCGATACCCCGAACTGCTGCAGGCGGGTCTGCACGCCTTCGCCGCAGTCGATTAAAAAGGAGCGCCCCCGTACTGAAAGTACTTGGGCGCTCTGGAATCTTTCGGGAACGGGCTTGGCCGAGGCCGAGCCCATAACCTTAAGCGTGAAGTCCATCCTTACTCACCTTTCTCGAGTTTCTCCTTGAGAGCGGCGAGGGCGTCGATGTCACCGAGGGTGGTGCGCTCGACGGAAGAATTGATCTTCTTAACGACCTTCTTGGTGTTGTCAACCTCGGCGGCAACGGCCTTCTCCTTGGCCTCGGCGTAAGTCCTCACGTGCGAGAGGAGAATACGGCGGGTGGAGCGGCGAAGCTCGACGACGCGGAAAGGAAGGGTCTCGCCGACGGT
>JAEEGF011465751.1_pt1 | contig 16449 bp, 11 predicted proteins | sample 9134171 | NCBI WGS metagenome assembly JAEEGF01 (sample SAMN16246542, study PRJNA631951) | gut metagenome | biome: gut microbiome; feature: rumen; material: AP-attached | host: Bos | place: Iran: Karaj | collected 2018-10
AATTACAAGGAAAGTGTCTTGTTATCTATTGCGAAACCGGTGGAGCGGAAGTGGCTGAAGGTGAGGAAGTTAAGCAATTTCCCCTGTGATTGGAGTCACAGGGGAAATCTTATAACTGGCCGATAATCAGGCATTTGCGCTCCACCAAATGCTGCTGCCAAGCAAGAAAAACCTCAATATATGCAGCCCAGATGGATTGGCAGCCAGGAACAAATTATCCATTGCCCGGCTCCAGGGCTGACAGGAAGTCCCGGGGGGAAATGACGGTTAGGGGGCAGAAGGGAGAATTCAGGTCAAAGAGGGCCTTATCCCTGGTTATGAAAAAGTCACATACGCCGCTATAGGCACTGGCATACTGAGCATCGTCTTCAAAATCTCCACTGTGATGGGCAAGAGCCCAAAGCAGGTCCAGATCATCGATGGACAGGATCTGGACAAAAGACCGGAGCGACTGCAGGAGGGATTTGAAGGACTCGTAGTCCATCCCGTTTTTTCTGGCGCAATAAGCCAGGTCTATGATGCTTTGCGTGGTAATGCACAGCTGGAAAACGCTGGCCCGGGCGGCGGAGAATATCTTCTCGGCAAAGGGTTTTTCCGGCCGATTCTCCAGGCAAAGGTCCATAAGGACATTGGTATCTATGAAAACCTTCATCACTTGCACAGCAGATGGGCCAGTCTGTCGTCCTGCTCCAGCATCTCCGGGGTGGGTGCCGGGATTGCCCCGCTGATGGATTTCACAAGCGGATCCAATTCAATCTCCTTGGAAAGCTTGGGGATGGAGACCTTTGTGGCCTGGTCCAAGATGCTTTCCACGAATGCATTGAACGACATCTTGTTTCCCCGAGCCTGATATTTCACCCGCTCCATCACCTCCGGACGAATCCGTATAACCGTCTGTATCTTTGTCCTTGTTTCCATAAATGATAACATTTTTGCAAATGTAATCATTTTGGGGAAAGAATACAAATGCGCTTCAAAAACAAATGATTAGGCGCGAAATGGGAATGGCTGAAGATAGAGGAGTTATACCATTATTACTGTGATTAGAGTCAAAAGTAAAAGTTATAACTGCACATCTTTTACGCATCGAAGCTTCTGGTTGTATGTGAAGCTTTTTTCTGACATCAAGAGATGCTTGGCGCTCATTCCCCATCCCCATTTATTCTGCACTTTTGTAGAATTCCCGTCAAACCCTTTCGACCAGTGGGTACGGCTGGGTGTCTGATCGGTGTCATTGGCGATTGTTCCAAGATAAGCGTGATCCCCGGTCGTCAAAGCCGACAGTGTAGTCCACATAAGCGACATTTCACGCACGTTGGGGAGCCTGTATCCTTCCGGGCACACCTTGAATCCGGTATCCAAATTAGGAAAACTTGCATCCAGATAATGGTTCAGCTCATCAATCTTTTGGAGATTATACGTTGTGCCATTAAATTCATGTGAGTTGCTAACTTTTACCAGATTCGCCATGGGTGCAGCTTCAAAAGCCGAAGGCAAGCAGGCCATTTTGCTGTTTTCGTCGTGACCGATGAGTTCGTGCCCCTCGACGGGCTCACGTATGGAAGCGAGGTTAATCCTAGAGCAGTCAAAGACATAGAACGTACGATCGTCGAAAGCCCCGCTATATGGACTGGTAACAGTACCATCCGCATTCAGATGCTTGCGGATAACGGTAGCATAGGGCACGGGTTCCACATTCGGGTCCTGCGCAAGGGTAATATCCTTACGTTGTCCTCCCTCTACATAGTATCCCAGGTTTCGCACACAGCGCGTGCTGAATTTGTTGGTCTTTCCATCTCCGGTATAACTGAGGTTACTGCCGTTCGCACCTTCTTCGGCCCATACAACGCGTGGATATTTGTTACTGTTGTTCCAGTCGGAGGCTTCCGAAGGGGTATAGATGAAGCGGTTGCTGGCAATGATATGCTGGCGCCAAACCTCATTATTTCCATTAGCTTGGTCATTTGCGCTTCTTTGATACAGACGGGCGTCGCCTTCAATGCCATACGAGCCCAGGAAAACACCAATCAGCTGGATATCCGCAGCCATGTACCAGCGAATTTCGTCTCGATCTATGATGCCGTCTCCGTCGTTGTCACGGTTTCGAGACATGCAGCTGTAGCGCAGATAATTGTAATCCGGCTTCAACTGTGCCGTTTCATTTTCGCCGGTAAGGTTCAGGAAGGTATCCCACCTCTCGCCCACAACGGCGTCATTGCCATCTTTGTCCAGTATGCCCCATATCTTCATGGAATTGATACGGCCGTTGGTGGCGCTTGTATTGCCGCAATCTTCCATGCTCGTGTTTTTCCAGTATTTACCGCCGCCGGTTTCATGATCATCGTCAGTAAACTCCATTCCCCAGGCCGACTCCAGGCCCGCCGTTTCATGCACGGCGTAGACGCTCTGGATAGCACGCTGCTGGATGGTGAAGGAGGCGCCGATGAGGTCGCTCTCGCCATCGGCCGATTTTGCCGATGATGCCAGGATGTGCATACGCCTCATCGGATGGTTCACAATGTCTTTCCAAAGTGCGGGATCGTATTCTCCGGTGAGCGGATTCACGGTATAGTAGTACTCGCTCACAAAGGCCGTCACCGATATCTTGGCACCGCCGGAAGTGCTGTTGTCGGTGTCGAAATCGCTTTTGGGCACATAGGTTGGATCGCTTGCCAGGGCAAGCTGGTCGGCGTCGTATTGATGCTTCTGGGCCTTAAGATAATCAACAAGTTCGTCCACGTACATTGTGCGGCCCTTGTCCAGGCGGTCCAGGGCATTTCCGTCGATATCCACGAAATTATAGTCATGCGGCAGGTACACCACCCTCTTGTTGGAATAATATGTTCCGTCCTGCGCCTTGTCGTTCACGTGGAATTCCACCCATTTGTAGTCTATCATGGAAAGGTCGGCCACCTCTTCCGGACCAATGCCGTCCGGATTGAAAGGAGTCTCCACATACCAGCTTATGTTGTCGGGATCCATATAGTTCACATGGAACGATATCACCTGCGTGCTGTAGTGGCAGTCGCTGTTGTACACTTCTTCAAGCGCAACCACCACACGGCCCGTTGCGCCGGGTTCATTCTCGGCAAGGGGGGTGCCGCTGTCAAAGGCCTCAACTTCGGCCTTTATATCCTCCGCACCGTTAATATATATATTGTAGACGTAACTGTGATTCCTTTCAGTATCGAAATCCGTAACGTCACCACTGCTGAAGTTTCCAAGATGTACCTCGTATTTCACGTTGGCATCAAGCGTGGCATTGTCGTTTCCGCCTGCGCTCACGGCCATCTGCAGCTTGCCGGTAATGGTGAAATATGCCGAAAGGGGGTCGGTGTACAGATAGTCCCCGTTCTGGAAAAAGCCGCCGCTGTAGGATGCGGGCTTTTCCCGCCTCTCCCTGTCGGCATAGGTGGTTATGCCCGAAGATGGAGTCTTGCGGTTCTCCATCATGTAGAATGAGAAACTGTGTATGGATACCGGGGTATCTTTCCCGTCGGCATACACGTCGCCGGCAACCTTGGATACCGTCTCGGTTTCAAAGCCAAGGGCGTCCGTGTTGAAGAATTCGGCTTCGGTGTCGGCGGCATCGTCCCCTGTCCTTTCAAGAAGGTATGAGCAGGTGGGAATGTTGAATACCTGCCATTTGTCCGGCGCGAAAGAGCGGATATTGGCTCCCTGGGCAATGCGCACGTTAACTGTGACCTTGGCGTAGATTCGCTTTAGGAGAAGGGACTTCTTGCTCACGTCGTTGGCGTCACTTGTGTTTCCCTGGATGTTAACCCCATTGGTCTCCGCAGTCATAAGGAAATAGCCGGAGTTCGCAGCTACTTCGCTTCGGACCTGCGTTGCCACCACATTCTGAAGGTCTCCGTATGTCTGAATGGTAGAAAGGCGGCCGGGAGAGACGTCAAGGTCGTTGGGATTCATGTTTGCAACCGCCACCATGGTGCAGCCGGCCTTCTTAGCGGTTCTGAAATGTATGGTTCCGTTTGTTGCGGGGTCCGTTTTCGATGTCATGTTGGTCACCGTCCAGTAGTTGCTCTCGAAGGTGGCGTTAAGATTGGAGCCGTCGAAATAGTGGCCGTAAATTTTCTTGCTGGAAGAGGAGTTGCCGTCGAAAATGAGGAGGTATATGTTGAACACGTTGCTTTCCTGGGCAAGACCCAGCGAAGCTTTTGTGCTTACATCTATGCTGGCACCCGCAGGAGAGCCGAAAGATATAACGCAGTCTGCCATGCCGCCCTCTTCCACATTTGAAGGAGTATCCAACTTCTCCTCCATGCACCCCCATGCAAACAGGGTTGCCGAAAGAAGGAAAAATATGTTAAGCAATCTCCGTTTCATTCCATAATCAGTTAAAAGTGTGGGAAGAGGTAGTGGAATAATCATCGGCCCAGGTGGTATTGTCCACCAGGAATGTGATGGTGCCTTCCTGGTCGGCATAGAAGACGTTTATCACGATGTTGATGTCTTCATTTCTGGCCATGTATGTGAGCGGCACTTCCTTGTTGTTTTCCTTGAGTATCCTCTTCATGGGGACACCCTCATCTCCATCCGGATCATAATACCCGAACAGGAGGTACTGGTTGTCATGATGAGTCGCGGCCTGTGTAGAATTCCATTCCAGCCTGGATCCTTTTACTACGTCCACGTTGGTCTCTCCGTATAAGAAGTTGGACCTTAGATAAGTCTTATTCTCCTTTTTGAAGCGGACGTATGGCGCATCCTTCATCGCCTGTTCGTTGGAAAACTTATCTTTGACATGTGCGCCTTTTTCGATGCTTATCCCGTTCAGGAGTTCAAAACCCTGTCCATTGTGAGCATAAAGCCTATCAATGGAATAAGTTCCACCGTTATTCTTTGTTATCGTCCGGAAATATTGGCTTCCGGTGCCGGAATAGTTAAAGGAATTGTCCGTTTTCGGGGGATCCTCGCCATTTCCGTTCCATCCTGCTAAATAAGCAGACGACTCGGTCCACTCGTCGTATGTGTAAGAATTGTTTTGATAAATGGCCTCAGCTCTGGCTAAAAAACCAGCATAAGAATTGTATCCGCAGCTCTCCCAGGCGGCACTTGTATCACCATGGCCATAATACAGGCGCCCGGACCTTGCATCGATTCTGGGATTGATAATCAGCACATCCACATGTTCTCCTACCCCCAGGGAGTTTAATATATCATAACTTATGGGGCCGAAAGTGCCGGCAACACCTCCGTCTAGAGACAATTGCAGGGAGGTAAGACTCACCAACGAGCGGTCCATGGAAAAATCAGCACGGATCTTATACGGTGAAGTTGCCACGTTTTCATATACCAGCGTCTGGTACACAACGGTTTCGCTTTCGGCACTTATGGTTGAGGGAGATGCCGAAAGTATCGGGTATGCAGGCAGCTCGCGATAGGTGATTCCGTCAGGAACTGCTGGAATGCCTGAAGAGGGGTCCAGGTGGTCCATCAGATAGGCTTTGTCCGGGCTGAACTTGCTGAAGCTCAAATCGTCCACCGTAACCGGGAAGGGCGTGTTGTTCTTTACGGTAACCTTCACCCTCACCACGGGGCGCAGGAGATTCACCGTCTCGGATGCCACGGAAAGGCCGATGGAGACGGTTTTCTGCCCGGTCAGGAGCATTTTCGTGGTGGAATTTGCCGGGACCGACGTGTCCGAAGGATTCAAGGCAAGAAGTTCACGGCTTAGGAACGAAGTGAAGTCGTCGCCGGGGGTCACCAGTTTTTCTTTTGCCGATATCAGATTGCCGCTGTCCTGCCACTGGGTTGCGTCAATGTTCGCATAGGCATAGATCTGATAGTTTCCTGGAAGGAGATGGTCGAAGTGGATCACATCCTCCGTCACGGAAGTCTCCGCCACGGCATCCTGCAGGTCGCTCGCTCCGGGCACGTAAGGGTAGGCCTTATAGACCGAGCCCACCACTATGCCTTCGTTGTCGGTGAGGACCACGAGGACATTGTTAAAGCGCAGGCCTTCCAGGAGATCGTCGGCATCAGCCTTGGTTTCCATGCGGATTGCGCTGCCGCAGCCAAGCCGCAGTTCCAAGGCACCGAAGCCGGAACCCTCAATGGGATTCTCCTGGGTGCAGGAGAATGTGCTGGCGAGGGCAACAAGAAGCAGTGATATGGCTGTAACCTTTCTCATCCTTCAAAAACAACGTCGTCGGTTATAACGGTCACCTCGTCCCATGGAACGGCCCTGACGGTGATGTCCAGTCCGCTTTGGGTGAGGGTAATGTAGTAATTGTAAACGCAGTTCGGGATCCAGGTATCCGCTCCGGGAACGCCGTCGCAGTCGGAAATGTTGAGGACTGTTTCCACGGGTTCGCCGTCGTTGTAGGAGAGCGAGAAGCGGACGGCCGCTCCCGCGTTCAGCATGTGCGGAACCATATAGTACCAGCCCATGGCCATATATCCGTCGGGGTCGGATGCCGTTGCAGGGTGGGGGATGTTCTTCCTTCCGCCGCCCGTTGACGCATTCCACGACACAATATTGGCAATGGTTCCGGGAGTCCAGTGTGATAGGGATATAGGATCCACCGCCGGGTTGGTGAGACGTGTCTGGATCTTTAGCGTTCCGGCTGCGGCCAAGTTCTCAAGACGGAAACTTGTGAGCTCGTAGCGGTCGGAATCCGATGTGGAAGCCTTTCCAAAAAGGAAGCGTACGGCGGAAGTTGCGTGCTTGAACTCCAGATTCACGGGATCGGTGCTCACGGCGGCATCGCGATATGCCCTTGCCACCATCATGTCCTGGTTGGAGCCGGTCTGGTAACGCACATTCAGATAAAAGGCATCATCATCGTTTATCTGGGCGTCTTCTATTCCGTAAGAAGGGAAAACGGCAGTGAAGTAGTAGTCACCGTCATCCTGCCAGTACTCCAGAGGATCGTAATTCCACACGCTGCTGTATGGGTCGGATGGAGTGAGGGGATCCGGCGCGGCGTCGCAGCGAAGAATGCGATTGTTGATAAACTTATTCTTTTCGTCGTTTTTGATGCGAGTGGCGAAGATGCTCGCCTTGTTGCCCACCTCGAGCAGTACGGTGGGGTCGTCCGGTTTAAGGGACTTAGTTGTGTGGGTTACAATGCTGGCGGAGAAAGCTATCGGAGCACCTCCTTCCCCGGTGCGTATGGAATCACCCTTCCCGCAGCCGCAAAGCAGCGCCGTAAGAATCAATGCCGATATTACTATGCTCCGCAGATTCATCCTAACCCGTAATGTTGTAGTTAAAAACGTCGCCCCAGTTGCTCCAGCTCACCGTGAATTCTATGGGGTCGTCGGGTGAGATAGTAAGATTCAGGGTGTAGTGTGCATTCTTCTCCCATTTTGCCCCGGCATTTTCAAACACCTTTGAAAGGAGAACTTCGCGGGATGTTGAGCGTTCGTGGCTGATGCCTTCATACGATACAGAGAACTCCACGTGGAGTCTAGTCGCACTGTTTGTGAGGTCCTGTGGGAGCGGAATCACCGTTGCAAGTGACTGGACCGATGTCGTGAGGGTGATGTCGTCCGTTGCGTCGGCGGGATCGTCGGCATAAAGGACAAAAATACCCCTTGCGCCGCTATGGTCAGTCCATCCATCGCTTCGAAGTATTGCCGTGGAGTAGATTCCATCAAAGCGGACAGCTTTGAGTTTCACGGTGTACTTCGATGTGGGATCGTCCTTGTTCACGGTAACGTCCACCTTGGAAAGAGCATGATTGAACGGCATCACAACCAGACCAGAATTGCTGTTCTTGGTCTGGTTCTTCACTATGTCCGATACCAAAAAATCCGTTTGTCCGTCGGCAGTGTACTGGATATCCGGAATACCTTTGGTTGTGGAAGAGAATGCAGTTGTCGTTCCAGCTTTGTAAAGAACTGGGGATGCAGAATATGGACTGTAGGCCCAGAAATTCAGCTTTTCCGTAACAGCCGGCCAGAACCTTACGGGCGAGTAGGTGTACGAGGTGCCGTCGTAGGCAACCTCCACGTTGAACATGAACCCCGGAGTGAGGTTATTGTTCCACGTGCCTTTGTACGCAAACACGCCGAAACTGGTTCCGGCAGGGTAAGCCGCCTTGGTTGCATCATCACGCAAAAGGGCCGATCCGGCGTTAAAGCTGATAGGGTTGCTATTGCTTTCCGCGGGATCCAGCTTTGCGGTGCACCCTGCCAGGAGAGACAGGGTGCACGCAACAGCTGCCATGCGTATGATGCGATTAAGCATTCAAGAGATTAGTTGACGAGGTAGTGATAACCGGTTGATACTGTACCCCAGTCGTTAATCTTAGCACCGAAGACGATAGGAGTGGAATCGAGGGTAATGTAGAAAATGTAGTGTTTTCCGGTTGCCCAACTGCCAACGGGGGTATCTCCCTGATCTTTGTCGTTGATAACGTCAAAGTCATAGAGGAAGAGGGTGGAGGTGTATGTGTTTGTGCCACCGCCTGTTACCTCAATAGTATAGGTAATTGTGAGTTTCTGTGCGGTTGCAGCGCTTGCAGGGTCGGCTTTTTCAGCACCTGTGGGCTCTGCGAAAGTCTGAGGCTTAACAACCAGGTTATTGATAATGAAAGTGGACTTGCCGTCACCGGGCTCTGCGGGAACAGGGAAAACGTCGTCCTCAGCTATTTCCAGAGGGAGTGTCACGGAATTAACTCCACTGGTGGGGCCATAGGTGCCGGTAGCAGTGCTGCTCCAAGTCACCACAGGGCCAGCGGTTCCGCCATAAACGGTGGCGTTGTAAGCGTCGTTTACAGACATGACACCGGTAGTCTGGATATTTGCAAGAGTGAAAGCGGTAACCTTAACGGTTGCATCGTGAAGATTGGAAGCTTTTGCTACCTTAAAGTCTACAAGAGAGGCGGCGTGGTTAAAGTCAAGTTGAACCTGATTACCATAAGCAGCTTTGAGAACTGTTTCTTTGTCTGCGACCAGGATGTCGTTGTTCTTTCCGCTAAATACAATGCTTGCGCTGGTGATTTCGCCTGTCTGGGGATCAACGGTTCCGCCGGTTCCAACGGAAGAAGGAGAGACGGCATAGAAGACATACTGGTCTGTGTTCTGGTCCCAGTAGCGTGTAGGACTATAAGTCCATGTGCCAGGAACCCCGGCGGCAGTCATTTCAACCGCAACGTCATCGAAGACCGTGGTCTTGGAAGCGGGAGAGGTAACCTCTTTGTAACCATAAACAGCAAAGCTGTCGCCAACGCCAAAGGTGCTGGTGCCGGCGGTACGGTGGTCGGTAATAGCCTTTGTAAGAGTTTCTGCCCACGTTCCAAACCCGATGGCAGGAGGGGTGGTTTCTTTGACCTCGTAGGTCTTTGCGCAAGCGGCGGCCAGAAGGGCAGCGGCTGCAATGATCAATAACTTTTTCATACGCAAAAATTGTTAAGTGTTAATAATTCAATTTTCAGTTTTATTTGGAGATTCTTCGCAAAGCTCAGAATGACAAATCAATTTCAGAATGATAAATCAATTAATTATGGTTGTACTTCCTGTCTGTTCTTCCCAGCCATTAATGAGGGCCTGGAAGCCGCCACCTTCGCCCGGCGGAGGGGTGGGGGGATCGTCCGGCGGGAAATCGTTCACGTCCAGGTCCACGGTGATGACACCGCCGGTGGGCAGGTCCTGGAACTGGTCCGTGATGTCAATTCTCACATTTTTGTATCCTCCATTGTCATATGACAAACTTAATACCAAATAGTGTCTGGCGTCATCGGCCTCCTTTTCTTCTCCGCCCGTGCCATAAGGATTGCGGCATCCCTTGAGGCCGAAACTGATTACCCTTCCGCCCAGCAGGTCCGGATCCTCCTCCTTGTTGATGTACATCTCGAAGGGGATGCTCACGGTTTTGTCCCAGGTTTGCCGGGTTACCAGGTCCACTCCGGCGGCGGCTCCGGTGATGGCCGCACCTCCCCCACATCCAATAACCCTGCCATCGTTGTTATGCAGCCGCACCTGGATGAGATAGATGTACGTGGAAGGCAGCAATTTCCCTTCCACGCGAATGACATATCGGCCGTCTATATACTCATAAGTGCTCAAATCATCTGAGATTACGTGGGCCTTGTCAAAGAGGGAGAACAGTTCGTCCGGGGCATAGGCCACCGGCTCTTCACCCGTATAGTAGTCTTTTGTTTCGTCGGCCTTGGATTTCTGGGCTATGGTCTGCACCATGGTGGACTCCCGGAGACCGGGGGAAATGATGCGGGTTGTGGCCTGGATGGGCGCCATATCGTCCTCGGCCTCAAAGAGAATCACTTCCGAGTCGTTGTTATGGAAGAGGAAATTGTGCGTTCCCACAAAGACGCGGACGCTTCCCTCCAGCCCCATGAAGTTGTGGATCTGGTGCGTGGTGGGTACCCCGTCCGGGCCCAGGGTGTAGACATGCAGGCGCATGCTCTTGGGATCCTTGTAGGATAAGGGACCAAGGGCTTCCTCCACCCAGGCGAAGTCCCAGAGGGTTTCCCAGTCCACCTGCCACATAAACTCCACATGCACTTCCGTGGTGAGGACAATCTCCGCCTCCACGGCCTTCCTAAGATGCAACGGCGGATCTATCCGGCAACTGCAGGTTACCGACAACAGGAGCCACAGGGCCGATATGAGCCGCCATCCTCTCATTTCTTCTTTTTGCGGTTAAACAAATCCACGCCGATGGAGATGTATACGCGGGTGGGGCCGATCCAGCTGAGGCGCGAATTGCGCTTTACAAACTGCTCAGGGTCCCCGATATAGTCGTAATAATACCATCCGGTGGCGTCGTTCCCCCAGACATAAGGGTCATAGCCGGAATAGAAATAGCCCATGGCCACGCCCATATCCACAAAGAACCGGCCATTGCCGAGAATCCACTTCCAGCCGGCGCCGAGGGAGACGCCCAGGCCCTCCCCTTCCCAGCCGCGGCCTTCCCAGCCGATACCATAGCGGGCAGCGTTCACGTTGGCCAGCAGATACCAGCCACGGAAACGATGCTGCCTGGGTTTGAAATAGTAACGGCTCCAGAGAGTTAAGTTGTTGATTTGCAAGTAACGATGCTCCTGGGGGTGCTTCCACATGGGCCACTCCACATCGGCCCCGAAAGTGAACTTACCCTTTTTGGGGTAGAACTCCAAACTGAAACTGGGAATGGAGGTGAGACCGTAATGGGGAATGTAGGTTATGTCGTACGGAAGGTTGGTGCTGACGCCCAAAACAGGCCGAAGGGGCTCCCCAGTGGCGGCCCGGCTTCCCGCAGAATAAACCGTAAGAGCAAGGATTAACGATATTACAAAGCGTAAGCGCACTTGAATTCTCAAAATTTGCTATTGTTTTCTCATCATAAAATGATGAGGTAATCCGGTTAAATAAAAGGTTATTCGAGGCAAATATACATATATTATATTTAAGTTGGAAATTTAATTTAATAATAATTTGCGCTTAAAATCTGTTAGGATTTATGATGTTTCAAAATTTAGCATACGATTTTGAAACATTATTTACGCGATTTAGACCTCAATTACCGCTTTGCCGTTATGCTCCATGACAGCGATCGAGAGTAGTCTCCAAACTCTACCAAAAAGAGTATAGAAGCACTCTTTATTAGATCCCCCCTTCTGCAGGTCAAACCAGAGGTGAGCCACCTAAACAGGGACTTGATAAATGTATCAGAATTGAAATTAATGGAATGAATTTACAAATATGCAGTTATGATACATTTAAACTTAAAGAGGCTCAGTATAAAGCTAATACATTATTCTCAGAGAGGTTTACATCGTTACTCTTTAAGGAACGACCAGACCAACGAGCCGATGACAGACTCCCTCAAGTTCGTTTTTATGGAGGTCGGGCCTTTCAACAAGCCCTATCAAAAATGCAGCTCTTTTGAGGAAAAGTTCTTGTTTTATATGAAGAATCTGCCTACTTTTGCCGAAAGACCCGATACGCATCAGGATCAGTATTTTGAAGAGCTTCTGCAAACCGCAGAATACTTGGCAATGGATATGGAAACACAAGCAATGTACGAGAAACGCCTCAAGGAGATGCGCGACATCCAGAACGTGGAAAACTACTTCCGCCGGGTAACCCTTGCCGAGGGAAGGGCCGAAGGCGAAACCATCGGCGAAGCTTCTATGCTGAAGAAAGTCAAGCTTGCCATTGCCCTGCTGAAGGACGGAGCTTCCATTGATGATGTCTGTGCAAAGACCGGCCTGTCTCCGGAAGATATTGCGGAACTGCACTAGGCACCTATCGGAACTGGATTGTAGATGCGTAAGCCCCCGACCAAGTGCAAAGAAGGCGTTATTTGCACTTGGGGCAAAAGAAAACGGCCCGAACTTGATGCCCGGGCCGTTTGAAGTTAATTGGTATCGTAAGTCCAATAAGTGATTCGGAGACCAGTGATAATGTTTCGATTACCATTAACCCTATCTCCGACAGTTATGCGAACACTCGATGCAGAACCTGTCCAGGTTCCCGTTGTTGAGTTGTTTTGATGAGTATAATTGCCTACGTTCGGAGTCATTGTACAATTACTATAATTACCATAATAATAAGTAAATTGAATCTGAGACATCAGAGCCGAACAATCAATCGTCATTGTGCTATTCTGATAAAGCTCTAAGTAGTCGCCGCCATAATACGAACCTACGCTATTGAGTCTTGAGAAACTTAACTGAATGGTTTCTCCATCATCAATACTCCAGCCCTCACTCTGATTCTGACCGGCATTAACTCCAGAAGTAAGATCATCAGCCGTCAAGTTAACCGTGTGTTGAACAAAGCCTGTATTCTCTCTTTCTGCAGTATGATAACCACTGGTTTCCAGTTTTACCGAATAGACGCCGTTGAAACCACTCTCTGTCTTCAGATAGAGCGTGTTAGAGGCATTGGTCACCGTATAATAATACTTGTTGGAAGATCCCAGTACCGGAGTAAGCTGACCGGAGCCATCGGGAACCAGGCCGTCCAGCGTAACGGTAATCTGTCGATTATTATATGCAGTATCATCGGCATCCATATTGAAACGGTAGGTCAGGGAGGTTCCCACAGATGTCAACTCCAGATTGGAGAAACACATCCTGGAGAAATTAAATACATGGTAGTTTGTAAACTGAGTACCTCCCTTGTTAAAGTACTCGTTTGACACGTAGATATTGCTCTCGCTCTGATCCTTGTTGGTCTTGAAGTGGCAGGTCATCACCACACCACCATCTCCCTCGGGGAGTCCCCTTCCGGCATAGAGGCCCGTTCCGGTATATTCGTCATAACTGAGCGTCCGCTTGAAATGGAACGAAGGGTAACTCTTATTGGGTACCAGCGTGGTACCAGACTCAACAGGCAGGTTTTCATCGGCCCACTCAGAAGAGATATAAGGCGTGATACTGAGCTTCTCCGCCTCAATGTTGAATACCAGCGGGAACATGGATTCCGGCAGGTCCTTGGGGATACCGATATTCACATTTACCTGCTGGCCCATAACATCCTCCACACTGGGAGTACAGGAAACAGCCATAGTTTGCCGTTCCATCAGATAATAGGTAATGTCGCGGTACACCACGGCGGTTGCGCTTACGTGGCCGCTGATGCGGATGGTCTGGTTCTTTCTAAGAGCCTCCGGTGTATTCGTGGTAAAACGCAGTGTCCGGAATCCGTCACTGGCATCGTCCGTAGCATCAATGACAATGATTCCGTGACCATCACCGCCCACCGTAGTTCTGCCTGTAGTGGAAATGGTGGTTGTGTTCTTGATCACATCTCCGGCAGATCCACCCGGATTGATGGTAATGGTGACATCATCGTTCTGCGGAGTGTCGTGTTCCACATCCGGGATGAACTTATACTTAAGCGTTACTTCCGCTGTTTGTTCCACCAAAGTTTTGGAGGTGTATTCCACCATAATACGGCCAGTGCCATCCGATATATCGGTAAGGCCCTGTGCTTCCGTATTTGAAGACACGTCTCCGCTACCGCCCGTGCTGCCGGCCGCCGCAGGCGTACTGGCACCGGCCTTGGAAACACCCGTAATCCGGATCCTGTAACGGAAGTTCCTGTAGATGGCGTAATAGCCGCTGTCGTCCGTAAGGTCTATGCGGTAATAACAATCTGTGGGACTGGAAGTGTCCACCACAAGATTATGGTTTGCATCATAGGTGGGCTTTCCCTCCCCGTCCAGGACTTTGGGATAGTAGGTTCCGTGAATAATCAAGTAGGTGGGATTGCTTGTGGGAATGGGCCGCTCATACATATAGATGCTACCGTTGGTAAAAGGAACGGCGCTGGGATCGGTTTGCGTGATGACCATATCGTTTGGAGCATACCCGGGATACTCGTTAATCATATCGGCATAAGAGATATCCTTGTATCCGGACATGAACTGGGACGTGAGGGCATTATAAGGTGCCACGCTTCCCCGGTCCGGGATATTGACTACTGCCACCGTAGTGGTGGGATTGAGCACCAGCTGGGGAGTGGTAGATTCTACCGTTAGCTTGGCAAAATTCCTCACAAGCGGAAGATTCTGGAAGAGGGCTTCCACGGAATCGTCCACTACAAAATACCACTGCTGGTCCACCGGATCCTGTCTTTTGACATATTCCATGGCCTGGGTGGTCTCATTGTATTCGCGTTTTGCCATTACACCATTGGGCAGGACAAAACGGCACCAGTATGCATCATTCGTCCCGGTGGTATAGGCACCCGAACAAAGCGCGGCATCCTCGTACAGCCAGGGAAGTTTGTCCGGTCCGTTGGCGATGATATGGATCCGGAGATTCTTACTGTCTGTCAGATTCATTTTGGTGCGGAAGGTATAGACCGGGGAAGGACCGTTGGTCGCGCCCGTCGTAAAACTTTCCACATCGCGGTATTCCTTTAGGAAGCCGGAACTACCGAACACAGCTATTTTGAGAGAAGTAATGGTGGGGGTATCGGCCATGGCTTTGGTGGCGGGGCCCAAAACCACGGGTTCAGGAAAGCGCAGGCTGAAGGTAAGAAGAGCCTCCCCTTCAGGCACGGGAGAGAGCGGCTCTTCCGGCATGGGAATCTCCTTGGTGCACCCTGCCAGTAAGGCAGTGAGCAGGAATACTAACAGATATGGCGTTCTTGTCTTCATACTTTTCCTATATTATTGGCCCCGGAGTTCATCTCCCCATCTGAAATTATTACGTCCTGTCTGAAGCCTGGGATAAGCTGTGGCACTCCAATACCAGTCGTCATAGACACAGCGGACATAAGTATCTTCACTGTTACTTGTAGAAGGGGTATATATAGGGGCTTTATTCTTTTCTACAGTAACATATCCGCTATTACACCAATAGGGCGTTGTTCCAGACTCGGAGCCTAACAAAAGGACTATCTTTCCGTCGGCATTCAATTTGGCAATATACTCAATCTCCGCCTTGGTGGGTACTCTCCAGCGGCCAGCCGGATAACCGTCTTCCTGATAAGTGGCGCAGCGCCGGAAGGCATTGGGATAAGTCAAAGATGTCGTAGCACCTCTGGAGGATGCAATCCTGAATCGGGGTGCTATTATATTATCGGCAGCACTTGAATTGTCTGAAGGATAATAATAGGTCATTCTTCTATTGCCTCCACCACTGATGGGCTGGACATTTGCACTCCAGGAAGCGGCATTGGAACTGACGGTTGCCGGCCAGCCGGATACCAGATTATCTACCGAATTCTTCCTGGGGTCTCCCAGCAAATACGGCGATCCCTGAGGAAGTACCGTGGTTTCGATGATAATCATATTATAGTTGTTGTTAGAAGAGGATCCACTACCAGGGACTGAGCCCAGAGAGCCAATTCCAGAGGGATTGACAGTTCCATTATTGACATAAGCATAACCTCTGTTATTGCCACTTGTGTCGGAATTCTTTTCCGCAGTGATAGTAATGGCCGGATACTGCGTAATGGTAATATCCTTGAAATAAGTTAGCGCAGCATCTTTATGACGCAAGGTAAAGGAAATGCTATAGGCCGATACATCATAAGTGGTTGTGGATGTATCGTTCCGCAACCCGTGGATAAACTGGATACGACTGTTCGCCAGATACAGCTGACCGGAGACTGTACTTTCGCCCGTACGCAGGTGGAAAGAATAAACACCATCGGCCTGGGTTATATCGGTAACCGACCTACTAACGACATCATTTCCGGAATAATCCTTATACGTAATGACCAGGTTTGCCAATTCGCATTCGTCACTAGTAACATACGGGATTTCCAGATTGTTAACGTTATAAAGGGAGTAATCCAATTTGGGCACGCTCAAGTAACGGGCACCCTTGATTTCGGTCTCCTTGTCGGTATCGGTACCGGACGATCCGGAGCTGCCACTGCCGTCTTCTCGCTCCTGCCAGTCCACCACATAGTAGGTGGCAGGCGAAATCATCAGTTCTCCATCGTCCGTTTCACTGCCCAGAATGGCCACATTAAGTATTATCTTGTACCAATGGTTCCGGTCCAGACTGGCGG
>JAEEGF010470185.1_pt1 | contig 16443 bp, 15 predicted proteins | sample 9134171 | NCBI WGS metagenome assembly JAEEGF01 (sample SAMN16246542, study PRJNA631951) | gut metagenome | biome: gut microbiome; feature: rumen; material: AP-attached | host: Bos | place: Iran: Karaj | collected 2018-10
CCGGACGTTTCAAGACTGCGACCGACATTCTCCCAGATGACCCCGATCTTTCCTGATCAGCGGATTACTATGGAGACCACTCCCGATGTCCTTGCGACTCGACTTATCGACCTGTTCGCTCCTATCGGCCGCGGCCAGCGAGGCCTTATCGTCGCTCCTCCCAAAGCCGGTAAGACTATGCTTCTGAAATCTATTGCCAATGCTGTCGAAGATAATTACAAGGATATTCATGTGATCGTCTGTCTCATCGGTGAACGACCGGAAGAAGTTACAGATATGAAACGATCGGTCAAAGGCGAAGTCATTGCGGCTACCTTTGATGAAGCTGTCGAGAATCAGACCCGAGTCGCCGAGCTTGCTATCGAGAAAGCCAAGCGAATGGTCGAGGCCGGCAAGGATGTATTCCTACTCCTTGACGGTATCACCCGTCTGACCCGTGCTTATAACCTCTCTTTGCCTCCTTCCGGCAGGACCCTTTCAGGCGGTATCGATCCCGTGGCATTGCACCCCGGAAAACGATTCTTTGGTGCGGCCCGTAATATCGAAGAAGGTGGTTCTCTTACCATCGTTGCTACTTGTCTTGTCGATACCGGTTCCAGGATGGATGACCTGATTTATGAAGAATTCAAGGGTACCGGTAACATGGAACTGCATCTCGACAGGAAGCTGGCAGAGCGCGGCACGTTCCCAGCTGTCGATATCACTCGTTCTTCCACTCGACGTGATGAATTCCTGTACGACAAAGAGGAATTTACTCTTACCAGGATCCTCCGACGTATGGTGGCTGCTATTGCTACCGATCAGCCTAACGGCGGTACTACCGAATCGTCTCAGCGTGTCATCGATTCTCTTAAGAGGACACCGAATAACAAGGCCTTCCTCGAGAGCATCATCAAAGACCGCAAAGCTGTTTAGAGATAAAAGATTAGAAATGAGAAGAGGACATCACAGGATGTCCTCTTTTTTTAGTGCTTCTTTATGAGCAGCCGTGTGGAGTTGAGTACGGCTAATATCGTGACGCCCATATCTGCAAATACTGCCAGCCACATGTTAGTCATGCCCAGCGTAGCCAGCACGATGAATACTGCTTTGATCCCCAGTGCGGCCACGATGTTTTCTTTGACGATGGTATTGGTGCGGCGTGCCGTCCGAATCAGTTCAGAGAGTTTGCTGATATCGGAGGAGTTGATGATGATGTCGGCGGCCTCGATGGTGGCGGCAGATGCCGTTCCGCCCATGGCTATACCTACATCTGATGCTGCGATCACCGGTACATCATTGATGCCGTCACCGACAAAGAAGACTTTGCCCTGATCTTCGGATTCGGCTTGCTTGACGATGGCGACTTTTTCCTCGGGAAGGAGTTCGCTTCTGACGTCTTTGATTCCGATCTGGTTCGCTATCAATTTGGCAGAAACATGATTGTCTCCGGTGAGCATCGTTATATTGTTTATTCCCAGATCTTTCAGTTCGCGGATATGCTTTCTGGTTCCGGGATAGGGGCTGTCACTGAGAGTGATATATCCCTTATAGATACCGTCGACGGCTACATGCAGAGCGGTGCCGTCGATGAGACACAGGCGTTCGTTATGCGGGATCTCTTTCTCGTGGATATGTTTGTCGCTTCCGACGATGATGGTATGTCCGTCGACCTTGGCGACGATGCCTTTCCCTGCCGCTTCAGTAAAGTCCGAAGATGGAAGCAGGGAGTTACATGCGGCGACGAGTCCTTTGGCGAGAGGATGATTGGAAGACTGTTCGGCGCTGGCAGCTAATCTTAGCAGTTCGTCTTCTTCGATACCGAAGGGCACGATCGATACGACTTTGAACTGTCCGTTGGTCAGGGTTCCGGTCTTATCTACGAACATCCTGTCGGTCTTGACGAGAGCATCGAGATACTGGGAGCCTTTGATCAGGATGCCGTTTCTGGAACAGGTGCCGATACTGCAGAAGTATCCCAGCGGGATGCTGATCACGAGAGCGCACGGGCAGGATATAACAAGGAGAGACAGTGCCTGATAAATCCATTTCGGCCATTCTCCATTGAAAAAGAGGGGCGGGATAACGGCCAGCAGGAGGGCCAGTACCAGTACTGCCGGAGTATAGATCCTGGCAAAACGAGTGATGAATCTTTCAGTATTCGATTTATGCTTGGCCGATTCTTTAGCCATTTCCATGATTTTGGAAATGGATGAATCCTTGAAGAGCTTATCGGTATGGATGATGAGGAGTCCGTCGTTATTGATCGTTCCGGCGGTGACAGTAGATGATGGGGAGACGGATACAGGAAGTGATTCGCCGGTTATGGCGGATGTATCCAGTGTGCTCTCGCCGTTGATGACAGTGCCGTCGAGAGGGATCTTTTCCCCGGGTCTTACAGCGATGTATGAACCGATACCGATCTCATCCGGTTCGGTATCGACAGTCTCGTGTGGATTATCGATATCCGGGATCAGGTGTGCGGTATTGGGAATAGATGCCAATAGTTCTTTTACGCTGTCATTTGATCTGTCTGTGATGTAATCTTCCAGGAGTTCTCCGATGGAGTAAAGGAGCATCACTGCTGCGGCTTCCTCGATGCTTCCGATGATGATGGCTCCGACGGTTGCGATGGTCATGAGCTGTTGTTCATCGAAGAAAGACAGTTTTAGGGTCCTCTTCAATGCGCCCCAGATGACAGAGTAGCCGGTGATGATATAGACGGCCAGGAATAGCACCATACACACAGTGTCGAGGGACAACGTGTGTTCCAGGATGAGAGCCGTTATCATGATCACGGCTGCTACGGCATTCCTGATTATCGAAAGGGTATGGTTTTCTTCTTCTTCAGATTCCTCTTCTTCGAGTTCATCCTCATCGTTGTGGTCGTGGTGGTGTGACATATTATTTATTTCCGTCCTCGATATGGTCTAGACAGAGATGGAGGAGCTGTCCGATGTGTTCATCGTCGAGAGTGTAATAGATCATACGTCCCTCTTTACGTGATCTTACGAGTCTAAGGTTGCGCAGGATTCGGAGGTGCTGTGAGACGGCCGAATCAGTGATATTCACGATGGTGGCAAGATCTGATACGCACAGTTCCCGATCCTCGATGGCAAACAGTATCTTGGCCCGGTTAGAATCAGCAATCGCGCCGAAAGTTTCTGCAACGAGCGTGAAAGTCTCGTCGGGAGGGATGTCCTTCATTATCTCTTTAACCTTGGTTTCGTTGATCACGCTGCACATGACAAATACTCCATTATCTGCAAAATTGCTAAAATGATTAAATAATAATATGTGATCCCTGTCAAGAAAAAACGTATTGAACAGAGCGTTATACTTATTTATAATAACGGTATCATTCTTAAGGCGGTGCAATATGGCTGAATCTCGAAGCAAGAAGACGATCCGTAAACCATCACGTTTTGGACGACATCCCATCGAGGGATACAGTGTGCATACCGCTCTATGGATCGAGAAGGACGGACAGCTCTATATCGGCGGAGGCCGTGCCAGGCTTCTGGAGGAGATCCACCGCCTCGGCACCATCGCAGCGGCAGCCCGTTCGATGAATCTGACATATTCCAATGCCTGGCTGTGGGTCGATTCCATGAACCAGCTTGCACCATCTCCTTTGGTAGTCCGCACCACCGGCGGTGTCGGCGGCGGCAAGGCCATCGTCACCGAAGAGGGACTGGCTGCCATTCAGACATACAAAGATCTGAGAGATAAACTCGGTGACGCATTTGATGCTGAGGTCAGCGAGGACGGCAAGTTCTGATCATGGATAAAGACCTATTTGACAGTATTGCCGGGATAGGGGATATCGACTGGGCCGAGTTATGGCAGAAACAGGTCCATCATACGTATAAGACCCAGAGCCAGGATTACTGGGACAACTGGGCAAAGAAAGTTAAGCCCAAAACGAAACACAGCGGATACATCTATGTGCTGTTGGATAAACTGAACATCACGGAAAAGGATACGGTACTGGATGTGGGCAGCGGTACCGGTGCGCTGACGATCCCTCTGGCAAAGAAAGCTGGCAAGGTCTATGCATTCGACATGTCCAAGGCGGCACTGGATACCGTTCTCGAAAGGGCTGAAAAAGAAGGTATCACCAATATCGAGCCGATTCAGGGCGACTGGATCGAACTCGATCCGCACAGTCTTCCTCACTGCGATATTGCCATCGCATCGAGATCCCTGCCGGGCGGTAAGGATATCAAACGCAGTCTCAGGAATCTGAATGAAGCTGCTTCTAAGTCATGTCATGTGACATGGCGAGTCAGAGGCGCCGACCCGCTGGACCGAGAGATCTCTGAGATCATCGGTATCGATATCGATTATTCTCCGCAGCATGCGATCCTTTATAATGTCATCGAGAGCATGGGGATCCATCCCTGTGTCGAACCTTTTACGATCGAGCATGAAAAGGAATATGACTCGCTGGAAGACGCTTACTTCCAGATCGTAAGGTCACGGGAAGTCGATTCTGCTAATGCAAAGAAGGTTTTTGATCTCTTGGATTCCAGGCTTATCCACCGTGACGGCAAACTCTACCATTCCAAAGAGACCACATGGGTGCTCTTCAGCTGGGAGAAGGATCCGCCTAAGTACAATAATCCCGAGATTACATCGGTTTAGGATCTGAAGGGATCGAATCCAGTAGTTCCTTGATCTCTTTATTATGGGTCAGGTTGGCGACGATCTGGATATAATAGCGTGCCTGTTTGTTCTGTTTTCGGTCCAGGCAGTTTTTGCCCATTGTGTATGCCAGAGACAGGACTTCTTTGTTTACGCCGAAGGGGACGCCGGCTTCATTGGCCATCTTTACAGCATCCTGGTAAGAGGGGGCTTTGGCTTTGCCGTCCGACATCTTCAGGGCATACTGCATCTCGGCCGTGGCGATTCTGGATGTCTTTTCATATGACTGGCTCATGCCGTAGCAGGCCATGGCCAGATCATACTTTTTCTTCTCGATGCAGTAGTAGCCGAAGTTCCTGTGGAGTCGGGCAACGTCATATGGACGGTATGTGATAGCGGCTGCCTCGACATTGTATTTGAAGAAGTTGTCCATATCATTCATGAGCTTATAGGTCTCGATGCGCTGGTAGATCGCACGCGGTTCGACAGGATTGCGTTTGAGGGCGTTGTTGAAGCATTCCAGTGCTTCTTTGTATCTCTTTAAACCTATGAGCAGACTGCCGTAGACGAGATTGCCTTCGATGCCGATGGTGGGCAGCGGCTCGATTTTAACGGTAGGTCTGAATCTGTATTGGAACAGGACCTGCTGGAATGGTTCATAGAAGATCTTGAATTCTCTTTCCGGTGTGTCGACAAAGCGTTCCTCGAAGGTTTTCAGGATGGGCAGCTGTCCTTCCATAAGTGCGAGTGCCTGATCATATTCGTCTTTGATGACCAGCAGATTGATCTCTTCAAGCTGCTTTTTTACGATCCCTTCGTTGAAGGTAAGGTTCTTATCGTCATCGTAACCGGGAACTACATTTTCGTTGTTTTCGATTCCAGCTTCCATAAGTGTACTGTCTCCGTTTCATAGCTGAATGATACTTTTTCAATTATACATTAAATCTTCTTGTACGTATGTCTATAGCCGTGTTGGATTGAGAGAACGGGCTGTATTGTGTAAAATTTTGAATGTCTGTAAATAATTTCAGGAAGGTTTTTTATGAGTGCACAGAAAAAATCAAAACAGGCACGAAAAGAAGCCCGTTCAGCTAAAAAGCCGATAGCATCTCTGATGCAGGACGGGGCATTCCTGCTCAACGCCAACAATCGCTCTGCCTATGAATATGTAGGCATGGGGTTGGCGATGTCCTTCTTCACCCTGTTCCTTTGTTTCGTATCCAAATCTCTTTACACCAACATGAACAGTCTCAAATGGACTTTTACCGTCGTATTGTTCGTTTTGGGAGTGGTTGGTCTTCTGGTTGCTCTGGGCTGGAGATACTCCCAGGGAAAGATGAATCTCGAAGAGAACAAAGACAGTCTGCTTTCCTTCGTCATGCTTCCGGTGACCATCTTAATGGCACTGATCATGTATTGGACTTCAGGCAATTCTGTTCCTTTGAAGGTCATTTCGGGCATCCTGGCCGCAGGCGGTTTCGGATATGGTATCTTCCTCTTTGTAAGGAAGAAGACTACGATGACCATCACACAGCTCTTCGTGATGGGTTATATCTTCTTCGGTTTTATTTCTGCACTCTTATCTTCATACGGACATGATGTCTGGGTCGGGCAGGGACGTTACGAAGGTTTCTTTGCGATCTTCGTCTATAGCTGTATCTTTCTGTTCCTTGGCCAGTTCGGTAAATATCATAAGATCCTGATCTATGCACTCTCCTGTTCGATGATCTTCTTCGGGCTCATTGCCATCGGGCAGTACATGGGATCCAATATCCTGGGACTTTATCCGGGAACATACAACTACCGCAATACTCTTTTCCTTTCCACCATGGGCAATATCGATGTGGTCTCCGGCTTCATTGCCTTGGCTTTGCCCATAATGTTTGCCGCATATGTCCTCTTTGACGGAAAGTACCGCTACTATATGATCCTTCCAGCTTTCTTCCTGAACGTATTCGTTCAGATGATCACCAATGTCGACAGCGGCAAGTTCGGTCTGTTGGCGGCACTGATGTTTGCCATTCCCATCTTCTGCACTCAGGCCAAGCGTATCGTAAGGGTCTGTGAACTCTTCCTGGTGGCAGGAGTCGCCATGATCTGGCAGGAACTCATGCATGTCACCATCGAGAACGGCGCCAGGTCGATCATTTGGTCGGCTGACGGCACGAACGTAAAGTATTACCTTATCCTTTTGATAGTAGTGGCCATCGCCTGGTTGTTCTTCTCATTCAAGACGACAGATTATTCAGAAAAGGCCGGCAAGGGCGGTTTCTACGGCTCATTGGTAAAGATTCAGTCTTCGATCAATAAGATCAGACTCACACCTAAGATGACCAGGATCATCATCATTGCCGCTATTGCTGTGGTCATCCTTGCGGTCCTTGTTTTCATCTTTACTTATTCCGGATCTTCTACGATCCTTACTCAGTTATCTCATTTCCTGCATGGTCATCTTGATGACGAAGCAGGTTCCGGACGAGGTATCGTTTGGAAATATACGGTCAAGCTCATTACTGAGAATCTCTGGTTCGGCACTGGTCCTGATACTTATAAAGAAGCCTTCATGGAATACAGCAAGATCATCCAGGAAGTGTTGGGCGTCAATGTCTACTTCGACTATGCCCATAATGATCTTCTCCAGATCGCATCCAATACCGGTATCTTTGCGATTCTCTCATATCTGGGTTTCGTGATCTCACTGGGTATCCGAGCTATCAGGAGGCTCAAGTACAATCCTTTGATCACACTCTTTGCATTGGGTGTGGTCGGTTATTTCGTACATGTCTTCTTTGGCTTCTCCGTCCCCATCCTTTCCCCGCTCTTCTGGGTCGTTGCAGGTCTCTTGGAGAAATGTATCAGACAGACCGACACTGAAAGCGGAGTCAATATGTTGGATCCCGTGGAGGCAGAGCAGGACATTAAATGATCCACGTACTGTACGGAACAGACGAATATACGATCCAAAAGACTTTGAGAAAGATCAAGGAGGGACTCGGTGATGCTGAGTCCCTTACCAATAATACGGTATATCTCCAGGGCTCCAAACTTACTCCTGATGAGCTGCGCGCCCATGTCCAGGCCATGCCTTTCCTGGCACTGCACAGGCTGGTGATCGTTGAAGGTCTTCTTAAAAAGCTCGATGCATCAGCTTCCCGTTCAAAGAAAAAGGCTGATCAGCCGACTCCGGCCGGTGATTTCAATAATGTGATGAAGAACGATGTCTGTCCCACTACAGAATTGCTGTTTGTCGATCCGGATTATGCGCTTAAGGACAGGACTTCCGACCTTTCGAAACATCCGCTTTTTGAGGGTGTCCCCAATATCCAATTCCATGCCTGTAACCTCATGGGACAGCAGGAACTGTCTTCATGGGTCAGGCAGTATGTCATGGCACGCGGCGGCAAGATTGCCGTGGATGCTGTCGGCACTCTGGTCCAGTTTATTGGAAGCGACCTGTGGGCCATGTCCGGCAACATCGAAAAACTGCTTTCTTATGCCAACGGACGCGAGATCACGAAGAAAGACGTGGTGCTCATGGTGCCCGAACTGGGGAACGACCAGGATATCTGGAACCTGCTCAAATCAGTCATGAACCGTGATATCAATCTTTCGATGAAGCTGTATCTGAGACTGACAGATAATGGGGCTGATCCTTTTTACATCCTCACGATGCTGATCTCCCAGTTGAGGAAAGTCATCCGCTGCAAGAACTGGATGGCTGAAGGTTATAACGGTGACCGTCTGACTAAGGTGACAGGTATAAACGCCTGGGCCATCAGGGATGCGGTCAATCAGGCTTCCAAATATTCTCATGAGGAACTGATCGGTTTGTACAGACGCTTCCTTGAGACTGATGTTGATATGAAGACCGGCGGTATGGTACCCGATACGGCTGTCACGACTCTTATTGCTGAGGTCTGTGTCGGCCGATAAGTTTTTACTATAACGTGTGAAATCGTGATAGAATTACAAATTGTACTTATTTCTGATTAACTTGCTAAGGTAGGTAGCACAAATGAAAAGAATGACAAGCGATGAGGTCCGAAAGACTTTTCAGGATTATTTTGTCGAGCACGGGCATCTGATCATCCCGTCCTCCTCTCTTATTCCCCATGATGATCCGACACTGCTTTTGACGACAGCTGGTATGGTTCAGATCAAACCCTACTTCTTGGGCATCGAAGAACCTCCCTGCCACAGACTTACTTCGATCCAGAAGTGTTTCAGGACCACTGATATCGAATCAGTCGGTGATGCCAGCCACATGACATTCTTTGAGATGCTGGGCAACTTCAGCGTCGGAGATTACTTCAAGAAAGAAGTCATTCCCTTTGCCTGGGAACTCATCACCAAGCGTTATGGCATTCCCGAAGACCGTCTTTGGGCTACCACCTATCTCGATGATGATGAAGCAATTGAGATCTGGAAGAAGATGGGCATTCCTGAGAACAAGATCTGCCGATTAGGCAAGAAGGATAATTTCTGGGGTCCTGCCGGCGAGACCGGCCCCTGCGGTCCCTGCAGTGAGCTCCATTACGATTATGGTCCCGAATACGGGTGCGGCCGACCTGACTGTAATCCGGGTTGTGACTGCGGACGTTTTGTCGAGATCTGGAATCTCGTGTTCATGCAGTTCAACCAGGACAAAGAAGGCAATCTGACTCCGCTTCCTAAGCCCAATATCGATACCGGTATGGGTCTCGAACGAATCACCGCCGTCATGCAGGGCGTGAAGTCATGCTATGACACTGATATCTTCGAACCTTATATGAAATATGCTCTTTCCATCACCGGCAAGAAATATGGCGATGATCCTGAAGCTGACCGTGCACTCCGTGTCATCTCTGAACACGGCCGATCGGTCACCTTCCTTATCAGTGACGGTGTCCTTCCTTCCAATGAAGGACGAGGCTATGTGCTCAGACGACTCCTCCGACGTGCCGCTCTCTTCGGCCGACGTGTGGGGCTCAATAAACCGTTCCTGACCGGTTTTGCCCAGGTCACTATCGACAATATGGGCAAATACTATCCCGAGCTCCTGGAACGACAGCAGTTCGTAAAGGATGTCATCCTCCGCGAAGAGGAGAGATTTGCTGCTACCTTGAATGTGGGTCTCGATCTGCTTGAAGATATCATTGCCAAAGTCGGTGATGACAAGACGATCTCAGGTGCTCAGGCATTCAAGCTATATGATACCTATGGATTCCCCATCGAACTTACCTGTGAGGTTGCCGGTGACCGCGGCATCAAAGTCGATATGGACGGTTTCGAGAAAGAGATGGAGAAACAGCGAGAGATGGCTCGATCCAGCCAGAAGTTTGGCTTGGGTGAAAAGCTCGTCGAAGGCGATGTCCACTTCCCCGCAACTGAATTCCTTGGATATAAGACATTGAAGAGTGATGTAAAAGTCTGCGGCATCATTCAGAACAAACAGAGCATCAATGAACTGATCAGCGCTGATGAAGCTATGATCGTCCTCGATAAGACTCCTTTCTATGCTGAAATGGGCGGTCAGGTTGGTGACACCGGCTGCATCTGCTGCGACGGAGTAAAGTTCATCGTTACCGATACTAAGAAGCTCGATCCTAAGACTACTATCCATATCGGTCATCTTGAACAGGGCGAACTCAAGGTCGGTATGAGCATCACTGCTCATGTCGATGCCCAGCGCCGACAGGATATCGCAGCCAACCATACCGCGACTCATCTTCTGCATATGGCCCTGAGGAAAGTCCTCGGTACCCACGTCCAGCAGAGAGGTTCTTTAGTCTGTGCCGATTATCTGAGATTTGATTTCTCTCATCTTTCTGCTATGACTGCCGATGAGATCGCAGCAGTTCAGAAGATCGTTAACGATGAGATCCGAAAAGCTCACGTCGTCAACGCAAAAGAGATGCCTTATAAAGAAGCTGTCGCGTCTGGCGCCATCGCCCTCTTCGATGAGAAGTACGGCGATGTGGTCCGTGTCATCAGTGTCGGCGAACCTGCTGTCAGCACTGAGCTCTGCGGCGGTACTCATGCATTCAATACCGGTATCATCGGTTCCTTCAGAATCGTTTCGGAGAGCAGCATCGGTTCTGGTCTCCGCAGGATCGAAGCCATCACTGGCCGTGGTGCTGTGGAACAGTATGATAAGGAAGCTGATATCATCAGGAAGGCCGGCGCATTGGTGGATGCCAAGGGCGATAATCTCCTGCCTAAGATCAGCGCGCTCGTCGATAATCTCGATGATGCCAAGAAGAAGATCTATGCTCTTGAACATCAGCTGATGGCCAAGGATGTAGAAAGTATCATCAATGAAAAGAAGATGGTCGGCAGTATCCCTGTCGTTAGTAAGGTCGTAACAGTTTCCAGTGTCGACCTTTTGAGAGATATGTCTGACGCCGTAGCCGCCAAACTGGGCAGCGCAGTCGTTGCATTGGGTGCCAATCTCGACGGACGTCCTCAGTTCGTCGTCAATGTCACCGATGACCTCATCAAACAGAAATTACATGCCGGTCAGATCATCAAACAGATCACAGCTCTTGCTGACGGTAACGGCGGCGGACGACCTTCACAGGCCATGGGCGGCGGCAAGGATGTTGCTAAGCTCGGATCTGCGATCGATCAGACCTGTGCCATCGTCAAGGCTATGATCGAAGGATAACTGTATTGAGGATACTGAGTTTAGATATCGGAGACAGCAAGATCGGGACAGCAATGTCTGACCCGATGCAGATAATCGCATCGCCTCTGGGTGTCATACTTAGGCGCGAAGATGGTGAAGCCATCCGTGATATCGTCGAACTGGTAGAGAAACACCAGGTCGGCACCATCGTCTGCGGCCTGCCGGTCACATTGAGTGGTACCGACAGCGAACAGACCACCAAGGTCAGGAAATTCGTCGACAACCTTAAGAAGATCGCTCCGGTCCCTGTAGTCTACTGGAACGAAGGTCTCAGCACTGTCACTGCACAGAATATGATGAAAGAGAACGGCGGAAAGAGGAGAGTCGGTGAGCCCGATGATTCTGTAGCCGCCGCTGTGATACTGCAGGAATATCTTTTGGCTACCATGCAGCACGATACGAATTAGGCCGATATGAACATACTGAAGAAAGCCTGGAACTATATATTGGTATGCAAGGTCAGAGAGACCATCCTCCTGACTTTCATCGGTTTGGCTTCCTTTATCGTAGGTTCAAGCGGGCACCCTGATATCGGACGTATGCTCTTTGCTACAGCAACGGTCCTGGTGGCATCGGCCGGTGCCAACGGCGTGACCAATTACCTTGACCGTGATCTGGATGCCAAGATGGAGAGGACGAAAAAGAGAGTCTTCCCCACGAAACGTATCGATCCTGCCGAGAAGGCGCTTCCCTGGCTCATCTTCCTGGTCGTAGCTGGTCTCGTCATGGCCTGGTTCGTCCGACCCTATGCTTTCTTTGCCGATCTGATCGGTTCGACTGCAGCTTTTGTCTACAGGAAGAGGAATACCTGTGTCTTCCCCCAGGGTGCTATCGCCAGTTTCGCACCGGTCCTCATCGGATGGTGGGGCGCTACTGATGCCATCAACTGGCAGATCGGTATCATTTGTCTCATGATCATGTTCTGGCTCCCGTTACACGTCTGGACGGTTATGATCAGCCGCCGTGACGAATACTTGGGTGCCGGATGCACGTTCTTCCCTCTGAAGACTGATCCCAAATATGCTATCTACATCCTGTTTGTATGTGCCTTGGCGCTCATCGGACTGGGTGTCGCTTATTACTTTGTTGCCGAGGCAGGTCTCGTATTCCTGATCTCTGCCATCGTCTTGGATCTCATCCTGCTGGTTGCCTGTGTGGTATTGAAGTTCCATTACAGCAACAGCAAGGCCTGGAAACTGTATAAGCTTTCAAGTTTCCCGTATCTCGGGATCCTCTTCATGATGATGTGCATCGACCTCTGGGTGTAGACCATGGGGACCTTCAAGCTTCTCGCTACCGATGGAAGTGCGCGTGCAGGTGAACTGCATACGGCGCACGGCACATTACTCACTCCCGCATTCATGCCGGTGGGCACTCAGGCAACCGTAAAATCCCTTGTTTGGGATGATGTGAAGGCCATGGGGTACGATCTCGTCCTCTGCAATAACTACCATTTATATCTGAATCCCGGATGTGAATATATCGCTCAGATGGGCGGTCTGCATAAGTTCATGAACTGGGACGGCATGATCCTCACGGACAGCGGCGGTTTCCAGGTGTTCAGCATGGCGACGCTTGCCAAGATCAAGGATGAAGGGGTGCATTTCAGGTCTCATATCGACGGAAGCAAGCACTTCTTTACGCCGGAGATCGCGACAAGGGCCCAGGAATTACTCGGAAGTGATATCGCCATGGTGCTGGACCAGCCGGTCGCGCCTGGTGCTACTTATCAGCAGACTAAGGAAGCTATGGATCGTACTCACCGCTGGGCGGAGAGATGCAAGGCTTGTCACACACGTGAAGATCAGCAGTTATTTGCCATCGTGCAGGGCGGGTTCGAACCGGAATTACGCCGCATCTCTGCTGAGACATTAGCTGAGATGGACTTCCCGGGCTATGCCATCGGCGGTCTCAGTGTAGGTGAGGGCAAAGCACTTACTTGGAGCAATCTTGAAGCCTGCATCAAGTACATGCCGGAAGATAAAGCCAGGTATATGATGGGGGTCGGATCTCCCGAAGATCTATTCGAGGCTATCGACAGAGGCGTCGATATGATGGATTGTGTTTTGGCGACACGTATTGCCAGGAATGCTACATTGTGGACTTCTTACGGCAGGATCAATATCGACCGTCCTATATATAAAGGAAAAGATGAGCCTATCGAAGAAGGCTGTGACTGCTATACCTGCAGAACCTTTTCCAAGGCGTATGTAAACCATCTCTTCAGGAACAAGGAGCTGACGGCTTATCGTCTGGCTTCCATCCATAATCTGAGATTCCTGAAACGCATCGTCATCGGTGCCCGCCAGGCTATCTTTGATGGAAGGTATTCTGAATATAAGAAAGCTTTCCTTGATAATTATCAGGTAGTGAACGAGAAAGTCAGACTGGATCAGAAGCAGCGCTATCTCGACCGCAAAGCCAAAGAGCAGGCATAAAAACCTCTGAAAGATACTAAACGGGGTATTGATATCCTCAATACTTCGTGTTACGATGTATATCACGAAAGGAGGTATAGCATGGACGTTCAATTGAAACGTGGGCTGTTGGATGTATGTGTCCTGGCCGCCATCAGGAACGAAGATTCCTATGGCTACAAGATCATCAAAGACATGAAACCATACATCGAGCTTTCCGAATCGACCCTGTATACCATTCTTAAACGGCTTGAACTTGCCGAGATGCTGACGGTCAGGACCGCCGAGCATGACGGAAGGCTCAGGAAGTATTACCACATCACGGATGCCGGCAAGAAGCGCATCGATGAATTCAAAGATGAATGGAACGAGATCATGTCTATATACCAGTTTGTAATCAAGGAGGGTCAGCAGGATGTCTAAACAAGAATTCCTTGCTCAGCTCAAAGACGGGCTGTCCGGTCTTCCCCAGTCCGATATCGAAGAACGGGTAGCCTTTTATGAAGAAATGATCGATGACCGGATCGAGGAGGGCCTTTCTGAAGAACAGGCGGTTTCCGAGATCGGGTCGGTCGAGCAGGTGATAGCGCAGATCGTAGAGGATACTCCTTTTACCAGGATCGTAAAGGAGAGAGTCAGACCAAAAAGAAAACTTCAGACATGGGAGATCGTCCTTCTGATACTGGGGTCTCCGGTCTGGGCCGCATTGCTCATCGCCGCTTTTGCTGTCATGCTTTCTATTTATATAGTGATATGGTCTGTGATCATTTCACTATGGGCTGTCGATCTTTCGCTTTTTATCAGTGCTTTGGCCTGCATCGTGGCCATATTCTTCATCCCTGCTTCCGGCTCCGGAGCATCCGTACTGGCTTTGATTTCTGCCAGCCTAGTTCTTGTGGGATTGTCGATCTTCGTGTTCTTTGGCTGTAAAGCAGCCACCAAGGGAGCTGTGATACTCACGAAGAAGGTCGCCCTCGGTATCAAGAATTTGTTTATCGGAAAGGAGCGCGCACGATGAAGACTTCGACTAAGATATGGTTGATTGTGGCTGCTGCTCTTGTTGTGATTGGTTCCGTCGCTTTCGTTGCTATCATGGCGGCAAACCAATGGAGCTCTGACATATTTGGTAAAAGAGAATATAAATACCAGCATTTTGATGTCTGGGGACCGTTCAATGATATCGTCATTAATTCGGATACTGCTGATATTATTTTTAGGTCTTTTGCTGTCGACCCTACAGGATTATTGGATGATCAGCCCAGTAATGTTCTGCTTTATGATGATCCAAAGGTGGAGTATGAGGTTTCAGTTAAGAATGGGGTGCTGATCATTGAAGCGGAAAACAAGAAAAACTGGTATGACTACATTTCTTTCTTTTCATCTGAAACTCCCAGAATCGAAGTGTCTCTCCGACGGGTTCAGTATGAGTCTTTGACTATTAATGAGGATACTGGAGATGTAGTGATCCCCGAAGGGCTTTCCTTTAACAACATAACGGTTTTAGCTAGTACTGGGGATGTCAGTTGTTATGCAGCTGTTTCTGGAAGGTTAGGCATTCAGACCAGTACCGGAACGATCGATGTAAGTGATATCGCTTCCTCATATATATCGCTGGAAGCATCCACTGGAAAGATAAACGCTACATCATTGGAATGCGAAGGATTGGATGTTCATGTCAGTACCGGTAAGATCACAGTAAGTGATGCCAGTTGCAGAGATTTCTATTCGAATGGCTCCACGGGTGATATACGCATGACGGACGTGATTGCGTCCCGAAGTATACGGGTAGAACGCAGCACTGGCGATGTCGGATTCGAACGATGCGATGCAACAAGAATAAACATTGAGACCGATACCGGTGACGTATATGGTTCACTCCTCTCACCCAAGGTGTTCATCATTCAGACTGATACCGGACGTGTCGATATTCCAGAAACGTATACCGGTGGGCAGTGTAAGATCGTTACTGATACAGGGGATATCAGGATTACCCTTGCTTAAAAGCCTATAATGCAACTTGCAGGAGACTCCTTCGGCACACGAGGGAGTCTCTTTTTTTGTGCCTGTTCGTGCCTGCGCCGGGAAAAGGCAAATTTTCCGCGAAAAAAATAAATCACAAAAAATTTTTCATGAATAAGACATTTTGTGCCTAAAACGTCATTTGACACCGTTAAAACCCCTGTGATATTATTTTCCTTGCCTTGTTCAAAAGGCGACAAAAAATGGATGCTGAAAAGAACGAAAGTTCCTAGTAAGTTTTAACAACAGAATAAATAAGAATTAGTATCAATTCTGAAACAGGTCAAGTGGGAAAAGGCGTACGGTGGATGCCTTGGCATCAAGAGCCGATGAAGGACGTGGCATGACTGCGATAAGCCCCGGTGAGCTGTCTAGCAAGCCTAACCGAGGATTTCCGAATGAGGTAACTCACATAGATAAAATCTATGTACTCTCGACCGAACACATAGGTTGAGTAGAGGTAAGTGGGGGAAGTGAAACATCTCAGTACCCCGAGGAAAAGAAAACCCATTCCCCTAGTAGTGGCGAACGAAAGGGGACCAGCCCAAACCGAATAGATTTAGTGGATTTGCGGCCTATATCTATTGCGGGGTTATAAGACGCTTCTGATCAGCGCAAACTGATCAAGGGAGTTACAGAAACGTATCCTAGCTGAACATCTCTGGAAAGAGTGACCACAGATGGTGACAGTCCAGTAAGCGAAAGGAAAAGTCT
>JAEEGF010087293.1_pt1 | contig 16442 bp, 13 predicted proteins | sample 9134171 | NCBI WGS metagenome assembly JAEEGF01 (sample SAMN16246542, study PRJNA631951) | gut metagenome | biome: gut microbiome; feature: rumen; material: AP-attached | host: Bos | place: Iran: Karaj | collected 2018-10
CTGTCTGTCTGTCTGTCTGTCTGTCTGATGATACGCCTTATGCTCATTTTGTCAAGCCCTTTTTTTGTGATAATGATCACATATTTCAACAAATATATAATAGCAGAAAACCGTTCCGAAATCAAGAGATTCCGCATGATTTGATGCGGAATCCATGGACAGGGGTGCGTGATCACAGAACAACCGTCCCTCTGTGTTCGTATATAGTAAATGCAGACCGTTTTCAAGCGGTCCCGGGAACGCATTTACGATTCCGACGACTGGTGCAGAAGATCGACGTCGACGTTCTCCTCGATGTATTCGATCGAGCACCAGATGTTGTGAAAGAGCACCTCGCCGTCGCCGAGCGCGATCTGCACCTGTCTGCGGCCTTTGTTGACCTTCAAAACCTGCGCCTCCATGCCGAGCAGCGGACCGCTGACGAACGCGATCTTTGTGCCGACCTTGACGACGCCGGACACGTCGACCGTGCCGTCGTAGCGCTTGAGCCATTTGACAAAATCGAGGTCGCCCCCGCGCAGCGCGGCGCTGCCGTCCTCATAGCGCAGCGCCTTCAGCACGCCGGAATAGCGGCGGATCCGCTCCCAGTCCGGCTCCTCGTCGGCGTCAAAGAACACGTACCCGGGCAAAAGCCTTGCCTTGGTGCGTTTGAGCCCGCTTTCGCCCGGCTTGTTCCGCACGGTCAGCGGCGAAAACGCCGTATGCCCGGCGCGCGCGAGAAGGCCGATCACGGCGGATTCCTGACCGCTTTTACAGAACAGGCAATAGCTTTCCAAGGGGTTTTGCTCCTTTCCGATCATGTGCAACCATTATAGAGACCGCCGCCGCCGTTGTCAAGGACACAAGGTGCGAATACCCCTTGCGGCGAGCGGGCGCCTGCGGTATAATACAGAAAAAAGCAAAGGGGCAAACGCATGATTCAAGTCAGCAGGATCCAGATCCCGGCGCTTCCGACAAAGAAGCCGCGCCGTCTGTACGTCTATCTTCCCCGCGACTATCAAGAGAGCGGAAAGCGCTATCCCGTGCTCTACATGTTCGACGGGCACAACGTCTTTTACAACAGCCACGCCACCTACGGCAGGAGCTGGGGCATGAAGCAATACCTTGACCGCAAAAAGCCCGACCTGATCGTCGTCGCGGTCGAATGCAATCCGGAGGGCTTTCGCCGGATATACGAGTACAGCCCGTTCGACTATTCCGCGCCGCGTCCGCTCGGGAACGTGCAGGGGCTCGGCAAGGTCACGATGGACTGGTTCACCAAGGAACTGAAGCCCGAAATCGACCGCGCGTACCGTACGCTGCCCGACCGCGAACACACGCTGATCGCAGGCAGCTCGATGGGCGGGCTGATGTCGCTCTACGCCGCCGTGGCGTACAACGACGTCTTTTCGCGCGCGGCCGTGCTTTCGCCGTGTCTGTGGCTGTCGCCGTCCGGACTCCATGATCTGATCCGCAATACGCCGCTTGCCGCGCCGACGCGCATCTATATGGACATGGGCACCGGCGAGATCGACCCGAAGCGCAGAGCGCTGGTCGGCATGTTCAACGTCGCAAAGCGGCTCGCCGACCGCGGCGCGGACGTCTCGGCCAACGTGATCCCCGGCGCGGTGCACAACGAAGCCGCCTGGGAAAAGCGCATCCCGGACTTTCTCAAGTATCTTCTGTATGAAAACAATCCCGCTCCGGCGGACCAAAAGGAGGAAGAATAATGGAACTGTGTGCACGAAAAGACGTCCCCGTGCAGGAAACGTGGGACCTCGGCCTGATCTTCGCAGAAGAATCGCTGATGTGGGAAGCGCTCGACGCGCTGAAAAAGCAGGTTAAGACCTTTGTCGATACGTACAAGGGAAAGCTCACGACTGCGGAACAGATCGTCGCCTGTCTCGACGAGCAGGAGGCGTTCCTGCCGACGATGGGCAACATCTGGTCGTACTGCGGGCTTGCGGTGGAGACGGACTATACCGACAATGCGCTCCGCGAACGCGACGCAAAGATCAGCGACGAAATGACGCGGCTCCGCAAAGAGCTGTCCTTTGTCGACAGCGAGATCCTGCTTGCGCCGAAGGAGGAGCTTTTGCGCGCGGTGCAGCTTGCGAAGGGCTGCCGCGTGTACCTTGAGGATCTGCTTGCGAAGAAGGCGCACATGCTTTCTCCGGAAACGGAAAAGACGCTTGCCGCGCTCGGCCGGTCGTTCGACGTGCCGTACGATATCTACAACACGCTGAAGCTTGCGGACATCACCTTTGATCCGATCACGGTCGACGGCAAGGAGTTCCCGATGGGCTATTCGCTGTACGAGGACGACTACGAGCTGGAAGCGAACACGGCCGTGCGCCGCGCCGCGTTCCGCAGATTCTACGATACGCTGAAAAAGTATGAAAACACCACCGCGGCCGCGTACAATGCCTGCGTCACGCAGGAAAAGGTCCTGTCGGAGCTGCGCGGGTACAAGGACGTGTTCGACTATCTTCTGTTTGAGCAGAAGGTTACGCGGGAGATGTACGACCGGCAGATCGACGTGATCACCGAGCGCCTTGCGCCGCATATGCGCCGTTACGCGACGCTGCTGCAGAAGAAGCACGGGCTTGACAGGATGACGTTTGCAGACCTGAAGATCGCCGTGGATCCGGAATACGATCCGCGCGTGACGATCGCGGAATCGCAGCGCTATGTGCATGACGCGCTTTCGATCCTCGGTCCGGATTACGCGGACATGGTGGATCGCGCGTACCGCGAACGCTGGATCGACTTTGCAAAGAACATCGGCAAGTCCACCGGCGGCTTCTGCTCCGGCATCTACCGGCAGAATTCGTTTATCCTGCTCAACTGGAACGACCGCATGTCGGACGTGTTCACCGTCGCGCACGAGCTGGGCCACGCCGGGCAGAGCATGTACGGCGACGCCGCGCAGTCCTATTACGACTGCGACCCGTCCATGTATCTCGTCGAAGCGCCGTCCACGATGAACGAGCTGCTGCTTGCGGACTACCTGCAAAAGACGAGCGACGACAAGCGCTTCCGCCGCTGGGTGCTGTCCAGCGTGATCTCGAATACCTATTACCACAACTTCGTCACGCATCTGCGCGAAGCCTGGTATCAGCGCGAGGTGTACAGGATCATCGACGCCGGCGGCAGCGTGAACGCCGACATCCTGAGCGATATCTTCCGCAGAAACCTCGAGCTGTTCTGGGGCGACGCCGTGGAGATCCCGGAAGGCGCGGAGCTGACCTGGATGCGCCAGCCGCACTACTACATGGGACTCTATCCCTATACCTACAGCGCGGGCCTCACGGTCGCCACACAGGCGATGCTGCGCATCCGCGACGAGGGCGAACCGGCGGTGCGCGACTGGAAGCGCTTCCTTGCCGCCGGCGGTTCCCTGCCGCCCGTGGAGCTGGCGAAGATCGCGGGCTTCGATATCGGCACCGACGGTCCGCTGAACGCCACCGTCGACTATATCGGCTCTCTGATCGAGGAGATCATCCGGCTCACCGAGGAGATCGACGGGATCCGACTGTAATTCAGGATATAAACGAACGGGCAGCATACGCTGTCCGTTCTGTTTGTTTGGGATTTGTTATTCCTGCTCGGTCGGATAGTCCGACTTTCCGGTGATCTTGCGCTTGATGATCTTGCCCATGCGCTTTAAGGCATACGGGCCGACGAGCTTCATCATCTCCTCCGCGGTGTGCATCTCGCTTGCGGCGGGCAGATCGCGGGAAAGATGGATCGCGTCGAACTCGCAGCGCGTGGTGCAGAGTCCGCAGCCGATGCACTGGTTGAGATCGACCGTCGTTGCGCCGCAGCCGAGGCAGCGGTTCGCTTCGACCTTGACCTGCTCTTCGGAGAGCGGCAGCCGAAGATCCGCAAACGTCGCGCGCGCTTCGCCCGGCTTGAAGCCCGGACGCTGGCGCGGGGAATTGTCGAACGAATCGGGCCGCGTGATGTCCTCGCGGTCGAACTCGATGAACTTTCTAAGGTCCCTGCCGATCACGAGCGACTGGCCCGGATGCACGAAGCGGTTGATCGAGACCATGCCCTCTCTTCCGTCCGCGATCGCGTCGATCGCGAACTTCGCGCCGTGGAAGATGTCGCCGCCGACGAACACGTCGGGTTCGGCGGTCTGCAGCGTGACCGGATCGGCGACGGCCGTGCCGTTTCTGCGGACCTCGATCTTGCTGCCGTCGAGCAGTCTTCCCCACTCGGCGCTCTGGCCGATCGCCATCAGCACGTTTTCGCACGGGACGGTCATCGTGTCATTCTCGTCGTACTGCGGGCTGAAGCGGTGCTCGTCGTCGAACACGCGCGTGCAGCGCTTGAACACGACGCCCTTGACCTTGCCGGTCTCGTCGCGCAGGACTTCCTTGGGTCCCCGGCCGTTTTCGATCGCGATGCCCTCCTCAAGCACCTCTTCGATCTCGTCCTTCGCCGCGGGCATTTCGTCGCGTTGTTCCAGGCACAGCATCGTGACCTTGCCCGAGGTGCAGCGCAGCGCGGTCCTTGCGACGTCCGCCGCGACGTTGCCGCCGCCCACGACGACCACGTCGCCGGGCAGCGTTTCTTCGCCCTTCTGATTGACGCGCTTTAAGAACGCGACGCCGGATTCGACGCCCGCGCCCTCTTCGCCGGGCACGCCCGCCATGCGGCCGCCCTGCAGACCGATCGCGATATAGAACGCCTTGTAGCCCTGTTTTCTGAGCTCGTCGAGCGTGACGTCCCTGCCGACCTCGACGCCGCAGCGGAATTCGGCGCCCATCTGCCGTACGATGCCGATTTCCTTTTCCAGCACGTCCTTTTCGAGCCGGAACGACGGAATGCCGTTTAAGAGCATGCCGCCCGGACGGCTCTCCTTCTCGAACACCGTGACCGGATAGCCCTCCTTACGCAGATAATACGCGGCGGACAGGCCCGCGGGGCCCGCGCCGATGACCGCGATCGGATAGTCGGTCCACTGCTTGCCCTCGCCGTTTTCGCAGATCTCCGCATAGCTTTCCGGATGCTCCAGCTCCCATTCGGCGAGGAACTTTTTGATCTCGTCGATCGCGACCGGCTTGTCGACCGTGCCGCGCGTGCAGCGGTCCTCGCAGCGGCGGTTGCACACCGCGCCGCACACCGCCGGGAACGGATTGTCCTGCCGGATGAGCCGGACGGCTTCTGCATAGCGTCCCTCGGCCGCCATCCTGATATAGCCCTGTACCGCGATGTGCGCGGGGCAGGCCGTCTTGCACGGCGCCGTGCCCGTATCGTAGCAGTTGATCTTGTTGCTGTCGCGGTAGTTGTAGTCCCACTTGTCCTCGCCCCAGACGTGATCGTCCGGCAGCGCGTGCATCGGATACTTCACGCGCGTGCCGTCGGCCTTGCACAGCTTCTGGCCGAGCTTTGCCGCGCCTGCGGGACAGACCTCGACGCACTTGCCGCAGCCGACGCATTTGGATTTGTCGACGTGCGCGCGGTACGCGGAGCGCGACATGTTCGGCGTGTTGAAGAGCTGCGAGGTGCGAAGGCCGTAGCAGCTTCCCGCCGAGCAGTTGCAGATGCCGACGATGCGGTTCGGACCGTCTAAGTTCGTGATCTGGTGGACGTACCCCTTGCGCTCGGCGCGCTCGATGATCTCCATCGCCTCTTCGCGCGTGATGTAGCGCGCGTCCTTGCCGGTCTCGACCAGAAACTCCGCGATGTCGCCGACGCCGATGCACATATGGCCCTCGATGTCGCCGACGCCCTCGCCGCGGATGCGCTGCGCCTTGCGGCACGCGCAGACCATGGAGCAGAACTTGTCGTACTTCTGCAGCCAGTGCGAAAGATGCTCGACGGAGACGCTCTGCGACTCGACCGGGATCGCCTTCTCGACCGGAATGACGTGCATGCCGATGCCCGCGCCGCCCGGCGGAACGAGCTTTGCCGCAAGCTCCAGCGGCTCCTGCGGCGCAAGGTTGAACATCGTCGCGACCTCCGGATGCTCGTCCGGCAGCGTCTTGTGCTCGACCATGTATTCGCCCGAGCCCACGACCCACTTCGGGATCATGTACTGGATGTGGCTATCGGCATTGTCGCGGTTCTGTTCGAGGATGCCGATCCAGATCAGATGATCGATGACCTTCTGCGTGTCGGCCTCGCTCATGCCGTTGCGTTCGGCAAGCTCCTTCGTCGTCAGGCCCACGCGGCGCTTCCTGAAGCTCAGCATGAATTTGATCTCGTCCTTCGTCAGAAGGCGGTCGAGGATCCAGAAATCCATATGGTTTTCCTTCATGCCGCCGGGAAGCTTTCTCGGAATGTTGTCGGTGATCAGCACGGCGAGCTTTTTGATGAGCTTCGCCTTTTCCGGATCGTCGCAATGATGGCCGTCGACGGGATAATCCCGTTCGTTGACGTGGATCTTCGGGTTGACTTCCTTGACCATGGCTCCTCCTTACTCGATCGGGATCTTGATCTTCATATCGGACAGCGGGAACGTCGCGCAGGCGTGGACGTAGTTGAAATCCTTGTCTGCGGCGCGGCGGCCGTCGCCCTCGGGGCTGACAAAGTATTCGCCTTTCAGTACCTTCGTCCGGCAGAAGCCGCACTCGCCGCTGCGGCAGTCGGTCAGCAGCACGATGCCCGCGCGTTCGCACGCGACGACCAGCGATTCGTTCGCCCTTGCCGGGATCTCGTCCTTATGGATGCCGCGCATGACGGTCAGCGTGAAGGTCTCATCCTTCTTTTCGGCCGGATAGCCCGGGAACGACGCGACGTCCTTCGTCTGGCCGAACATCTCAAACCGGATGCGGCGCGCAGGCGCGTCCAGCTTTTTGACCTCCTCGCGCAGGAACTTGTACATGACCTGCGGGCCGCAGATGAAGTAGGTCGTATCGCCCTTCGAATACTTCTTGATCAGCTCCGCCGAAAGGAAGCCGCGCTCGCCCTTCCAGTCGGGCTCGTCGCCGGACAAAACGTGTACGACGTGCACGCGGTCGCATTCGAGCGCGTCCAGCGTGTCCTTCAGGATGATGTCGTTCGACGCCGCCGAGCCGTACAGGATCGTGAGGTTCGCGTCCATCGTGCCGTGCTTGATCTCCTTTGCCATCGAGACGAACGGCGTAACGCCGATGCCGCCCGCAAGCGCGACGAGGTTCTTTGCGTCGCGCAGCGGCTCATAGTAGAACTGGCCGAGGCCCATGCTGCCCTTCACGCGATCGCCGACTTTCAGATCATTGTTGATGTAATCGCAGATCAGCCCGTCGCCCTTACTGCGGCGCACTGTGATCTCGACAAAGCCGGGATCCTGCCGCGCTTCAAACGGCGCGGACGAGATCGAGTACGGGCGGCAGAGCACCTTGCCGTCGAGCACGAACGCGAGCGAAATGAACTGCCCCGCGTAGAACGGCGGCAGCTTGCCCCCGCCGACCTTCTGAAAACGCACGGTCTTGGCCGTGGGGCTTGCGTCGCTGATCTTGACGACCTCGAGGTCCAGCGTGCCGGGATGCCATTCGCGCGCGACGTCTCCGATCGGATCGACCTTTTCGGGGATTGCAGAAGCGGAAGAAAATGCGTTCAGGCGCGCCTTGGTGACGCGGGATGCGCCGCCGACGTCCTTTAAGAATCCCTTGATCTTCATTTTGCCGCCTCCTTCTTCTTCATATCGTCCAGCACGTTCTTCGCGGCCTTTCTGCCGTTCGTGACCGCCGGACCCATGCCGTCGCCGGAGATCTGGTGCGCGCCCGCGAACTCCAGCCCTTCGATGAACTTCTCCTCCTCGGCGGTCTGCAGCCGCGCGACGATGTGGTCCTCCATCGTGTGCGCGTAGCCGTAGATGCACCCGTTCCACATGCCGGTGTAATGCGCGATCGTCATCGGCGTTTCGATCACGATCTCCAGGATGTGATCGAGCAGATTCACGCCGTAATACTTCGACATGTCGTCGATCATCTGCTTTGCGACCTCATGCTTGACGCGGTCGTAGTCGTCGGCGGAGACCGTCTTCCAGCCGTCCACGCGCGGCAGCGTCGTGATCGAGAACGAGCAGGTGCCCTCCGGCGTCGCGTCGGGATTGGCGTGGTTATGGCAGATGCAGGTGAGATAGCGGTACGGTCCGAGCCCCGCAAGGTCCTTGTACAGTTCCTCGGTGTCCATCGTGTCGCCGCGGAAGATGCTGTAATCGCGGATGCCGAGCGCCTCGGCGGACTGATCGAGGATCATGATGACCGAGAACGCGGTGAGACTCAGCCGCCGCCCGTTGACCATTTTGATCGCCTTTTCGGGGACCTCGGAAAGCGGCTCGATCATCGAGGTGTAGACCTTGTTCGGGTACGCCGCCGAGATCACGTAATCCGCGTGGATCTCGTCGCCGCGCGCCGTGCGCACGCCATAGACCTTTCCGTTTTTCACGAGGATCTTGTCGACGTGCTGACGGTATTCGATCTGCACGCCCATCGCCTCGGCGCGCTCCGCCATCTTGAGGCTCATTTCGTGGCTGAACTTATGCGGGATGTACGAGCCGTAGCCGATGTAGTCCGCCATCAGCACCGCGAAGATCGTAAACGGCAGCGTTTCAAAGCCCGTGCCGACGTAGATCCAGTACGGCGCCAGAAGATCGACCGCCTTCTGCGGCAGATCGAACGTGTCGATGACCTCCTGCGTGGAGTAGCCCGCGGTCTTGACGAACGCCTCGTGCTTCAAAAGCATCCTGACCTTGCTCATCGGATGGATCGAAAGCTCGTTGACCGAGTCGAACACGGTATGGCAGAGGTTCAGAAGCTTCAGCACCTTGTCGTACGTGCCGGGGACCTCGGCGTCGACCTCCTTTGCGAACGTCTCCAGCCCCGGATGCAGCGTCACCTCAAGGCCGGGCAGCGACGCGTGATACGCCTCCGGCACCTTGAGCCAGTCGACGTGCACGCCCATGTCCTCTAAAAACTTTCCGACCTTTAAGCGGTTGCCCTCGGGTCCGATGCTCATCATCTCGTGCAGCGCGGCTTCGATCTCGATGCCGCCGCGCACAAAGCTCGTCGCAATGCCGCCGGGCAGGTTGTGGCGCTCGAGCACCAGCACGTCCTTGCCCTTTTCGGCAAGCATCAAAGCGGACGAAAGGCCCGCCAGCGCGCCGCCGATGACGATGACGTCATAGTGGTCCTTGTACCATTTCATAGCATTCTCCTTATGCAAAGATGAGGGAGCGAAAGCCGCTCCCTCCGGATTCTGTGTCTCAGAAGAACCGTTCGATGAGCTCGCGGGAGTATTCCGCGGTCTCGTCCATATCGCCGAAGCTCATGATCTCGCCCGCATAGAGCGTGTCGTACTTGTCCTGCATCGCCTCGACCTTATCGTACCAGCCCGCCGCGTAATCCTTCGAGAAAACATGCGGGAAGTAGTAGACACTCCACTCATTGACGACGTTGCTCGCCGGATTCTTCATGATCTTCAGATCCTCAAGCACCGTCTTTTTGCACTCCTCATACGGGATCTCCTTGGATTTCTGATGCTTGCGCAGCGCATAGGTGGTGATGACCTGATCCTTGGTGTCCTTCCAGCGGCGGTAATAGACCATCAGATGGCCCATCGTTTCCGGCGTCATGTTCTCGAACACATAGTAGGAGATCTCCGGATGATCCTCCGGCCTGGTCTCGACGGCAAGCACGTCGTAGCGCTCGTAATCGATCTTAGAGAACAATTCCTTTTCGTCCTCGCGCGCGTCGAAGTAGTCGACCATGCCGACCTGCCCGTCCGTACGCTTGTTCGGGATGTAGAGCGGCGCGGTGACGATGATCTTGTCGTACTCCTCGACGGCGCCGTTCACGGTGACGAACACCTTGCCGTCCCTGCGCTCGACCTTTTCGATCTTGCTGTTCAGTCTTGCCGGGTGCTTCAGGTGGTCGTTCAGCTGCTCCCAGATGTACTGCGTGCCGTTCTTCCACGTCCAGAGGTTGATCTTGACGAAGTTCATGCAGGTCTGGAAATCCAGATACTTCAGAACGTACGCCGCCGGGATCTCGTCAAAGTAGCCGTAGCCGAAGGAGGTGAACGGCCCGATCCAGATGTCCTGGATGAGCTCGACGCCGTTCAGCTTGCAGAACTCGTTGAACGGAAGGCAAAGATCCTTCAGGTTCGGGTTCTCGCCCTTGACCGGTTCGCGCTTCGCGTTCGCCTGGGAGAAGCCCTCGTAGCGGCCCTCGGCGACGCCGCGGTGGCCGTTCAGGTCGTAGCCCTTGTACTTGGTCTCAAGGAGCTCGCCGAGCTTCTTTACCTGCTTCTTCATCTTGAGCAGGCGCGGAATCTTCAGAATGTTCTTCTTTGGATTGAACGGCTCGATGACCTTGCCGTTTTTGCTCTTGTAGTTGCGGTTCAGCTGCGGACCGTCGTGCGTGATGCCGCAGAACTCCTCGACGTCGTGCACGGCATAGTAGCTCGGCACGCCCATGATCGCGCCCATTTCATAGCGGCGTCCGTTGTAGGTCGGAGACCAGCACTTGCCGCCGACGCGGTCGAGCCGCTCGAGGATCGTATAGTTTTCATACCCCTTCTTTTCCAGATACATACCGGCGGAAAGGCCCGCGGGGCCGCCGCCGACGATGCAGATGCGAACATTCTTATCCATGCTCTGTCCTCCAAGAATTGAATTGCTTTCGGCACCTTTTATTATAGCGCGGACGGGCATGAAATGCACGCACTATTTTGCATATTTTTGCAAAAAACCGGAAAATAACTTTTCTTCTCCCGATTCTCATGGTAGAATAAGGATCGGAGGTGATCGCAATGCGATTTGCTGGTTTTTCCGCGCTTCTTTCCCACTGGGCGGAGCATGCGCCCGACGCGCCCGCGCTGCGGTACGAATGCAAGGGAGCGATCCGGACCTGCACCTTTTCGGCGCTTCTTGACCGCGTCAATAAACGCGCCGCCGCGCTCAAGGCCGAGCAGGCGCGCACCCTCGGCGTCCTTGCCGACGGCTCGTTCGACTGCGTGATCGAGATCTTCGCGTCGGTGCTTGCGGGTCGGCGCACCGTGCTGCTGAGTGAAAACGCGGCGGATGAGGTGCTGCTCGAACAGGTCAAAGAGGCCGAGCTGGACGCGCTGTGGGGCGATTCGCATCTAAAGCGCGATCTTTCGCCGGCGCTGCTCCCGTCTGCCGAGGGCGGCGAAGGACTGCTTCTGTTCTTCACCTCCGGCACGACAAGCCGCGCAAAGGCGGTCGTTTTGACCGACGCGTCCCTGATGGCAAGCGCCTATAACGGCGGCGCGCTCTTGCCGCTCGACCCGTCCGACACGCTGCTCTGCCTTTTGCCGCTCGACCATGTGTTCGGGTTCGTCTGCGGACTGCTCTGGGGCCTTTCGTGCGGGGCGTGCGTGGCTTTGGGCCGCGGCGCGCGGCACTACCACGAGGACTGCATTTTCTTCCGCCCGACGGCGCTGTCCGCCGTTCCGGCGCTTCTTGGCTTTTTGCTCAAATACCGCGCGCTGAATCCCGAGCTGAAAACGATCCTGATCGGCGCGGGCGGCTGTCCGCCGGAAATCCTGCGCGCCGCAAAGGCGACAGACGCGCGCGTCTGTTTCGGCTACGGACTGACCGAAACGAGCTCCGGCGTCGCGCTGTCTCTGGGCGATGGCGACCCGTACGCGATGACCGTCTGCCCCGACGACACCGTCACGATCGCGCCCGACGGCGAGGTGCTGATCGAAGCGCCGACCTGCGTGATGCAGGGCTACTGGAAAAAGCCCGCCGACACCGCGGAGGTGCTGCAGGACGGCGTGCTGCATACCGGCGATCTCGGCGTGCTCGACGAGACGGGACGGCTCAAGCTCACCGGCCGCAAGAAGGAAATGCTGGTCCTTTCCGACGGGACGAAGCTCTATCTGCCCGAATACGAGCAGGCGCTGTCGAACGCGCTCGGCGGCGAGCCGGTGTGCGTGCTGCTCGTCGCTGATCAGCCGATCCTGGTGCTCGAGGGCGAGCTGCGCGATCCCGCGGCGATCTGGGCGAAGCTCCGCCCGGTGCTGGACCAGCGGCCGCGCAACCAGCAGATCCGCGCGATCGAGTTTTACGAAAAACCGCTGCCGCGCACGGCGAACGGAAAAATCATGCGTTGGGTGATCCAGCGGGAAAGAGAGGGACTATGAGCCTCAGAGAAGAGATCCTGAACAAAACGAAAGAAATCATCGTTGATTCGCTGCCCGAGCTTGAGGGCAGGGAATTCGACGAATCCACCGTCATCAATACCGACACCGGCATCGACTCGATGGGCTTCACGCTGATCATCTGCCGCCTCGAAGCGGCGTTCGACGTGCGCATCCCGAACCGCCAGTGGCAGAAGCTGTCCACGCTCGGCGACGTGGTCGACGCGATCGAAAAGCGCGTCTCAAAGGCATGAGCGTATTCGAACTCGATTACCGCATCCGAAGCTCCGACGCGGACGCGTCCCTTCGGCTTCGCGTGTCGCGCATGTTCACGATCCTGCAGGAGATGTCGATCGACCACACGACCGCGCTCAGGATGGGCCGCGACATGACGCTGGACCGCGGGCTTTTATGGATCGTGACGCTGCAGCAGGCGAACATCACGCGCATGCCGGTGTACGACGAGGTCGTGCATCTTTCGACGTGGCCGGGCAACACGATGCACATCCTGTTCCCGCGCTACTACCGCGTCACGGACGCGGCGGGCAGCGTGCTGATCGAGGCGAGCGCGCTGTGGGCGCTGATGGATCAGAACACGCGCAAGGTCATCTTTCCGGAGGAATACGGCGTCGCCATCAAGGGCATGAAGACCGGCAAAGAGATCCCGCTGCCGCGCGCGCCGAAGATGCCGCAGACCGACGAAGCCGAGACGTTCACCGTGCCGTACAGCTATGTGGACCTGAACGGACACATGGGCAACACCCGCTATTTCGATCTGGCCGAGGACCGCATGCCGCCTTCGTTTCGCACGCGGCGCCTCTCGGGCATTCAGACCGAGTATTCGCGCGAAGCGCGCATGGACGCGGACGTCCTCTTAAAGCGCGAGGTGCAGCCCGACGCGTTTCTGCTCTCCGGCGAATCCGACGGGCAGAAGCTGTTCCGGCTGTGCTTTACGTTCGCGCCGGAAGAATCCTGAACCGAAAGGAGAACCATGATGCAGCTGCGCAATATGACCCTGTATTCGATCTTCGTCCGCAACTTCGGCGGCACGTTTTCCGCCGTCGAAGCGGACCTCCCCCGCATCCGCGCGCTCGGCGTCGACGCGATCTGGCTCTTGCCGATCCATCCGATCGGGACCGCCAAGCGCAAGGGCACGCTCGGCTCGCCGTACGCGATTTGTGACTATCGCGCGATCAATCCGGAGTTCGGCACGATGGACGACTTTGTTCATCTGTGCGATACGGCGCACGCGCTCGGGCTGAAGGTGCTGATCGACGTGGTGTACCACCACACCTCGCCGGATTCGGCGCTCGTCAAGGCGCATCCCGAATACTTCTACCGTAAGCCGGACGGTTCGTTCGGCAACCATGTCGGCGACTGGACCGACATCATCGACCTCGATTTTACCGTGCGCCCGCTGTGGGACGAGCTCATCGATACGCTGTGCTTCTGGGCAAGGTGGGTCGACGGCTTCCGCTGCGACGTCGCCGCGCTCGTGCCCAAGGCGTTCTGGCTCGAAGCGAGAGCGCGCGTCGAGACGGTGCGGCCCGGCTGCATCTGGCTTGCCGAGTCCGTCGAGCACGAATTCATCCGCTATCACCGCATGAACGGGCTCGAAGCGCTGTCCGATTCCGAGCTCTATGAAGCGTTCGATATCTGCTACGACTACGATATCTACGCCGATTTCGCCGCCTATGCCGAGGGGAAGATCCCGCTGAAGCAGTATATCCACGCGCTCGTCCGGCAGGAAAGCACCTATCCGGCAAACTACGTCAAGCTGCGCAACACCGAAAACCACGACCGGCCGCGCACGGCGGCGCTGTTCCCGGACCGCACGGTGCGCGAAAACTGGATCGCGTGGACGTTCTTCCAGAAGGGCATGCCGCTGCTGTACTGCGGACAGGAATGGGGCGTCGATCATGTGCCGACGCTGTTCGACGCCGATCCGATCCCGCGCGACGGCGCGCCGATGCACGGGGCGCTTTTGAAAACGCTGATCGCGATGAAAAAGGATCCGCTGTTCAGCGACGGCGTCTATACGCTCGAAGCGCGCGAAAACGACACGGTCGTCTCGACGTGGACGCTCGGCGGCCGCATCGCCGTCGGCGTGTTCCGGCTGAAAGGCGAAGCGTCCTCCCCCGCCGTTCCGCTGCCCGACGGCGCGTATACCGATCTGCTTTCCGGCAGGGCGTACCGTGTGGAGCGCGGCGCGGTCGAGACCGCGCGCGAGCCGCTTGTTTTTCTTGCCGAATCGCGGTAAAAACCGGCGGAAAGCCATTGCGGATCAAGAATAAAAATGCTATACTGATAAAGATACAGAACCGGTTGTCCGGAAATCAACAAGGAGGAAGTTATGGAAATCCAAGAGAGAAAAAAGATCGAAGCCTTTGCTCTCAGAATCCGCATGGCGGCGCTCGAAGCGATCCACTCGATCGGCTCCGGTCACGTCGGCGGCGTCATGAGCATCTCCGATGCGCTGGCCGTACTGTACGGCCGTGAAATGCGGGTGAACCCCGCGGATCCGAAATGGCCGGACCGCGATATGCTCGTGATGTCGAAGGGACACGCGGGCCCCGCAGTGTATGCAACGCTCGCTTTGATGGGCTTCTTCCCGTATGAAGAGCTCAAGACGCTGAACCGCGGCGGCACGCGGCTGCCGAGCCACTGCGACCGCAACAAGACGCCCGGCGTCGACGTGACGACCGGCTCGCTGGGACAGGGCACCTCGCAGGCGGCGGGCCTTGCGCTCGGCAACCGCATCAAGGGACGCAAGAACCGCGTCTTTCTGATCGTCGGCGACGGCGAATCGAACGAGGGCCAGTGCTGGGAATCCTTCATGTTCGCCAGCGCAAAGAAGCTCGGAAATCTGGTCGTTCTGATCGACTGGAACAAGCGCCAGCTCGACGGCTATCTCGACGAGGTCCTGCCGATGGGCGATTTCGTCGCAAAGATGGAAGCGTTCGGCTTTGACACGGTCAAGGTCGACGGCGGCGACGTCGAAGCGATTGCAGCCGCTTTGGAGCGCACGCGCAACGGCGGCGACAAGCCCTATGCGATCGTGCTGGACACCGTGAAGGGCCACGGCATCGCGGAGGTCGAGAACACCGCGATGAACCACAGCATGCCGGTCACGGACGAGCGCTTCGAGCGCTGGACCGCGCAGCTGAAAGCGGAATTGGAAGCATTGGAGGGCTGAAGCAATGTTGAACATCGTTTATAACGGAGAACTCGATCCCCGCCTGTGTAAGGACGTCATCGGCGCAACGGTCGCCGACATCGTGGACCATGATCCGAACGCGATCTTTTTGGACGCCGATCTGATGAGCTGCTCCGGCACGCTGAAGTGGGCGAAGGCGAATCCCGAGCGCGCGATCGACTGCGGCATCGCCGAGTCGAACATGGCGGGCGTGGCGGCCGGTCTCGCGGTCGCGGGCTTCAAGCCGATCATCCACAGCTTCGGCACGTTTGCCTCCCGCCGCTGCTACGATCAGGTCTTTCTGTCCGGCGGCTATGCAAAGAACGACATGACCGTCATCGGCACCGACCCCGGCGTCACCGCCACGATGAACGGCGGCACGCACATGCCGTTCGAGGATGTGGCGCTTTACAACGCGCTGCCCGGCGCGACCGTCATTGACGCGTCCGACCCGACGTGCCTTGCGAGCGTGCTGCGCCAGTGCCAGGACCGCCCCGGCGTCAAGTACATCCGCGTCGGCAGAAAGCAGCTTGCCCGCATCTACGCGGACGGCAGCGAGCTTCCGATCGGCAAGGCGGTCACGCTCCGCGACGGCAAGGACGTCGTGATCTTTGCCGCGGGTCTGATGCTGCACGAGGCCATGAAGGCGGCCGCCTCCCTCGAAGCGCAGGGGATCTCCGCCGCGGTCGTGGACTGCTTCACGATCAAGCCGATCGACGCCGACGCCGTTGAAGCGTTTGCGAGAAAGTGCGGCGCGGTCGTCGTCGCCGAGAACGCGAACCGTCACGGCGGCCTGTACGACACGATCCTTGAGGTGCTTGCGGAGCGCTGCCCCGTCCCCGCCGCGTGCGTTGCGGTCGAGGACGAATTCGGCGAGGTCGGCACGCAGAGCTATCTGATGGAGCGCTTCGGCCTGACCGCCGCGCACATTGAGGAGCAGGTCAAAGCCGTTCTCAAGCGGAAATAAACCGGAACACAGCAGCGGTCGGCAGCCGTACGCCGCCGGCCGTTGTTTTATACGGAAAGAAAGCATTGAAGGAGAAACATATGGATTACGCAAAAGAATCGCTCCGTCTGCACGGAGAATGGAAGGGCAAGATCGAGGTCATCGCAACGGTGCCCGTCGCGACCAAGGACGATCTGAGCCTTGCATACACCCCCG
>JAEEGF011293775.1_pt1 | contig 16442 bp, 9 predicted proteins | sample 9134171 | NCBI WGS metagenome assembly JAEEGF01 (sample SAMN16246542, study PRJNA631951) | gut metagenome | biome: gut microbiome; feature: rumen; material: AP-attached | host: Bos | place: Iran: Karaj | collected 2018-10
CCTTCAGGAGTGCGGGCAGCGTGGACGGCACGCCGTCGAGCGCGCTGTGGCGCGTCTCCTTCTTGTGCTCCTGCTGCTTGATCTGCTCCCAGTTCTTGAGAACCGTCGCCGGATCGTTGGCCACCACGTCCCCGAACACGTGCGGATGCCGCCGCACGAGCTTGTCGGAGATCGCGTTCGCCACGTCGTCGAAGGAGAATCGCCCCTCCTGCTCCGCCATGACGCACTGGAACATCACCTGGAGGAGCACGTCGCCGAGCTCCTCGATGTGGTTGGCCTTGTCCTCGGGACGGTCCATGGCCGAGAGCAGCTCGTACGTCTCCTCGAGCACGCACGGCTTGAGCGTCTCCAGCGTCTGGACCTTGTCCCAGGGACAGCCCGTCTCCGGGTCGCGGAGACGGGTCATGATGGAGTGCAAACGTTCGATGCCCGTCATAGGTGGAGCATCCGGAACACTTCGTCCGCCACCTTGGCGTCCAGCTTCTCGACCGCCACGTCGGCGCCGCCGAAGTCCTGGTAGGCCACGTGGTCGTGGATCACCGCAACGGCGCTCATGCCGGCCACCAGCACAGCCTTCACGCCGTGGCCGGAGCCGGTGACGCCCACCGTAAGGACGTTGATGAGCCCGTTCGCGTTCAAGGCGCGGGTCCAGGCGTCCCACTTGCCGTTGCCGTAGGTCATCGAGACCTCCTGGTACGGCTGCACTAGCTCCGGATCGAGTCCTTCGAGCGCCGGCTTGAGGACGTCCAGGTTCGCGCGCGTGGCGATGACGACCTTGAGGCCCTTGTCGGTGAGCGCCTTGACGAACGCCTTGAACGAGGGCGTGACGGCGGCCGCGGCCTTCTCCGTCAGCGCGTCGGCGAACGCCTTGGCGAGGGCGCGCGCCGTGTCGCCGGCGTTGTCGCGCTTGCCCAGCACGGAGCTGAACAGCTCGGCCACCGCGCCGTGGTAGTTGCCGCCGGCGAGATGCATCGCCTCGAGCTTGACCGTCAGGTCGATGCCGGCCTCGGCCAGCACCTTCTTTGCCGTGTCGAACAGCAGCTGGGCGCCGTCGATCGCGGTGAAGTCGAACTCGATGACGACTCCGCGCGGGAGCTTCTTCTTCTCTTCTTCTGCCATTTTCTGCATCCTCCCGCGAACGTCACTTCTTCACGACGCGCGTCTTGCGCGGACGCGGCTGCCCGATCTCCTTCAGCATCTTGCGGAAGCGGGAGTTGCGGACGTTGAACGGCTTGCCGCCCTTGACGCGGCTGAACTCGCAGGCGCGGAGGTCGTTGTGGTTGCCCTCGTCCTTGCCGACGACGCCGCCGATGCCGGCGAACGCGCACTCGACGGCCTTCACCGCGCAGGCGTGGATGAGCTCCAGGTCCTTCTTGTTCGGCGCCGCCGCGCGGGCGTAGTAGCCGCTCTTCTGGACCATCGTCTTCTCGGCGCCGAGCTTCTCGCCGAAGCGCTTCGCGAACCACTGCCCGACGTTCACCTTGTCGAGGCGCGGATGCCCGAAGGCGTCCATCGGGATGTCCTCGCCGCGCTTCTTCATCTCCTTGATGATCTCCTTGACGCAGGCGCCCTCGGAGACGAAGATGTTCACGCAGTCGTTCTTGTCCATGATCTTGCGCAGGCGCACGGCCTCGCTCTCGAAGTCGACGCGCGACTCCGGCACGTACACGGCGTGCACGTCCTGGCGCTCGCGCGTGAGGCCGAACGCCGGGAGGAACTTGATGCGACGCTTGAGCATCGTGTGGTAGTAGATCGCCGTGAAGGCGGTGAGCCAGCCGCAGTTGCGGCCCATGACCTCGTGGATGATCAGCATGCGCGGGTTGGCGCTGTTCTCCTTCACGACGTTCGCGAAGAACTTGGCGCTCTCCTCGGCCGCCGTGTACGCGCCGAGCGACTGCTTGATCGGGTAGACGTCGTTGTCGATCGTCTTGGGGAGGCCCACCACCGTCAGCTGGTAGTTGTTCTTGGCGAGGTAGTCGGCCAGGTCCGCCGCCGTCGTGTTCGTGTCGTCGCCGCCGATCGTGTGGAGCACGTCCACGCCGTCCTTGACCAGCTGGTCGGCCGCCACCTTGAGCGGATCCTCGCCCTCCTTCACGAGGCCGCGCTTCACGCAGTCGGCCACGTTCGTCAGCTTCACGCGGCTGTTGCCGATCGGGCTGCCGCCGTGCTGGGTGAGCAGGAGCGCGTTCTTGCGCACCTCGTCAGTCACCTTGATGGACTCGCCCTTCAGGAGCCCCATGTAGCCGTTGATGTAGCCGATCATCTCCACGTTGGGATCGCGCTTCGTGTACTCGTCGATCAGGAACCCGATCGAGGCGCTCAGGCACGGGGCCAGTCCGCCCGCCGTGAGGAACGCCACCTTCTTGACTTGCTTAGCCATTTCTTGTCCTTGTTCTTTCTTGTTGTTGTTCCGATAGCCTTCGAATGCGTTCGACTGCAATCGTCAAATCGTTCAGATCTGCTTCAGCACGTTCGCGAGCTCGATCGCCGCCTGCATGGCCGCGAATCCCTTGTTGCCCTGCTTCGTGCCGCAGCGCTCCACCGCCTGCTCCAGGTTCTCTGCGGCCACCACGCCGTCCGCCACCGGCACGCCCGTCTCGAGCGCGATCTCGGTGAACGCGCGCGCGGTCGTCTCCGTGATCAGCGAGGCGTGCGGCGTCGCTCCCTGCACCACCGCACCAAGGCCCACGACGGCGTCGTACGCCTTCGTGGCGGCGAGCCGCTTGGCTGTCACCGGTATCTCGTATGCGCCGGGGACGCGCACGAGCGTGAGGTTCTTGTCGTCGCCGCCGAGGCGCGCGAACGCGTCGGCCGCGCCCTTCACGAGCTGCTCCACGAGGAAGGAGTTGAACCGGCTCGCCACGAGCGCGATCCTCAGTCCCTTCGCCGTCAGGTTTCCGTTGATTTCCTTCATGTGTCTTCCTTTCGCTTGAAAGCGCCCCAATTATCGCACGAACCGCCGGCCGGCGCAACCGCAAAAAGGAGGAGAAACGACAAAAATGTCGCAAATGGTCGGACCGAGGGGATTTGAACCCCTGACCTTTTGCACCCCAAGCAAACGCGCTACCAGGCTGCGCTACGGTCCGTAGAGCGACGTATAGTGTACCACATCCCTTGCGGCTGGTAAAGCCCGAATGCCGACTATTTCGAAGGCCGCTTTTGTGGCGGCGAAAACGCAGGGGATTTGCTATAATCGTCGGCAACGAGAAAAGGACTACATGAAGACACTCGAGGAAATCCTTGAAGAGGTGAACGCCGTGGTGGCCGCGGCATGCGGACGCAGCGGCCGCGACCCTGCGGAAGTCGAGATCGTGGCGGTGACGAAGACTCACGGCCCGGAGGTGGTGCGCGAGGCGTGGGACGCCGGCCTGCGCATCGTCGGCGAGAACAAGGTGCAGGAGGCCGCCTGGAAGAAGCCGCTGAGCGTCGGCGGGCCGGACTGGCATCTGATCGGCCACCTCCAGAAGAACAAGGTGCGCCCCGCGCTGGAGCTGTTCTCCACGTTCCATTCCGTCGACTCCATCCCCCTTCTCGAGCGCATCCAGCGCGTCGCAGAGGAGATCGGCGCGCGCCCGAACATCCTCCTGGAGGTCAACATGAGCGGCGAGCGGTCGAAGGACGGCATGCGGCCGGACGACGTGCCGGCGGCGGTCGAATGCGCGCTCGGGTGCCCCAACGTCACGCTGGAGGGCTTCATGACGATGGCCCCCTTCGTACCGGCGGACAAGGTGGAGGAGACGCGTCCGGTCTTCGCCGGGCTGCGCGAGCTGCGCGACGCGATGGAGGCCGAGTTCGGCGCGTCCTTTCCCCGCCTCTCGATGGGCATGACGAACGACTACCGCGTCGCCGTGGAGGAAGGCGCCACGTGGATCCGCCTCGGCACGGTCCTCTTCGGCGAGCGCCCCAAGGCGCGCCCGGCACCCCCTTCCGACGCCGACGACTGTAACCTTTCCTTCACTCTCGTGTAGACGGGGCAGAAAACCTCACCCCGTAGAATAGAAAAAACATGGCAGAACTAGAAATCTCCGCACAGTTCGAGCAATTCTCGCGTTTCGCCGCAGACGCGCTGATGAACGGTAACACCAAGGCCATCGCCCGCACCGGCGACCTGATTGCCGGTCCGAACGGCCCGCGAAAGATCGAGGCAGCGACCGATGACAAGGTCTACGCGCTTAAGCGTTCCCAGGTCGACAAGGATGCGAACGACGCCACGCGGGAATTGTTCCTGAAGGCTGTCGCCGACACCTTCAAGGGCGAGAAGAACATCCCCAAAAGCGTGCTAGAAGCGCTGGACATGAAAAACTTCAAGTCCGGCAAGCCACTCACCGCGCGCCGCATCGAAGCTGTAAAAGCTGCCATCATGCGCGAGGACACCAAGTTGCGCTATGCCGACGGGTGGGTTAGGCATGACATCCTAAGAAATGGCCTCATAATCACCTCTCAGCCGAACGCCACGTCCCCGTCTGGCCGAAAGACCATCACGGAAGAGCAGTTCAATCAGGTGAAGAAAATCATTGCCGAACATGCAGACGAGATGCTCCCTCTCAGGCCGTTCGTCAGATCGCGCATCATCGACAAACTCCTTGAAATGGTTCTCGACCCCACTTTCGCGCCACATGCCGGCAAACTGTTCAACAGCATTCCACGGGAACCCAGCGAGCTCGACAAATTCCAGCTTGACAGCCTGCGCGCGGGCCTTCCCAAGGTCGCCGCCAACGGGCAGCACTTCAACATAACGCTCGGGAAAGCCGTGCAGAAGGAGATATCCACACGCCTGCATGACAGCATCGCCCGAGCCGACAAGGCGGACAAATACCCCGACATAGGCGCGTCCTTCGAAGATGCCCTCACTGATTACGCTCGCGCGGGATCTGGCCTCAAGATCAGAGACTCGTTCGTGACCCATGTCAACGACATGCGCAAATCGAGCGCCGATCGTGCCGAAATGGCTACAAAGATCGGACGGTTCTTCGCGGAAGACACCGTCAACGGCGAACGCGCTTCCCGCATAATCGGCGACATCGTTCACCAGGGTTTCTCCGCCGACATTTTACGCAGCATACAGCAGGCAGGGGAACCGTTCGACTTCATGTTCGGAGCGGCCCTGACAGGTGTTATGGGGTACTCCCTCGACCGCGCAGACGACGGAAGCTATCAGATCAAGATTGATGGCGTCCTTCGCCACAACGTCGCATTCGGAAAAGACGGCAACCCGGTGCCTCTTGACGCCGCTCGATCAAAGGTCCATGTCGAAGTCAACCTCACCCTTTCCTTCGACAGACAGAGCGGGGAACCACACCTCGTCTTTGCCCAGCCTCCGACGATCTCAGGAGCTGTCACCCCAATAGATTGCCCACTTTCCGACGTGACGGACGTCACGCACGCCTTGATCTCGAAGGCCAATCTGGGAGTGCCTGTAAAGGCAGTCGAGTTTTCAGGAGAGCCCGCCAAGCCAGAGGTCCGAAAGGCCGTGCTCGACGCCCTCAAGGAAGGCGACGACGCATTGGCCAAACTCGTCTCCGAACGGCTCGTCACGAAGGATGACATCGAACTCCTGGTCAACTTGGGAATTGACGGCACGATGATCGACGAGATGATTGCCGGCGCGGCAGGGGATGAAAACGCGCCTCGCCTTGAAAAGGAAACCATCGTCCGGCTCCGCGACCCCGCCACACGAGACGCCGCCGTACGCGACATCAAGGCCATGGCGCAGAAGATCGTCGACGCCGGATGGGCCGACAAGGTGCCCGACATACATACCGAGGTGCTGAATCTCGTCACCGTTGCGGGAATTTCCCCCGTCAGCGCATCGAACAACCAAAGCGACGTGAAGCTCCTCATGGACGTCATCGACAAGTCCGACGACCAGAACGTGAGGAGCATCCTGGCCGACCTCCAGTCTAGCGATCCCGACACGGTCGCCGCCGCCAAGACGCGCGCCCAGAACATCGTGCGCGAGCAGCGCCAGCAGCTCGGCCTGCAACTGCTGAAAAGCCATATCAGGAATCTCGGAGACACGCAGATCGAAGTGCTGCAAAAGCATATTCCCGTCGCGCAGTACACCGAGGCGCTCCAGCACATCGTCAACCGCGACAGCTTCATGGACGGCGCAGTCGCTTTCTTCGAGAGCATGATCAAGACGGCAGAATCCCTAGAAGACGAGGCACAAAAGATCGCAAAATACAACTCGTACGTCAAGGTGGATCTATTCGCGGATCCGTCAAATGTAGCCCGCGCCACCGCGAAGGGCTACACCCCCGCGGAACTGGTGAAAATCAACCGCGCGGCCAACCTCTTCATGGCCATGATCCCTGGCATCACCCAAGAGCAGGCCCTGGTCGAAGTGATGACGCCGGGCTACAAGGCCAACAGGCTCATGGGATACGGCGGACGGTTCTTGGATGACCCCAAGACGTTCGAGCAGGGCCTGAAGCTGCTCGACGATTTCGCCACCTGGCACACGGACCTCAAGGAACAAGTCGGATGGAACGCCACGAAGCCGAAGACGACCGTGACGGCCTTCAACCTGTACGGCGACGTCGGAGAAACGCCGGCGGGCCTCGAGTTCTTCGTCTTCGAGCAGCTGGCGTCCGATCCCGGCATCAGACTTTCGGGAAAGCCCGAAGACATCTTCGGGATGCAGAACAACCCCGCGACGAGGTTCTTCGGGCGCGGCATGAACGCGAGCAACACCTTCACGCTCATGCAGATGACGCAAGAGCAGCGCGAGATATTCTACCGCTGCACGGACATGCTCATGCCGATCTTCACCTCAAAGGATGGCAACGCGAAGGCGGTTTCCGGCACGGGCCCCTTCGTGACCACACGGATCCTCCGCCATTTCGACGAGCTGCAGGCGCTGAAGGCCAACGGCCAGCTTTCGGCCAAGAACGTCTGGGCCACCTGCTTCGGCGACATCCAGCCCACGGTACCCAGCAATCCGATCCAGACCATCGACACCTTCAACACAGGCATCCAGAAGCGACTCATGGCGTACGTCCAGTCGAAGGCGGGGGATATGACCCCGGACAACTACCAGGCGATAACCCTGTATACCACGCTGGGACTATCCATCAACCAGAAAGGCTTGTCGTTCGAAGAGGCGTGCGCCTTCGCCGAAAGGGGCGAAATACCGCCAAGCCCAGCCCACGAGGCTCCTTTCTCAACCAATCTGGGCGGCATGCTCGATCCGGAAAGCGGCCTTGGAGTGATGCAAAGTGACCTCGGACGCCCGACAGGATACACCCTGACAAGCGATCCGACGCACACCAACATCATCCCGAACCCCCGCTTCGTCGTCAACGTTCCCAACGCGGCGCCGTTTGAATTCACCTACCAGGCCAACATAGACGGATCGGAGCATGCCACCAAGGCGAGGAACCTCTACTCGCAAATCAAGCAGCTCTGCGGAGAAGCGCATCCCCGCCAGCTCAACTCCGTCCTTTTCTCGATGAGCCAAGGCGCACTCTCGCAGCTGCGCGGAGGATTCCCGGAGCACGGGCTCAGCAGCGACGAGCATTCGCCCGTCATCTTCACTCTCGCGCGCGACCCCGCGAACGGCGCCATCACCATCCGCTACGACAGCCCGCCCGGATGCCCCATCACCTTCAACTGGACCTCAACCGTGGGCATCGACGGACATGTCACCACGACGCCGATCCAGATCACCAGCCTGCCACCGCCGCCGACAGCAGCCCCCGCAGGGCCCGCCACCGTCGATGGAACCGCCACCACGGCAACGGTCACGACGACGACAGGAACCACCTCCACGGCAACGGTCACGACGGCGACAGGAACCACCACCACGGCAACGGTCACGACGACGACAGGAACCACCACCACGGCAACAGTCACGACGACGACAGGAACCACCACCACGGCAACAGTCACGACGACGACAGGAACCGACGCGCAGCCGTCGACGGGCGCGACGGTGAGAAGCCTCATGGACAAGCTCCAGGGCCTCATGTCGTACGCCGGAGAAAAGTCCGTCACGAGCGTAAGCGCGGACGAGCTGAAGAGCGTCCTCGCCGACACCAATCTTGACGCCAAAAAGCTCAAGGCGCTCGACAACATCGCCCGGCAGACGGCCGACGCGTTCGTGCGGCTCGACAGGCTCGATCCGGCCGACATCGGCGCGGCGTACCGTAAGGGCCTTTCCGCAGCGGGTCTGGATAAGATACAGGAAGATATGAAGACAGATCCCGCCATGAAGTCCGTCTACCAGGCCGCGCTCATCCTCAAGGACGCCATCAACACCCAGGCGAACCTGTCTGAGTCGCTCCGGATCGTCTTGCGCGGCGTGGAGCTGAGCGACGACCAGTACGGCGCGATCATGGACATGCGCCTCATGTGCGACCGGCGCATCGCGGAGATCAACACGCTCGGCCTGGAGCTGTCGACGATGGACGCCCAAGGCGCGCGCATTGCCGCCGGCAGGCGCACCACCACCCAGATGCTCGGCGAGAAAACGGTCGAGATGCACGGGAACGTCGACGTGTTCGAGGCCCTCAAGGGCACGCCCGAGGAACCGTCTGCCGCCGACCGTCTCGCGGGCATGCTCGAGTCGTTCAAGGACCGCAAGACCGTGCTGACGAAGCAGGAATTCACGGAACTCTCGCGGACGGTCCAAGAGCTGAACTTCGACCTCTTGCGCTTCGAGCACTCCGGAGCTGTCGCCCCGAACGGCGTCAAGATGGACAAGGCGGTGCTCGCCGCCGCGCGAGGCGTGCTCGGCGAACTTCTTTCAAAGCTCGAACCGCCGCTCATGCGCGGGAAGTCCGACATTATCGCCGTCGCCGCGGTCAAGGACTTCGCCCGGCGCATCTATTCGCTCGGAGACTCGCCGCTGCTCAGCGACAAGGCCATAGCCGTCTACCGCGACGCGGGACTCAACAACCTCGTCGCCACCATGGAGCGATACAAGCAAGCCCGGGAGGCGGCGGAAGCCGTCATCGCCGACTCGTTGGATCACAAGGCGCTGGAGACACTGCTCAAATGCACCCAAGAGCTGCACGATTACACGGGCGAAAACGGCTATCTGTATAGCGGGACGAGTGACGATTTCGGTACCATCGCGCGGCGGGGCGTGGCGATTCTCGACGCAGCGTCTCAAGAGTCGAAAGATGCATTCTCGCCCGCCGAGCTGGAAGCTTTCACGCGCGCCCTTGCGGGAAAGAAAGGCGTGTTCAACTCCGCGCTCGAGAAGATGAAAATGTTGGGTGCACATGAGCCCGTGCCCTTGGTGGAGCACATAGCCGACATTTCGCAAAAAGCCGGTCGGCTCGCCAACGGCAAGACCATGACCGGCGAGGCGGTTCACGCCATCGTGTCGGGACGTACCAGTTTTGGCACGACGGTGGAACTGCTCGCCCACGGCCTTGGACCAAACGACGCGCCTCCCCCCGGCATAGACGACGCCCACCTCGTCTCTTCCACTCCGCTCGATAAAGGCGGCGTCAACTCCGTGGACAGGGTCGTGTACAAAGGTGCAGACGATGTCGAGAGGGTTTTCGTGTTCAAGCCGGAGACCTCCGCACGGGATGGTTTCGTGAAGGCCGGTGCGGCGGAAGGTCTCTACGCCGCCTCACAGCAGGCTGTCATGCTGAACCTCGCGACGCAGGACGTAGCCGATGCGATCGGCGCTGGAGACGTGACGGTAAGGTCTTTCTGCGGCATGTGCAAGGGCGAGTACGGCACGTTCATGGATGAGGCGAAGGGGAACAGTCCCGGGAAGTTCCAGGAAGACAATGTGAAACCGGACGGCTTCAGCAAAGCCTCACTCCAATCCCTCGTGGGAAAAGTGCGCGCAGGCGACTCCGAAGCCATTGCGAAGTCGAGAACCCTTATCTCCACTTTCGCGCAAAAGGCAAACCGTCTTGCATGGCTCGACATCATCACAGGCCAGATCGACCGCCACAGCGGCAACTATTACATTAGCGTTGACAAGCAGACCGGCGCCGTAGACCTCAAGGCAATAGACAACGACCTCGCCTTCTCCGGACACTGCTTCGGCTTGAACAAGTTCCATTCCACCCCAAAACACGCGCGGACGTTCGAGGGGTGGCTCGACAGCATCCACACCAGGTTCTATCCTGGCCTGAGCAAAGCCCAGTTCGAGGCCGCATACGGAATCGACACGGAGCATGGCGTCACGAGGAATCCTGACGGGACCATGACCTTCGACCTCTCGAAGTTCGCCTCTCCGCTCCTCTTCGCTGGCATCGATAGGATTGAATGGAACTGCGTGCCCGTTCCGGACGAGATCGACGAGGACATGTACAACAGCCTCATGGCGCTCGACAAGCAGGCGGACGGCACGCCTTCCCAGAGCCGGATCGAGTTCGAGAAGCAGCTCCGCCCTCGTCTCGACAAGGCGGCGTTCGACGCCGCGATGGCGCGCCTCGACGAGGCCATCGCGGCCGCCAAGGACATCGCGGCGGCAGGCAGGGTGCGCAAGCCGGAATACTGGACGAGCGACGCGGCGATCGAGCGTGCCGCGCACGGCCCCAACTTGACGCGGGAAAGCCTCTTGCCGATAATCGACGGAAGCGCGCCGCTCGGCCTGGGCACCATGCCGGACGGCTCGAAGGCAAAAGCGTTCCCTCCGTTGCCGGATGGCACGACGCCCACAAACATATACCAGGAAGACCCAGGCAAGCTCAAGGAGGCACGGAAAGTTGTAATCTCCGCGAACAAGTGGACGGACTACATGCACAGGGACATGCCCGAGATCAGCGAGCTCGCCGGCGTGCTCCTGCAGAAAAGAGAAGGTGAAGAATGACTAACGAGAACGCCCGGAACATGAACGAGATTCTCGCCGCGCTAGCGGAGGCCTCCGGCGTCGACGCGCACGAGCTCGTGCCAGAGGAGAACGGCAGGGTCAACTTCGCCCTCGACGACATGGGCGTGGCTATCGGCACATCGAGCACGGGATCGGCGCGGTCGTCCTTCACCGCATCTTCCCCCTTCCGATGGCGGCGGAGGCGTTCGTGGAGGAGTTCCGCCTGCTGGCCGGCGCCGCCCGAGCGGCCCGCAAGCGGCTTTCCGCCATACATGTCGGGGATCCGCTCTCGCTGGACTTCATAGCCGTGTAGGCAAAACCGAAACATCAGGAAGCAAATCGGACATTTTCAGAAGACCGTAACCTTTCGTTCACTCTCGTGTAGACAGGGCAGAATGCAGCCCTAAGCAAAGAAACCGGACATGCCGACACAAGTACAGATCAACGCCGCGTCTCAGTTCGACCAGTTCGTGCGTTTCGCGGAGCACGCGATGGGACACGGGAACACCAAGGCCATCGCCCGCGTGGACAGCGCGAAGGTAGAGTCGGTGCCCGCCGGCGGGATGTCCGTGCGGACAATCACCGCCGCGACGGACGACAAGGTCTACGCCATAAGGCGCTCATCCTTCGACAAGATTGCGAACGACGTCACGCGCGACAGGTTCATGCTCGCCGTGTCAAACATGTTCGGCGGCGAGGATCACATCCCCGCCAGCGTATTGAAGGCGATGAACATGAAGGACTACGGCCACGGCAAGCCGCTCACCGCGCGCCGCATCATGGCAGTCAATACCGCCATCATCGCAGCGAGAAACAAGGCCTTGATCACAGATGCCGTCTCTTTCGTCGGCCAGCTGGACGGCGATTCGGAATTCAGGCTTACTTCAGGCCAGCAGAAGAAGGCGATTGGGCTCCTCCTCAAGCACGGGCAAGCCCTGACTGGCAAGAATGCCAGCATCCTCGCCAACAATATCGTCCGCATCGTGACCGACCCGGCCCTTGCGCGAAGAGCCGATGCCTACGTCGCCGAGGTTGTCAAGAGGATCTCCCGCTTCGACGACTTCGTGCCAGGCGATCCGCGTACCAAAGACCTTGACGAGGCATTCCTGAAGTACAATCAGGGTACTATCAAGGAAATCTGCCAGTCCAGCAGCGCTGAAATCGGTACAGATGGCATCAGCAATGCCTTCATGAAGGATGCGACGCGCAGCGACTACACCATCGCGGGACGCACGTTCACCCACGCTACCGTGCCAGCAGCCGATATCGCTGCCGCCCTCAAGAGTGTCGTGACCAATCCATTGCACCGAAAAGTCCTCTCCACAATACTGACACAGAACGCCGGCAATAGCCTCTTATATGTCATGATGGGGGCGACTCTGCCGCCGACCGTAGGGCATCCTGACGGCGGTGCCATGCATGCCGCCAAGGGAGGAGAGATGCTCGTCGGAGCTCCCATGACCGACCGCTTATACGGCCTACCCCCATGCCATGGCGGCCTCATGCGCTTCCAGCTGGACATTCTGCCCGACGGGAAGACCGCGAAGTTCACACATACCCTTCACGGCGGGCTGCGTTTCGGCATTGCGGACACAGACTTGACAATAGCCGATAGGGGCGTGGCCAAGTTCACCATGACGCAGGAGTTGACTTTTGACCTGAGCGAAGACGAGCCCAAGCTCCTGGACTACCATCTCGGCCAGTCTATTGACGCTACCGCTACCGTTGCAGACTAGCCGACACACCACCGAAAGAAACAAGAAAAATGCCGACACCAACACAGATCAACGGTGCTGCCCAGTTCAACCAGTTCGTGGATTTCGCGAAACTGGCGGAGCAGGCAGGCAACACGAAGGCCATCGCCCGCGCATCCACATCCGACGGCAGTACGACCACCGTGCGGACGATCGGCACCACCACGGACGACAAGGTATTCGCCATCAGGCGCTCCCTGGACAACAAGCAGGCGAACGATGCCGCCCGCGCCCTGTTCAGGAAGGCCGTAGGCGACATGTTCGGCGGCGAAGACCATATCCCACCAAGTGTCCTCAAGGCGATGAGCATGAAAGACTACGGCTGCGGCAAGCCGCTCACCGCGCGCCGCATCATGGCAGTCATGACCGCCATCGACAGCTTGCACACGGAACCGGTCGTCAAATCCATCACTCCTAAGGTCGCCGCCGCGAAGGTCGCGCATGCCGCCGCATTCGCCAATGCGGAAGACATCAGACTTAACATCCCCCTCGTAATTCCAGTCACCGTCTCGCAACCTCAACAGCAACAGGCTGCAGCCCTCCTCTGCAAGTACGGGAAGGGAATGACCGATGCAGGTCTCAATGTCTTTGCCGCCAATCTCGTCCGCGTTGTCACGACTCCTTCTCTTGCAACTTACGCCGACTACTACGCCGCACGTATCGCCAAGGACATCGCCTCGAAGCGCAATTTCGAGCCTGGTGACGCTCGAATGAAAATGCTTGACGCAACCCTCTTCGATTACGTGGAAAATATGGTCAAAGAATACCTCCCGATGCCCGACAGGAACCCACGCGACAATAAGCCCGCTTTCCATGATGGCCTTAGCGCTGCGTTTATTACGGACGGGCCACGCGGCACTTACATCATCGGGGGAACGCGGTTTTACCATTGTGCCACAACTGACATGGTCGATGCCTTCAAGAGCGTTGTGACCAAACCAAAACACAGAAAGATTCTCTCGCAGATCATGAGCCAGACTCTCGCCACTATACCAACCAGCCTAGCATGGCAGATGCCGCTCGCCGAAACGGTAAACCTTCCCGATGGCCTAGTGGCGCACACCGTGAAAGGAGGTGAACTGATTGTCGGACATTCCCCGTCCGACGACTTCTACTCCGGACAGACTGGAGCACATTTAAGTGACGGATCGGAACACAAGCTTGAAATGTCACCGGATGGCAAGTCCGCCAAGATCACAAGCAGGATTACCGGCAGACTCAAGTTCGACCTCTCGAACGACGGTGCCGTGGCGATGACTACCGTCGGTCACTGTGCCTTTACGCAGGAGTTCACGTTTGACCTGAGCGGAGACGAACCGAAGCTCGTGGACTACCATTTCGGACAGACATTTGACGCATAAGGAACATAACCCATGAAGACACTTCTAGGAATCGACTACGGAACCGGCGGGTGCAAGGTGACCGCGCTCGGCACGGACGGCTCGCTCGTCGGCGAGGCGTCCGTCGAATACACGACCTACCACGACCACCCGGGCTGGTCGGAGCAGGAGCCGCAGGACTGGTGGGACGCGCTCTGCGTCGCACTGCGCAAGCTGAGGGATAAGGGCGTTGACCTCTCGTCCGTCGCCGCCGCCGCGCTCGACGGCTCCACCCACAACGCAGTGCTGATGGACGACGCCTACCGCCCCATCCGCCGCACGATCATGTGGACCGACCAGCGCGCCGTCGCCGAGTGCGCCCAGCTCCGCGAGACGATGGGCGACAAGATATTCAAGACCGCCTACCAGATGCCCGCTCCCACCTGGACGCTCCCCCAGATGATGTGGCTCAAGGCGCACGAGCCCGACGTCCTCGCCCGCACCAGCCATATCCTCTTCGTGAAGGACTACGTGCGCTACCTCCTCACCGGCAACGCCGCCACCGACCGCATCGAGGCCCAGGGCACGCTCTTCTTCAACATGGCGAAGATGGACTGGGATGAAGAGCTTGTCCAGATGGCTGGGCTCAGTCCGGCCTCCCTCCCCTCCTTCATCGCCCCCACCGACGTCGCCGGCCACGTGACCGCGGCCGCCGCCGCCGCAACCGGTCTTCCCGAGGGCATGCCAGTGGTGTGCGGTTCCAGCGACAGCGCCGTGGAGGACTACGGCGCAGGCGCCGTGGAGCCCGGCGACCTCATCCTCAAGCTCGCCACCGCCGGCAACGTCAACTCCATGACCGCCGCCGCCCACCCGCACCCCAAGACGCTCACCTACTCGCACATCGTCCCCGGCATGTGGTACAGCGTGAGCGCCACCAACGCCGCCGCCCTCTGCCAGCGCTGGATGCGCGACACCTTCTTTGGAGTTAAAGGGTTAAAAGATGAAAAGGTTAAAGGTGATGGTGGCGACAGTTCCTGCAAGCCTGCCAACCTTTACGCCTTGATGGATGCAGAGGCCGAAATGTCGCCCATAGGCGCGAACGGCATCTTCTTCCACCCGTACCTCCAGGGCGAGCGCTGCCCGTACTGGGATCCCAACCTGCGCGCGAGTTTCACCGGCGTTTCCATCGCCTCGAAGCGAGGCGACTTCTGCCGCGCCTTGCTCGAAGGCGTCGCCTTCTCGCTGCGCGACTGCTACGGCACGCTCCAGGAGATGGACCTGCCCGTCACGCGCATCTTCCTCATTGGCGGCGGCGCACGCTCGAAGCTGTGGAGCGAGATCGTCTGCAACGTCTTCAACCGCCCTGTCGCCGTCCCCACGCCAGGCGACGCGAGCTTCGGCGCGTGCCTCCTGGCAGGCACCGGCATAGGCGTCTTCTCGGATGTCAAGGACGCCGTCGCCAAGTGCCTGCACGTGGACCGCACCATCTCGCCCGACCCTGCGTCCGCCGAGAAGTACGACAGCCTCTACGCCACATACCGGCATATCCACGACGCGCTCGCGCCTGTCTATGCCGGCATCTCCGGCTGAGTCAGCGCGCCGCCTCGGCCGAGCCCCGCACCGTGATCCGTGCCGGGGCGCGGCGCGCACGCAACATCGGGTAGTACATCGCCTCGACGGACGGACCGGGCAGCACGAAGTCGCCCGCAGACACGACCCGAACGGGATAGTACACTTTCGCCTCCTGCCCGGCGTTCAGCGTGAACTGCTTCGAGAACACGAGCATCCTGTCGTCGCGGGCGTCCTTGCGCATCACCCAGTCCAGTCCGTCGCTCTTTCTCCAGTCCGCAGCCGAGAGCTCGCGGTGCACAGGCTCGAACGCGCCTGCGAAGAGGTCCTCTATCACCAGGTCGGAGAACGTGCGCCGCGTGGCGCTCTTCAGCGTCAGCTCTGTCACCAGCAGCTCGCCGCGCGAGAGGTTGGCGAGGTCGGCCGGCTTGCCGTCGCTCGTGAAGTACGCGCGCGATATCTCGATGCCGCTGGCCTCGTTCGTGACCGACTCCGCAGGCGGCAGCTCCAGCGCCTTCCACGCGATGAACGCCTCGGTCCGTCCAATGTTCTCGACGATTACTTCGGTCGATGACTTCACCGTCTGGCGCTCGACGTACTCGCCGGCCGTCTTCCCGTCCGCAGACGTCATGCGCACGCGCGGAGTGCCCGCACGCGGCGGATGGTGGCGGTAGTAGGCTCCCAGAGCGAGAAGCGCATGCGCGTTCTCCCCTGTCGTGCCCCAGCTGAAGCGGGCAGGGTTGCGCTGCGCAGTCATGTACTGGATCAGCGGCAGGATGCGCTCGTCGTCCGGGTTGAGGTCGAGCAGCGCCAGCACCGCGAATGCGGCCTCCTTCACCGACTGCGGCGCGAACGCGCCCTTCAGGAGCGCCTCGGCGCGTGGCACGTCGCGGATCGCCACGAACGCCCTTGCGAGCCGCGCACGCGAGATCGGCGAGAGCGAGGCGGACTTGTCGTAGAGGCGGAACATCCTGTCCCTGTCGGGCTCGCCAGCAAGCCCGAGCGTGTGGCACGCGT
>JAEEGF010194626.1_pt1 | contig 16441 bp, 13 predicted proteins | sample 9134171 | NCBI WGS metagenome assembly JAEEGF01 (sample SAMN16246542, study PRJNA631951) | gut metagenome | biome: gut microbiome; feature: rumen; material: AP-attached | host: Bos | place: Iran: Karaj | collected 2018-10
GCGCCGAACGCCTTGCCGATGGTATCGTGCCGTTCAGCTTTATCGGATTCGGGCTCACGCTCCTGTTTACGCGCAACATCACCAAGGCCGTCTCGATTCTGATGGTGGACTATTCTTGCGCCATCAAGCTTTCAACCCCGATTTCGGTTATCTCGGCGCTCCGCGAAGCGGCCGACCGCAACATGACCGTGAAGGGCGGCAAGTATCTGGAAGAATTTGCGCTTGCCGACACCATCATTTTTGACAAGACGGGGACTCTCACCAAAGCAGAACCTAAGCTCGAACGTGTCATTCCCTTTGAAGGCCGAAGCGAAGAGGAGGTGCTTCGCATCGCGGCCTGTATCGAGGAACATTTCCCGCACAGTATGGCTCGTGCCATTGTGCGCGGGGCTCTCGACAGGGAAATCGATCACGAAGAAGAGCACGCCGACGTTCAGTACATCGTGGCGCATGGAATTGCGACCACACTGAACGGGGAACGTGCCGTCATCGGTAGCAAGCATTTTGTTATCGAGGACGAGCACGTTTCCGTCGGCGACACGGAACAACAGCGTATTGACGAACTCGCCGGAGCCGCATCCGTGATTTACCTTGCCATTGGCGGGAACCTTGCGGGTGTGCTTTGCATTAGCGATCCTCCGCGAGACGAAGCAGCAGAAGCTATCCGCATGCTCCGTGAACGTGGAATCAAGCATGTGGCGATGATTACCGGCGACAGCCAGAAGGCGGCGGAACGTACCGCTCAACTTTTAGGCATCGATACCTTCTTTGCTCAGGTGCTGCCCGAAGACAAGCATCGCTATGTGGAAAAGATGAAGGCTGAAGGCCGCCGAGTAATCATGGTGGGGGATGGTATCAATGACGCTCCTGCTCTTGCCGCCGCGAACGTGTCGGTTGCCATGAGCGATGCGAGCGACATTGCCCGCGAAACCGCCGACGTGACGCTCCGCAGCGAGGACCTGCGCGACCTCGCCGAACTCCGTACATTGAGCGTCCAGCTTATGGAACGTATCCAGGCGAATTACCGCTTTATCGTCGCCTTCAACACGTCGCTTCTGGCCGCAGGTTTCTTCGGAATACTTGCCCCCTCGACCTCGGCCCTGTTGCACAACCTCTCGACCATGGCGATTTGCGCCAAGAGCATGACGCCGTTGAAGCGGAAATAGCCTCGAAATCTATAAAATCTCGTCAAAAAGGTGGTGTTAATACCACCTTTTTTGCGTTTTTCTCTGATGTTTTGTTTGCGACATTATTTGTCGCAGTAATAATCTATTTTTCAAAGAACGCAGAAATGAGCAAATCGAGGTGTTATATGAGCAATCGATACGTATACCAGTTGACAGAGACCTTAATCTTAAACAGCCCAAAGCGAGAAACTGTAGAACACGATTTAGGTGTTTTTCGCTCCCTGAGCGTCGCTGAAAATTTTTTGCGAGATTACCTTAAAAACGGAAAATTTTTCTATCCACTTTATTGCTTCGCCGTCAAATGTTTACCTATAAGTGAAGAATTAGATTATGATTCAATGCTACAAATCAACATCTATTCGCCCGATGGCAGATTGCAGATTTCAGAATTCAATTTGTTACGTTGCGGTGGAGCCATAAACAAGCGATTGAATCTTTGCGCCCGCATCTCCATTGACATCAGCTCGAATAAAAAATCCTACTTCACGCTGTATAACAACTGGCGACGCAGACTTGCGACCAAGTGCGCCCGCATCTCTTTTCTGGAACCCGAATACGAATTAAGCTCCTCGTACAGTAAATCCGTTTGGTTCCTTAACGAAAGTGAGAAGAAAAAGCTTATGGAGTTTCTGAATATAAAAAGGCCCTTTGCTTCTGATGATGAACCTTCAAATAACTGGCAAAGTGTTATTAGGACCTTCAACAACATAATTCGAGGTGACGAAACCGACCGAATTTTACCTTATGACACCCCCATCCCTGACTATACCAAATTGGAGCCATAATGACAAAGGACCTTTCACGTGTACCTCGGTGGGATATTCTCCGGAATTTCTACCGCGACTTTGACAACGGTCGCAAGCGTGGCTGTGTTGAGAAGTGGAAAAAAGAAATGCCCAAAAAAAGGCTTGAGCGGGAACTCTTCGAAACCAGAATCCACATTGAATTCTTGAACGATCGTCACGAAAAAATGAATAAAGAATTCCGCTGGACCTACACGAACATGAAAAAGCTCATCGCGCTTGACCAGCGTTTCAGGGAACTGCACCGGAGTATTGCCCGCACCTACGAGGCGACCAAGAAGGACCTCGCTGCACTCATCGCACAAAAGCACAAGTGGTACAGGGAATATGAACTTGAATCGGAAATCTGTCCTGCGAACGACTGGGACATACCTGGCGAACACGAATACATCAGCGATTTGCTCTTCTGGTACGCGAACTGGGAATCCATCAACATTTGCTTGAGCACGAACGAGGATCAACACGAACGCCACAAGGCCTACAACGTTCCTGCCTGGAAAGAAATGCAACTCATTGATCGATTCGTAAACAGCGGTGTCACCTGGGAACTCGATGCGTTGCTATACGACAGCGATGCGAGCCTCTATACCTTCCGCGACGTTGTCCGCATGAAACCGGAACAATTTGAAGTATGCTATACGTTGAGATTTTAAACAAAAGCGAGGTACTATGAGAAGACGATACATTTATCAGCTGGCGGCAACGATACTGCCGAATGGGCTGGGCTATGACACCGTCAACCACGACCTTGGGATTTTCACGTCGCTACGCACCGCCAAAAAAGTTCTGCGAGATTATGTCGAGAGTGGAAATTTCTATTGCCCGGTCTATAGTTTTTCCATCATGTTCCTGCCCGTCAATGACGATTTGGAATATGAATCTGAACGGCAAATCAATGTCTATTTGCCCGATGGCAAATTGCAGCTTTCTGAATTCAACATGATGTCCTGTAACGGGGCGTGGAGCAAAACGCTGAATATAGACCTTCGCGCCGTCATCGACATCGGCCCCGGCAAAAAGCCTTATTTCACGCTGTACAACCATTGGAACCGAGGACTCGCGACCAAGTGCGCGCGCATCTCCTTTCTAGAACCCAAATACGAACTGAGCTCCTCGTACAACAAATCCGTCTGGTTCCTGGACGATAACGAGAAAAAGATGCTCATGAAGTTCCTGAGAACAAAATGCAGGAGCATATTTAGCGACAAGTGCACGAACAACTGGATGAGCGTCATCGGGGCATTCAACAACGAAGTCCAAGGCGATGACGACAGCCGCATCCTGCCCTACGATTTGCCCATCCCTAATTACAACAAACTAGAACCGTAGTGAAAACTGTCCTTATGGGCGTTCCCCGGCCAAACCGATGTGTCATCCTGAGCGAAGTGCAACGAAGTCGAAGGATCTGGCCGGGTCGGGCCATACTCGCACGCCGCTAACGGCGCACTCACCGAGCCTTGCTAACGCAAGTCTCGTCCCTTCGGGTAACTGTCCCTAACGCAGAATGTGCATCTATTTCTTGAAAAAAAGAGGTAATTAAGTTTTTTTAAACCAAAACGGAGTTTTTCTAAAAAAGGATATATATTTATATTGTTCTTGAAAAATAAAGGGAGAGCACATGAATGTCAATTTAGAAGAAGAAATAATAGCCTTCCTAAACGGTTATCTAGAAGAGGCTAAAAAGAAATTTTCCTTTCTCAAAGGTGATAAGATTGCTGGTAAAACACAGGGATATTTCTTTAATTCCAACAAAAATGGATTATTAACAGGCACATATGTCGGTGTGAGTGTTGACTATGAGAGCAACAAGTTAAATGTCTTTCTGCGTTTTTGGGAAGAAGAGGAAAAGGAAAAAAATTACGAAAATATAGAAAAAAAACTCAATATCCTAGAAGGGCATTCAAGGGAATTTCAAAATTTTTTGGGGGTGGATGTTTGGTATCACCACTATGAAAAACAAGTGCGCGGTTTCATGAGTGACAATGACGACGGAATCCGTGGTTTCTCCGTAACTTTTCCTGCTTATAAAAAATTAGGCAAAGAAATAAAAAATGATTTAGACACGGCGCTTTCAGCCATTAAATTGATGAAAGACTATATGGAGGAACCTTTGACAGATGATTCTGATGTCAACGACAAAACCCTTTTAAAAAGGATTCAAGTAGCGATGGACGCTCAAAGTGAGGGACATCTTGAGTGTATCAAATTAAAGGATGGATTCTTGCAATATAAACCTGTGAACGCCAATTCGAATGATTGGCGTGATTCAGCATGTCATTATGAATTCCGAGAAGATGGTAAAGGAAATATGCAAATTTGTTTTCACTGTGAGAGCAAATTTTCGAATCAAATTGAGTTTAAAAATTTAGTTGAAAAAGAGAAGTCTTTTAAGTCATCTTTTTTTGGAAACAAAACAACTATTGATTACAAAAGAATCCCTCTTTCAAGTGAAAAACTTGTTGATGATGCCGTTGATGGAATGCTTGAGTTTGAAAAACTGCATGGGTCAAAAATTTTAGAATTAATTCAAAAGAGTAAAGGTGAGATTCTTTCGGAGAACAGTAACAATGCGGAGGAAAACATGAGTGCGTCAGAAATAAACGAAAAAGAAATTGCATTGAATACCATTCTTTATGGCCCTCCAGGAACAGGCAAAACATTCAACACCATGGCTTATGCCGTTGCTATTTGCGAGGATAAAAATGTTGAAGATATAAAAAGAGAAATGCAGGAAGAAACGGGGTATAAATTCGTAAAGCAACGATATGAAGCTCTTAAAGATAAAGGATGTATAGAATTTGTGACTTTCCATCAGTCATATGGTTATGAGGATTTTATTGAAGGGATTAGGCCTCGGGTTGCTAATGATAATGCAAATGAAGAAACTACAGGTCTTGACTACTATCTGCGGCCAGGAATCTTTAAGGATTTTTGTGATAGGGCGAAAAGCAAATTTATTAACAGTGTCAAAGATTCAGAAAGTCAGGATGATTTTGATAAAAGCTGGAAATCTTTGTTAGATAAGATTGATCAATCTGATACGGAAAAAATACAAGTTAAATTAAAAAATGGAAAATTTTTTTCTGTTGGTCATAATGAAACTAAAACTGGTCTTTATGGCGGCTCTCATCGATATTTTAATAAAAAACAAATACGCAATGTTTATGAAGGGCAACTTGGCGTCCCAAGTGGAACACTAGATTCGTATCGGAGACGTATTGTCGAATATATGATAGAACATTGTAATTTGCCTAAAATTACTAGGAAAAAGGAAATCAGAACCAATGAAAACCAAAAGTATGTTTTTATCATAGATGAAATCAACCGTGGTAATATCAGCAAAATTTTTGGTGAGCTAATAACGCTTATCGAGCCTTCTAAACGTTTGGGAGAAAAGGAAAGCATGAAAGTCACGCTTCCTTGTTCTGGAGACGAATTCGGAGTTCCAAATAATGTTTATATTCTAGGAACAATGAATACTGCGGATCGTTCCATTGCAATGATGGATTCAGCTCTTCGTCGTAGGTTTAATTTTGTTGAAATGATGCCGGATACGAGTGTCCTAAAAAATTATAAAGGGAATGATATTGGTGTTGACATTTGCAAAATGTTAGAAACCATAAATGAGCGTATTGAATATCTCTATGACAGAGAACATACTATTGGACATGCATTCTTTATCGGGGTGGATTCGCTTAAAAAACTGTCTTCGGTCTTTAAAAACAAGGTTATCCCTCTACTACAAGAATATTTCTATGACGATTACGAAAAGATTCGCATTGTGTTAGGCGATGACGAAAAAGAAGAAAAATATCAATTTATAACAAGGGCTCGTCCACGAGAGGGACTTTTCAAGAAGAGTAATGATGCTGAGTATTTGAATACAGAAAAATATATATATCGGATAAATCAAGAAGCAGAAGATTTTGATGAACCGGATTACTATAAAGGTATCATTTGATGAAAACTCTGATAAAAAAAGAGTTTGAAATCATTGAGCAGGGAGATGCTGAAGGGCAAATCTCTAATAGTCAATTTAAATTGCTTCGAGATTTTGTTTTAAAGGCTAGTGATGATTCAAAAAAAGAATGTGCTCCAGATTTTTTCAAACTTATACCCAAAAATGGCAAAGAAGCCATCAAGGTTCAAAATTATGTTGGAGTTATTGAACTGCCAGATGGTTTTCGTATAGAAATTTTGCCTAAAGTTGAGTTGGGACAAAGTGATTCTGGTTATGATTTAACTCGAAAAATTTTTCTGAAGATGCTTCAATGCATGGATGAAAATCAGTTCAAAATTTCAGAATTTGCGAATTTGAATACATCTAAGATGTCATTGTTTGAAATTTTTATCCAAATGTTTTTGAACGATGTACAGAAGTTAACTCGTGTTGGCTTAAAATCAGGTTATGTCCATGTAGAAGAAAATTCTAAAACGTTTAAAGGAAAACTACTTGTTTCGCAGAATATAAGAGAAAATCTTGTTCACCAAGAGCGTTTTTACGTAGAATATGATGAATTTCAATTAAATCGTCCGGAAAACAGGCTTGTCAAATCAACTTTACTATATCTCAATAAAAAATCAAATAGTGATTCCAATCTTGCAGTAATTCGAAGGCAACTGATGTTCTTTGAACAGGTTGATGCATCTGTCAATTATGAAGCAGATTTTTCAAAAGTGATAAAGAATCGAAATACGACTGAATATGAAAACCTAATGGCATGGGCACGAGTCTTTCTTCAAAATAAAAGTTTCTCCACATTCTCTGGCAACACTTCTGTAAGGTCAATTCTTTTTCCGATGGAAAAAGTCTTTGAAGCGTATGTCGCAAAAATGTTGCGTAAAGCGGTCATCAAAGAGACAACTGATGATTATTGGAGCGAATGGAGTGTTCATTCACAATATGGTGCAAAATATTTATTTGAATCACCATCAAATAAATTTCGGATGCGCCCAGACATCGTAATGAAAAAGAAAGACGATGTTAATATCATTTTAGATACAAAATGGAAGCGGCTAGTAAATGACTATTCTCTAAATTACGGTATTTCTCAGCAAGATATGTATCAGATGTTTGCCTATGGCCATAAATACGATTGTTCAAATATTTGGCTTGTATATCCAAAAAATAAAGATATGAATGGGGAGAAGATAGAAGAATTTAAAAGCAAGTGTAATAACTTGAATATCTCAGTAAAAATATATTGTTTAGATTTAGATGATAAAGGGGCTTTTTCTTCACTTCTAGCACAATTGGAAACTTCAACGCTCCAACACTTCCCAATGTCCATTCTTGCGGGCGCCAAGTCTGCGGATTAGGCCGAGTTCTTGAAGTTTTTTGAGATTCTCACGAACGGTTTCTCTTGTTTTCTTGGTTTTTGAAGCCAACTCATCGTAGGTGCAGGAATTTTTTGCTCGCAATAATTTCAGTAATGTTTTTTGAGTGCCATTTATAGGCAGGTTTATAGGCAGATTTATAGGCAGGTTTATAGACGGATTTATAGGCGGATTTATAGGCGGATTTATAGGCGGATTCGGCCCGTCTATATTCCATTTTTCTGTGAGTCCTTTATATTGCTCACTTGCTAATCACTTTGTTTGGCTTCTCCATTTCCGTTATTCTTCGAATATTTTCAGCGGTGCCTTTGCTTTTACCATCCCAGATCATAAGCGCCTGGTCGCAGTCTTGCGCCATCTGGATATCTTTGACGTAATGGAACGCGCTGCCTGTAGGGCCTTTGGCGGCTTCTGCGCAAGAACGTACTTTTGCTCCCGTAACAAAATTGTTCCTTGGCGTTTCACCGCTGCAATAAATGGTCACGTTGTGGTATCCTTTTAACTCCAAATACTTTTGCACTGCTGCGTCAACGCCGTAGCAGTCACCCACGAGAATTTCCGCTCCAGTGACAATGTAACTGTCAAGTAGCGACTTGACTTCTTCGGGTAACGCTGAAATCGATTTTGAACCTGATATAAAAAGTTTCATTTAGCTCTCCGTTTTCATATAGAAGAATCGTGTTCATTTTGGAGTTCCTTGTTTTTTATCGAGTATGGTTCTCGTTAGAATATGACCTCGCTCCATTTTATGAAACATGTTTTCTTGAGTGAATCGGCAAACATAGCATCCGTCTGAAATTTCTTGCATAGCGCATTTTCGATTTTCTTGGTATTGTTGTCAAAATGGAAATCGAATACCTCCATGGTCATATAGATATTCTTGCTGTAGTAGCGTTTGGGGCGAGGGTAGGTGTCCACTGCGGATGAATCATCGTCCCACCCTTGAACAATGGAAAAGCCTCGCTCCGGGTAATAGTAATCAAGGGTTTCGTCTGTTTCGCGGATGGGATTGTTTCCGAAAACTCGGAAGGTTTGGTCGTACTTGATGCGATTCGTTTCTTCGTCTATGTGGCAGATGACGATTTGTTCTGCATCTTTGGGAATCTTGATGCCCATGATGTAGGCGAGGCAATAGGAGCCAAACCCACCACTCTCTATTTCGCCACTGAAGGCGCTGCGGCTTATCGCGTTTTTGTTCCGTTCCTCCCGTAGTTCATAATCATTCTTTTTTCCTTCTGGAAAAAGGAAATAGGTGTGTTGCAGGAGTTCCTTGTCGGAATCTTCTCTCTCGTCGCTCCTAAGCTCGTTAAAATGTTCGATTTTTTCACTCGTAATCGGTTCGGCATCTTCCCAAAGTTCATCGAACAGATTCTGGAAAGTCTTGTAATCCGTAGTTTCTATTGCAATAGATTTGTCCTCGAAATCATCGTATGAACCGTTGCAACGCGTTGAGCTGACGATGCTGAAAGCCCGCTTTTCTCCAAGGTGGACGAACAGGAGCATATCTAGGTTTTGGACATGGCGAATTTCGATTTCGGGATACTGCAGAAAGTCCCAAAGTGTGCGCCAATCTGGCTTGTTGAGGACATCCGTCAAAATTCGGATTTTAGAGCCTTCCTCGATTCGGCTCATTTCTAACGAATCGGGATCGTCGGGGTCATCGTCATCTTCGTCTTCAATGAACGGCCTATAATTGTCAAAAAGTCCCGGGACGTTATCGTTCAGCGATGGAAGCGCTACAAGGTGTTCCCCGTTTCCGCTTTCCCAAAAGTCATGAAGCAGGTTCATTAGGGAGTTGCCTTCGTAAACCTGGCTGCCTATGTTTTTTGCTTTTTTGTTGGTCATGATGACTCCTTATTTTGATTTATCATCAAAATAGATTTTTACTGCGACAATTAATGACGTAAATGAATCTAATTTTTATAAAAAAAAGTGGCTGGAAAGCCACTTTACTCATTTTTTTGCGATTGTAATCGTTTACTGCCAGGGGCTTTTGCGGTATGTGCTTTCTAGGAAATACGAGAATTCGCGAAGCTTGTTGCGGAGTGAAATTGGCTTGATCACTTCGGCGCTGTCGGCATAGCCAAGTACCCAGCGGAACAGAAGCTCGTCGTTGAGTGCTTTCATGGTGACGAGTAACTGTCCGTTTTGCATTTTTTTCACTTTCATGGAACGTTGGAAGGGCTTTTCTTCAAGATAATACTGTGCGTCACCTCGGAATACGATTTCGATATCTTCGGCTTTCGGGTCCTGCGGACCAAAAATTGCGGAACCGAGTTGAATGCGTTTGCGTAATTTTTCAAGGGTCTTTGGGTTGTCTTGGAATGTTTCCTTGGTGAGCTCAACACTTTTAATGCGGCGGAACTTGAGTGTGTAGGTGTCGCCGGGGTGTGTTTGGGACTCGCATCCGATATAGATTTCGTTCTGGTAAATAATGACCATCAACGGAATGCGCATATGCGGTTTATTTCCGGTATCACTGACAGAGGAAACGCTGATTTTGCGACGTTCGTGAATTGCCCGCAGGATGGTTTTGAGTTTTTCGCTGGAATCTTCCTCGAATGTGGGCGGAGTTCCCGCAAAAAGGATTCGGGTGTTCAGATCATCAGCAAGTTGTTCAACAGACTTCTTTTCACTAGCCGGTAGGCTTTTTTGGATTTTTTCAAGCAGGTCCGTAACCGTTTCGCTTGCCGCTGGATACATGTTCGCGATGCGCTGCAGGAACACGAAATGCAGCATGGTGTTTTCAAAATTCGGGAACAACAGGTTGTCTGCCGATTTAATTGCGGATTTATAAAGGAAGGCGCGTCGGTCGCCACTCACGCGGATATAGGCCCCTCCATTAATGGAAGCAAGGAAGTTCATGTCTCGCTGTACGTTACGGCGTTCTTTTTCGGGTATCTCCAATGCGGCCATCAAATCGTTGATGGTGTAGCTTTTGCTTGGATTGGATATCAGTAGTGCAAAAAGTTGAACGGTGCGTTCTCCGCGGGTAATGTTTGCCATATTAAACCTCTAGAAGATAAAATATATTATTACCACGACAAATAACGTCGTGTTGTTCGTGTTCGCTTCATTTTTATGCAACAATGGTAGTGTGACAACCGTGGTCGTCAAAAAACGCCCCTACTCAGAGCTACTTGAGCGGGGGCGCGATTTATTCCCAAAGAGACACAAGAGGGAATGGATCTTTATTCAACCAAACAAGTCGGCGTCTGAAACTATGGCTACTTTCTGAGTTAGACTTGTCTAACTGAAAGTTAGATAAATCTAACTAGAAAAACAAGGGAAAATTTACGTAAATTTCGTAAATTTTTGGTTATAATGTTAGATTTCTCTAAATAAATATGCTTTCTATAATAATTTTAGCCTTGCCTAATTAGTTTTGTTAAACTATATTAGTTGTGTCTAATAAAGGCTGGTTAAAATGGACCATACAAAACTGACTCAGAGTCTGGAAGACTATTTGGAAATGGTGCACATGCTGCGCCTCGCGAATGGACTTGCCCGCGTTAAGGACATTGCTGCGGCCCTTTCGGTGAAGATGCCGTCGGTTGCAAAGGCCATGGTCGAACTCAAGAAAATGGGCCTTGTAAGGCAGGAACCTTACAGCGGCGTGGAACTCACCGAAGAAGGGCAGCGCGTTGCGGCCATGATTCTGAACCGTCACATTCTCCTGAAGGGGTTCCTGATCAAGCTTGGCGTGTCCGAGGCGATTGCCGACAAGGACGCCTGCTGCATGGAACATATCTTATCGGCGGAAACGCTCGGAAAAATTGAAGATTTTATGAAGCCGGCAGATGCGATTTCTCCGGCGAAAAAAACGAAGGTTGTCAAAAACACAAAGTAAACTGGAAAGCGCTGCTCAGGCGCTGTCTTGTTATATGAGGATAATATGAGCTGTAATTGTGGTTGCGGCGGTAAGTCGCATACAAAAAAGTGGAGTACCGAGCCCAAGTTCTCGGAACTCAAGAAGGGCGACAAGGTGGAAATCGTCGGCTATAACGAAGGCGATTCCGCCTACAAGTCCAAGCTCCTTTCGATGGGGCTTGTGCGTGGCGTCCAGATCGAAGTCTTGCAGGCGGCCCCTCTCGGCGACCCGATCGAGGTGGCAGTACTTTCGTACAGGCTTTCGCTGCGCAAGGAAGAAGCAAACGTTCTTAAGCTGAGGAGGGTATAATGGCCGCAAGAAAACTTTTGACGATTGCAATTGCCGGTAACCCGAACTGCGGTAAGACTGCTCTCTTTAACGCGCTTACGGGTGCCCGCCAGCATGTGGGTAACTGGCCCGGCGTGACTGTCGAAAAGAAGGAAGGCTACTTTGAACTGGGCGACCGCCAGATCCGCCTGGTGGACCTGCCGGGTACTTACGCCCTGTTTGCAAATGCCGAAGACGAACGCGCCGCTGTCGACTACCTGCTCAGCCGCGAAGCAAGCCTGATCATCAACATTGTCGATGCAACGAACCTCGAACGTAACCTGTTCCTCACGAGCCAGCTGGCCGACATGAAGATTCCGATGGTGATTGCCGTCAACATGATGGACATCGCCGAAAATCGCGGAATCCAGCTGGATCTCGACGAACTTTCTGATTTCTACGGCGTACCGTGTATTCCGCTTTCTGCCGTGAGCGAAAAGAGCGTCACCAACTTTATCAGCCAGATGGGCCATGTGCTAGCAAGCCCGATGCCGGTCCCGAAGCAGATTGCCTATGCCGATAAGGTTGAAGAGGCTGTGAAGGTCTTGGAGCCGAAGGTGGCTCCGGTTGCAGAACTCTTGGCGACGGATGCCCGTTGGGTTTCGCTCATGTACTTGGGCAACCAGAAGAGTTATGCGGACAAGTTTGCCGAAGCGGGCGTAACGCTTCATAAGGCCGATGTCGTGAAGATCCTGGGCGAAGAGCCGGAGTTCGCGATGGCCGAAAACCGCTATTCCATTGCGCACGAAGTGGCGGGGAAGGCTGTTGTGGAGAAGCGTGCCAAGAAAACTTTCTCGGACAAGCTTGACGCCGTACTTTTGAACCGTTGGGCCGCTCTCCCGATTTTCCTGGTCATCATGTATCTGGTGTTCTGGATTGCGGTCACCATCGGTTCTGCATTCATTGATTTCTTTGATGTGTTGTTCGGTGCGATTTTCGTGGATGGCCTCGGCTACGTGCTTACGGATGTCCTCCATGCGCCGGGCTTTGTGTCTGCTATTCTCGCTGACGGTATCGGTGCCGGTATCCAGACGGTTTCGACCTTTATCCCGGTCATCTTCTTCATGTTCCTGTGCCTTTCGTTCCTCGAAGACTCGGGTTACATGGCCCGCGCGGCCTTCGTTGCTGACCGTTTCATGAGATTCCTCGGGCTCCCGGGTCGCGCCTTCGTGCCGATGATGGTGGGCTTCGGTTGCGGCGTGCCGGGCATTATGGGTTCCCGCGTGCTGGAATCCAAGCGTGAACGCTTCCTCACCATCTTCCTGGTGCCGTTCATGAGCTGCGGCGCTCGCCTCCCGGTGTATGCGCTGTTTGCGGCGGCATTCTTTGGCAAGATGGCGGGTACGGTCGTATTCCTGCTTTACCTCGCCGGTGTGCTGTTCGCCATCGCTTACGGTTTGTTCCTGAAAAAATCCCTTTTCCAGGGTCAGGCCAGCAACTTTGTGATGGAACTTCCGCCGTATCATTTGCCCAAGTTCAAGTCCCTGATGATCCACTGCTGGCAGCGCCTGCGCGACTACATCTGGCGCGCCGGTAAGGTGATTACGCTCGCCGTTGCAATCCTCGGCTTCCTCAACAGCTTCGGCATTGTCGAGAAGGCTGCGGACGAAAATGCTCCGACCAATGAACCTGCCGGATTTGAATTTACAGCCGGTAACGGTGACTCCGAAAACAGCTTGCTTTCTGTAATCGGCAAGGCCATTACGCCGGTGTTCGAACCCTTCGGTGTCGAAAAAGAAAACTGGCCGGCATCCGTGTCGCTGTTCACTGGCCTGTTGGCCAAGGAAGCCGTTATCGGTACCATGAACTCGCTGTATTCGATGGCGGGGGAGAATGCCGAGGCTCCTGCAGATAGCAAGGCCGCGGAACCCGTTGAAGAATCGAAGGCTGAAGGGCCTGCTCCGGAACAAGTGGCGGTTGCTGACTCTGCTGCTACAGATAGCGTGAAGGCTGATTCTACAGTCGCCGCTGTTGTGGACTCTGCTGCAACCGATAGCGCCGCAGCACCTGCTGAATCCGCAGAAGTTGTTGCCGAAGCCGCTCCTGCCGAGGCTCCCGCAGAAGAAAAGCCGCTTATCGTAGGCATCGACGAATGCCCCGCCGAAGAAGAGGAAGAAGGCGGTGCTCCCGATATCAAGGGCGCGTTCCTAGAAGCGATTGGCTCGATTCCTGCTAACCTCGCCGAAGTCTTCGGCTCGCTCACCGACCCGCTCGGAACCACCGGCGAATTGGAAGGCCAGGAAGCCGCCGAACTCAAGAAGGAAACTCTTGACAAGATTACTGACGCCAAGGTGCTGACCTGCGAAGAATATGCAGCCATCGAAACCTTCGGCGAAGAAGAGGAAGACGAAAAGACCCGCGAAGCCGTGTTTGCTAAGCTCGCTGCCGCCGGCCTCGAACTCTCCGAAGACGAAATGGGCGCTCTCGAAGAAGGCGACCTTTCCGAAACCGCAGACATCTATGCCAACCTCCGCTCTTACTTCCACAATGGTGGTCACGACGGATTCAACTGGCAGGTGTTCGCGTTCCTCATCTTCATCCTGCTCTACGTGCCTTGCCTTGCCGCGATGGGTGTCGTCGCCCGCGAAATCGGCCTCGGCCTCGCCGTGCTCATGGCGACGGTGCAGACGCTCCTTGCCTGGGCTGTGGCGGTTCTCCTTTACCAGGTACCGGTTGGAGGCGATGCCAAGTGGATTGTCGCTGCCATCGTGGTGCTCGTGGGTACAGGAATCTTCCTCAAGCTCTTCGGCATAAAGGCTAACAAGGAAAAGCGTTTCGAGGATTAACCTTTTCGAATCAAAAACCGTAGGGCTGGTGGGCCCGAAACCTGCCAGCCCTTAATTAAAAAGTTTAAGTTAGACTAAACTAACAAACGAAAATAACAAAAAACTTGGCACGCATTTTGCACTAAGAACAAGTAGAAGGCGTTAGCCAAGCGTTTTTGTAGCACTATTTGTAAAATCTTGACGGAGTGTTACAGAAACGGGAAAATAATCCGTCATAGGAGAGTAATATGAAGAACCTTTTGTCGTCTAACCTTTTGTTCGGCCTTGCAGCCGCCACATTCCTTGCAATGCCGGCGCTTGCTCAGGAAGCCGAAACGCCCGCTGCTGAAGCTCCCGCGGCAACACCTGTTGCCGAAGCTCCTGCCGAGCCCGCTGCACAGAGCGCTCCTGCTGCAGAACAGCCGAAGGCTGAAGAATCCAAAACGGAACAGGCTGCCGCTGAACAGCCGAAAACGGAAGAACAGGCTGCAGCCCCCGCAGAGAATACGAATCCCGGCGAAGTTGCTGCCGCTGCAGGCAATGCGCTCGATATGCTCAAGGCGAGCATGAGCGAAGAGACTTCTGCTGCCAATATGGAAGTGAAGTTCTCCGGCGAAGTTGAATTCGACGCCTACACGGGCGACGTTCTCAACGACAAGGACTTGAATCACGAATACGCCTCCACGTTCGACTTGAATGTGGAAGTCAAGTTCAACGAGAAGTGGTCTGCGTTTGTGGGCCTTGAAGCCGATGGCGAAACGGATAGCCCCGCTGCGCTCTACAATGGCGCCTATGTCCAGTACCAGCCTGCGGATTTCTTCGCGGTCAAGATGGGTGACCTGACCTTCTCGGAAGGCGCGTTCGTTGCCTACTACAATTACGACGACCCCGCCGACAATGCTGCCGGGATGAAGGAACACGATATCCGCGGTCTTGAAATCGACTTGGCAGGCCTCGTTCTCGGTTTCGGCTTCGGCCGTGGCGATAACGACTGGTCCGATGACGAAGGCGCGAAGGTCTACGACATCCACGCTGCCTACGATTTTGATATTGCCGGTCAGCACCTGCGTCCGTTTGTTGACTACAAGAGCTACCAGGAAAAAGAACACAACGAGTTCCATGCCGGCGTCGAGGCTGGCCTGAACATCGGTGGATTTGGCTTTAGGGCTGTTTATGGCTTCCATGCCGACTACCTGATGGACGATGGCGATGTGGTCGATGGCCAGGACTGGACTTCTACCGCCCATGCCTTCTTGGTTGAGCCGACGTTTGAAGTGGCTATGTTCGATATCAAGACGACTGCCTTCTATGCCATCGTCGATAGGGGCGATGCCGTCGAAGACGCAAGTGATCTTGACAACGGCGAAATTCCGGAATACTTCTTCGTGTATGCCGAACCCGCCTTCAAGTTGGCTGAATTCATCAAGTTCGGCATTCCTGTGGAATACCACACCAACACGCTGGATGACGACGATGATACTGCCGCTACGTTCAATGTGGGTGCCCGCGCCTACATTACGCCGGTGGAAAACCTCGAAATCACGGCATTTGGCATGGTGGACATTCCCGTGCAGGACAACGAGGACGATACCGCACTGCATTTCGGTCTCGAAACCGTGTTCAGCTTCTAATTACTTCATAGAATGCTCAAAAAGGGGCTGCGGCAATTGCCGCGGCCCTTTTTGATATGCTTTTCAAGGTTTAGCCTTTACTAATTAGCCGAGGCTTTCTAAATTTAGTTAAGACTAATATATAAGGTCTGTTTTTCGACCAAACGGAGCCGTCCTATGGAACAAGTAAAGTTAAGCCAGAGCCTTGAAGACTACTTGGAAATGGTGCACATGCTGCGCCTTGCGAACGGGATTGCCCGTGTCCGCGACATTGCGGCGGCGCTCAAGGTCAAGATGCCGTCGGTTGCCAAGGCGGTGATTGAGCTCAAGAAGCTGGGCCTTGTGACGCAGGAGCCTTATAGCGGCATCGAACTCACTTCGGAAGGTGCGCTTGTGGCGTCCCAGATTCTGAACCGTCACATCCTGCTGAAGGGCTTCCTGATCAAGCTTGGCGTGTCTGAGGCGATTGCCGACAAGGACGCCTGCTGCATGGAACACATCCTTTCGGGAGACTCTCGAGAAAATCGGGGAATTTGTGAAC
>JAEEGF011855111.1_pt1 | contig 16440 bp, 14 predicted proteins | sample 9134171 | NCBI WGS metagenome assembly JAEEGF01 (sample SAMN16246542, study PRJNA631951) | gut metagenome | biome: gut microbiome; feature: rumen; material: AP-attached | host: Bos | place: Iran: Karaj | collected 2018-10
AGTCATGTAGTAAACAATCATTCCTATCAGCTCGCCATCTTCATGGTAACCGATCCAGTATCTGACAATAAACTTCGGTTCGTGATGATAATCATAAACATATCCTATATACTCAAGTGTTTCATCATCATCTTTCAGAACTGTCAGGAGCTCATAATCTCCGTTGAAGTACATGCCACTTTCCGAGGGTGAATCCGGAATCGGATAGTTTCTAATATCCAGATTATTACACATAATCCTATGAAGTCCCTCAAAGGTGTTTTCTGCATAACCTACGGTATAGTACTCCTCAGGAGTTATTTCAGGATCCAGATCAGCCAAAGCAGCGGCCGGCAGCAGAATTGCTATCAAAAGCGTCAGAATGACAATCAATACTCGTTTCATTTTTTCAGTTGTTCAGCCGTTAATCATCACTGACCGCAGAGCGTTTTAAACTCCGTCCAGATCTCAGCCTGTTTTTCAGCTGCTTCCGCACTTATATTGCCGATCATTTCCATTTCATCCATATTGATTTCTTCCGGAAGAACCAGAAACTCCTGGAAATCTTCCGAAATCAAAGAATCAGCCTCTTTGTTTGTGCAATAGTATCCAAGATATTCGTATGATTTTGCACTAACATCTGGACGAAGTATATAATCGATAAATTCATAAGCTGCTTCTGCATTTGGAGCCTGAGAAGGAATAAACATGCCCATAATTCCGAACCCTATTCCCTCTTCAGGATAAACAACCTTCAGTTCAGGATCTGCAAGCTTTGCCATAGTAACCTGTGAAGTATACATTACGGCCGCTGATACTTCTCCGGAAACAAGATCATCCTGAATAAAATCATCCTTAATAAGACGGATATTCGGAGCCAGTTTATAGAACAAAGCGGCAGCTTCTTCTAGCTCATCCAGATCATTTGTATTATAGCTATAGCCAAGCACCTTCAATGCCATGCCGATCATAACACGATAGTTTGCTGTAATAGCAACATTATTCTCGAAAGATGCATCCCAAAGATCCTTATACCCTTTCACTTCAAGATCAACAAGAGAAGGGTTGTAAACTATAGTCTGCACTCCTGCGCCGTAAGGTACAGTATACTCATCTGCCGGGTCATAAAACTGCCCCTGATAAAGCGGATTGATATTCCCGAAATTGGGAAGCTTTTCCCTGTCAAGTTTTTGCGCAAGCCCTTCAGCTATGACAGTTTCTATAATATAATCATCGGCAATGATCAGATCATAATCACCGCCATTGGCTGATTCCAGTTTTGCAAGCATTGTCTCATCAAGGTCGAAGTTGACATAGTTGATCTGATAACCGGACTCGCGTTCAAAGTCAGCCAGAACATCCGGATCAAACATTTCTGCCCAGGTATAAAGATTAAGCGTTCCTTTGCTCTCCGCAGCAAAAGCAGATGCAGATATCAACGCCGTAAAGAGTGCGAGAGCAAGAATAATAGCAAATACTTTTTTCATTTATCTATTTTCTCCCCTTTTTATTCAAACTTGTTTTTTATTTCCCAGTCTCCCCAGCAGAGAAGACAAAAGGACCAAAATAATTGTCGCCAGGAACATCAGCGTGCAAAGTGCGTTTACCTTTGGAGTAATACCCGTTTTCAATTGCGTGTAAATCAAGATTGGCAGGGTGTTCACATTTACCCCTGTCACGAAGACACTGATGATCACATCATCAAAACTCATAGCGAAAGAAAGCAGCATACCTGAAACGATTGCCGGAACCAGCATAGGGAGTGTAATGTCAAAAAACACTCTGGATCTGCCCGCTCCAAGATCCCTGGCTGCTTCTTCCAGGCTTTTGTCCAAGCCAACCAGTCTGGCTTTTACCTGCATAAATATATAAGGAATGCTGAAAGCAGTATGACTTATGATCAGCGTTGTCATTCCGAACGGAAGTCCGATCAGGGAGAAAAACGCCAGAAACAGCATACCCAGAATAATTTCAGGCGTCATCATGGGAAGTGTCGCGATATATTCCATGATTCCCTTACCTTTAAAATCCGTCCGGAAAGTACCAACGGCTCCGAGTGTACCAATCACAGCTGCTGCCAAAGAAGACACCACACCCAGAAAAATGCTGTTTATCAGTGCGCTGCCAACTGTTCTGTCCCTGAAAAGATCCGTATACCACTTCCAGGAAAAACCCGTCCATACCGAGCTTAGTTTGCTTTCATTAAAGGAGTAGATCATGACGAGAATAATCGGCAGATATACCAGCACAGTTATCGTTGTCAGATAAACTGAAGGAAAAGAAGACGTTTTTTTCATATCATGCCTTCCATTTCCGCTGACCCAGTCACCTTGCGGTACAAAAAGATCATTATCGTCATCATCAGCATCAGGACGACAGACAATGCCGCTGCAAAAGGCCAATCGTGCACCTTCATCAACTGCTCCTGAATGACACTCCCTACCAAAACTATCTTATTCCCTCCAAGTATATCCGCAATGAAAAACAAGCCCATCGACGGAACAAACGTCAGAATCACGCCTGTCATTAATCCCGGCATAGTCATTGGCAAGGTTACTGTCAAGAACGCTTTAGAAGGTCTCGCTCCGATATCGCGTGCGGCCTCCACAAGAGCCCAGTCCATTTTTTCAACACTTGAGTAAACCGAGAGAATCATAAACGGCAGCAATGCATAAACCATACCAACAACAACGGCAGGATATGTATACAGCAGTTTCAACGGTTTACGGATCAGTTTCAATGCCATCAGCAGTTTATCCAGGGTACCATTGGCACGAAAGACAATAATCCAACCATAAAGGCGCATCAGGGAGCTGGTATAGAACGGTACCATCACCAGCATCAGCATCAAGTTTCTGCGTCGCGGAGACAGTTTCGCCATAAAATATCCATACGGGTAGCCCACCCCTGCGATTAAGACAGTTACCAGCAATGCCAGTTTTATTGATTCCCAGAAGGTATTCAAATAAACGGGACGAAGAATCTTCAGATAGTTGTTGAGTGTAAATTCATTCACAATACCCCAGGTTTCCGCACGGGTAAGAAAGCTCAGGACCAGCATATAGATAAACGGGCCTATCAGAAAAACGACCGTAAAAACATACAGCGGGGCAAGGAAAGCCACATTCCCGCCGTTAAGCCGTTTATTCTTCATCTTTCGCCTCCACCGGTACAGCATGCTCCCGTGCAAAAGTAAAAACGACATGATCCCCGGGATGCAGAGCATAATCTATTCCATGACGGCTGGCTATAACTTCATCTCCATTCTCTGTTTCCAGCGCTATACGCAGCATTCCGGCGGAGAAGCTCTTCTCCTTTACGACCGCCGGAATACCTTCAGTTCCTTCCGCTACGAAATCAATATATTCGCTGCGTACAGCAACTGAAAGATCCGCACCGTTTTCTATTCTCACAGATTCACTTACCGGAGCTGTTCCTTCACCGTATCGGAGGAAAAGCTCTCCATTCCTACAGAGTGCTTTCCCACTAAGCACATTTGCAGAACCTACAAAGCGAGCAACATAGGCATTTTTCGGGTGATCATAAATCTCTGACGGCGATCCGACCTGCTGAAAAACCCCATTCTTCATTACAGCGATTCTGTCAGACATATTAAGAGCTTCTTCCTGATCATGGGTAATATATATAAAGGTAATCCCAAGCTGTTTCTGAAGCCTTTTCAGTTCCAGCTGCATCTGCCTTCGAAGCTGCAAATCAAGAGCTCCAAGCGGTTCATCAAGCAGCAGCACCTTTGGTTCATTGACAATAGCTCTGGCAATAGCAACGCGCTGTCTCTGTCCGCCGGAAAGTTCGGTTGGCTTTCTGTTTTCATAATGTGGTAGCTGAACAAGCTCCAGTGCTTTTTGAACAGCTTCGCGTATTGCCGGTTTTTTCCAGTGCTTTATTTTCAGCCCGTAACCGATATTCTCCCCTACACTCATATGCGGAAATAATGCGTAATTCTGAAATACTGTGTTGACATTCCGCTTTTCAGGGGCTTCATCGGTAACATCCTTCCCCTCCAGGAAAACCTGTCCGCTGTCGGCAGAATCCAAACCGGCTATAATTCGGATAGTAGATGTTTTTCCACACCCCGAAGAGCCGAGAAGAGTAATAAACTCACCGCTATCAACAGCAAGGCTGATTCCACGGAGTACCTCTACACTGCCAAAGCTTTTTCTGATATTACGAAGCTCCAGAACAGCTTCTCCCATAGCACTCCGCCTTTCCGAACCCCATAGTTCAAGCACAATTTACCAATTTAGCGTATTATAGCACAGGATTACTTGTTATGCAATTCGGAATTTCATATATTCCGAAATGCTCTCTTCTATTTCTTTAGCTTTTCTCTCATTTTCAGCTGTTACGCTGATATACATTTTCAGTTTTGGCTCTGTACCAGACGGTCTTACAACCACGGAAGCATCCTTCAGTGTAAATTTCAGCACATCAGATTCAGGAAGTCCGTTAATTCCGAGGCTGTAATCAGTAAGTGAAATTAATGACATGCCTGCAATTTCCGGAGTATTATTCCTGAGAGATTTCATTACTTCCGTCATCTTCCGCATCCCTGAAGATCCGTCAAATATAAAGCTGTGAAGCGTATTCATACAGTAACCATATTCTTCAAACAGCCAGCTCAGCTTTTCCGAGAGAGAAACATCTCGCGTTTTATACCACGCAAACATTTCGCATATCATCAGGGCAGCATTAACCGCATCCTTATCACGAACATAGGTGCCTGTCAGGTAACCGTAGGACTCTTCAAATCCGCAGATGTAATCGTTCTCTCTTCCTTCTTTTTCAAGCTTTCCGATTGTCTCTCCAATATACTTAAATCCTGTCAGAACATTTATAGTGCTGACGCCATAATGCGCTGCTATTTTTTCAGCAAGATCCATGGTAACAACCGTCTTGACAAATACCGGATTATCCGGCATGCGATGATGACTACAGCGCTGCGAACAGATAAAATCAAGAAGCAGAAGACCAACTTCGTTTCCAGTCAGCAGCCTGTATCCGTCAGATGTTCTAACGGCAATGCCACATCGATCACAATCAGGATCAGTTGCTAGAAGGAGATCCGCTCCTGTTTTTTCACAATAATGAAGACCCAGTTCCATTGCTTCCCGAATCTCCGGATTCGGGTAAGGGCAGGTCGGAAAATTTCCGTCAGGCTGCTCCTGCTCCTTAACAAGAGTAATGTTTGTAAAGCCAGATTCCTGCAGTACTCTTGTAACCGGCTTCAATCCAGTACCGTTCAGCGGTGAATAAACAATTGCAAAATCCCGTCTGATTTCATCCCCAAAAAGAACACTTTGTTTTTTCACTTCCTCTATGTAGGCAGTATAGCACTCTTCCCCAATATATGAGACGCGGCCGTCCTGTACAGCAGTGTCAAAGCAGGCTGCCGGAATATCATCAAAGATATCCAGTTTTTCGATATCCGCAAGGATTTCTTCTGCTGCTTTCTCCGTAATCTGACAGCCATCAGCACCATAAACCTTATAGCCATTATATCGGGAAGGATTATGGCTTGCCGTCACCATGATTCCAGCAGCGCAGGAAAACCTTCTGACCGCAAAACTAAGGCAGGGTGTCGGCATCAGAGCAGGATAGAGAAAAACTTTAATACCTTCTGAAGCAAATACTTCAGCCGCAGTACGGGCAAAGGTATCAGATTTCAACCGACTGTCATATGAGACAGCTATGGAGGGGTGTTCAAAATGCCTTTTAATATAGTCCGCAAGGCCTTTAGAAGCTTTTGCCACCGTATAGATATTCATACGGTTAGTACCTGCGCCGAGTATACCCCGAAGCCCGCCCGTACCGAAGGCAAGATCCCGATAAAACGCATCTTCCACTGAAGAGGCCTCCATACTCTGCAGTTCACGCATCAAGTCCTTATCCGAGCAGGATTTCAGCCATCTTTCATATTCAGCCTGAATTTCCTCAGATGATCTCAGTTTCATCGCAGCATTTCATTCCTTTCAAAGAATAAACAATATTCAGCAAACGATATATGCCTGTTACGGATTTTTTTCAATTCCTGTTACCGTAACTCTCTTGAGGAGTGTTGCTGCCGGGATCTGCCAGTTATTATACTGATGCGTTTCCCTGGAAAGAAACATATTTCCTGTCAGTTCCAGCATTGATCCTGACACCGAACCACCGGAAACAGGAATGACAGAATTTCCATCATGCCAGTAACCAAGGCGGATTTCTCCATAAAGATCTCCTGTCATACTGTCCACCTGAAAATCTGAGAACTCTACAAGCTCCAGATACTGCCCGCTGCGGAGTTCCTCTTCACTATATTTACCTCCTGAAACGGCAAAATTGGATGGGATAAAGGAATCTTCCAGGCCAAGATATGAAGCAAACATGCGGTTGCCAAGAATACTCTTCACCACACCGTTTTCTATAAGCGTCACATCCCTTACGGGAGCTCCTTCCGCATCATAACGTCGGTTTTCGGAGGAATTCGGCATAATACGAAAAGTCTTCAAGGTCAGACGATCTCCCTGAAAGTCTTCGCAGACAGGTTTGCCAGGTTCCCAGTCACTCATCTTTCTGTAAACCATAGCTGCATCGAGCCGGTCGGCAAAATATGAATAAATTTCACGCGCATCACTCCCTGTAAACAGAACATCTGCTGTTCCGAGAGGAGGAGTCGGCAAGGCAAGAAGCCTGTCTCTGCCATACTGCATAGTACGCATCAGATCCCGGCGAAGTCCTTCTGCGTCGCAGCTTCCGCTTCTGTAGTCACGATACAACTCGATCTCATGCCCGTTTTTTCTGGCGTTGACAATAATTTCAATCATGCTCTCCAGCCAGGCTTCCGAAACATCAATCCCCGTAGAAGTAAGAAAGCGCGAAGTTTTGCAAGAGACAAAGATCTCGTAGCTGTTGATATACTCTCCTTCTGTTTCCGGGAGAGATTTCATTGTATTGAGAAAATCCGTTGCAACCTTTTCCGGTTTATCGATTTTTCTTTCCATCGGCTCCGCAGGACGCGGGATAGCAAGCTTATAGGGACGGTTTCTGACCAGCGTAGCACGGTAGGCCAGACCGTCAATAAGTTCACGGATTTCATTCTCCGAAGCTGTCGGATCAATTTGCGCCTCAGCGCTGCCCAGATATTCCCCGTTCTCTATTGCCTGATATACTTTCAGGATAATAGTCTCCACATTTTTTACGCGGTTCTGATCCAGTTCGTGACGGATAAAATAGAATTCCCATCCATAAGTCAGTTCATCCGTGATTTCCCAGGCAGTTACACCGGAAGTTTTCAGATAAGAAATAATTCTGTCAATCATCATCCCAGCCTCGCTTTCGTCTTCAGATAAGGACCTCCGTCCGATACCTTGACCCATTCTTTATGGCCTTTACCACAGCCTCCGGTACCAAATATTTCTCTGTCCGATGAACGCATAGATATATTTCCGAGCAGCTCCGGAACATAGCCTGTCATAATTATCGGGGCAACGATCTTACCGGTCAGCTTTCCGTCCCGAATCTCCCTGCCCATTTTAATGATACACTGGATACCCCAGTGTTTAGGGTCTTCCATACCGCTTTCCATGCCTTCCAGAAGATATCCATACCGTACAGAAGCAATCATTTCTTCCAGACTGTTCTCTCCGGAATCAAAAACAGTATTGGTCATACGTGTATACACCTTGTGCGCATAATTTTCCCGTTTTCCATTTCCGGTAGGCTTTACACCGAGGCGCAAAGCACTCAATGCATCGCAGATACCTGTCTTCAGAATGCCGTTTTCAATTTCGATCACATCGCCTGCCGGTGTTCCTTCATCGTCAAATACATAACTGGCAACATCTTCAGCACAAAGCGCACCTTCATGCATAGTGACGAGATCGCTGCCGACACGCTTGCCTATATATTCTTTACCAAGAGCACGGTTCTTGACAAACATATCCATCTCAACCCCATGACCGAACGCTTCATGTGCAATCAGCCCTGAAACTTCAGGCGAAGTTATGATCTCATATTCACCCGGCTCAATGCGGTCTGCATCCAGCAGCTCCAGAGCAGTCTCTACTGCCTTCTTCAACTTTTTTTCCAGCTGCTCGAAAAGCTCAGGCCCACAGAGGCCGGAAACACCTTCAAAACCAAGTTGAGTATGTCCTCTACGATTGGCAATTGCAGCAACAAAGCCCTCCGAATACACATAGCTCTGCGAGAGATCCCGTTTTTCTGTAAGAAACATTTTACAGACATGAGTGGACTGAGCAGAAGCGATGCAATCCAGCAGCTCCCCGCTAAGGGTCATTCCTCTGTCAGACAACTTAGTCAGTTGATCCACCAGCGCCCTGACATCGGCTGTTTCAGGAAGCTGCTCAACCTCTTTCTCGACAAAAAGCTGTAATGGATCATCCGTAAGGACAGGTGTCTGATATACTTTAATACCGCATGACTCTAGTACCTGCTGCTGACAGGCAAACTCCATTATAATTTTCTCACTGACTTTCTGTAAATCAGCAGGGTTAAAAGTATTCAGTGCGTATTCACTGTAGCTACCATTTTTGCAAACACGGATGACGATACCGCGCTCAGTGGTCATCGTCTCACTGGATACACTCCGTGCTTTCTGAGATATGCGTACAGCAAGTCCTTTCGAATCCGTTGCCAAAATACTGACATAATCAAAGTGCCTGCCAAGCAGACTGATGAGTTGCTTCAGGCTATCTTTTATTTCACTCAGATAAGCGGAAAAAGGCGCTTTCATGTTGTTCTCCTTCTTTTTGTGGTCACATTATCATCCCGCCGTGCATATAAAAGACTTTTGAGCACGGTATCAGTTTATTCCTGTGAGATCGTAGTTATCAAGATAAGTGCTGGCTTTTTCACAAACACTTCGCAGGCAGGATTCCTCAAACGGGCTTTCAAGCCCGGCATTTTTCAGCAGTTCGGTAAAGGTCCGGCTTCCGCCCTGTTCCGTATACGCCATATAATAGCGCCAGGCATTTGGCAGATCCTCCCCGATCTTTTTCCAGAATTCGAGGGCAACGGTCTGTGCAAGGCAATAATCAATATAGTAGAAAGGCATTGAATAGATATGATGCTGGCGTTGCCAGCCCTCCCCTTCGGAATAGAAAGGAATATCACCGTCAAGCTTCATCCAGGGCATATAAATACCAAGTAGCTCCTTCCAGACAGCATGGCGCTCTCCAGGAGACATTTCGGGCTTTTCATAGACGATATGCTGGAAATGATCGACCATAGTCCCATACGGAATGAAGGTCAGAGAACCTGACAGATGACTGTAACGGAATTTTCTCGCATCATCTCCGAAAAAGCATTCCGCCCATGGTTCTGCGAAAAATTCCATCGACATAGAATGCACTTCACACGCTTCCATACTCGGCCACACATAGTCTAGAGGGACGCGTGAACGGTTTGTCCATTCCGCAAAGGCATGCCCGGCTTCATGCGTTACAACCTCAACGTCTCCCTGGGTCCCGTTAAAGTTTGCAAAAATGAAAGGGACTTCATAGTCCGGCAAGCCTGTACAGTATCCGCCTGCCTGTTTGCCTTCCGTAGAAAGCACATCCATGAGCTCATTGTCTAGCATGGTGTTGAAAAACACGCCTGTTTCCGGTGATAATTCCTCATAGAATTTTTTCCCAGCAGCAAGAATATCCTCTGCGCTGCCGCAAGGCCGTGGATTTCCGGAACGGAACTCCAGGCAATTGTCAGCAAAGCTCATCGGATAGGTTTTACCAAGGCGCTCGGCCTGACGCCGGTAAATGCTGTCAGCAACCGGAACCAGATATTTCACAACCGCAGCACGAAACTTTTCCACATCCGCTTTTGTATAGCAGTTGCGACCCATACGATAGTATCCCAACTCTGTATAGCCGTTGTAACCAAGCATTTTCCCCAAACCGTCGCGCAGGTGAACAAGCTGATCATAAAGATCGTCCAGTTGCGCCTGATTATCTTTATACCACTGCCCTTCCGCTTTCCAGGCGGCAAGACGACGGGAATCGTCAGGGTCGGTTTTAAATGGAGTCAATTGAGAGAGTGTATAAATTCCACCTTCAAACGGAATCTGTGCGGATGCGAGAAGTTTTTCATAAGCATTCGTCAGATCATTTTCTTTCTGCAAAGCTGCGATAAACTCCTCTGCCGGCTTGAAGGTCTTCATTGCTATTTCTGCATTGATGAACATCAGATCGCCATATTCCTCCGAAAAATCTTTGCGAAAAGGACTTTCCAGCATGGCGAGCGTCCATCCCTGTGTATACTCCTGCAGTTCGGGAAAAGCAGAATTCCAGAAATTCTGCTCTTCTTCATAAAACGGATCTTTCGTATTGATAGAATGCCGGATGGAGACAAGTGTAGAAAGTGTTTCTACATGACGGACAGCTTTCTGTTCTTTCAGGAAAACCGCTTTTGCCTCTTCATAGCTCTCTGCTGTCCGAAGCTCCTCCGTCAGAGACTTCACGGTGTTCTTCATCTCCTCAAGTGAAGGCCGGCTGTACTTCATTTCTGAAAATTTCATAATGTGTTTTCCTTTCCTTTCTAATTCAGGATATATAATTCAGAATACTTTTCTGTGAGATAGCGGATATAGTATGAGGGATCGAAGCCTCCGCAAACCTGATCAAGGATTTCCTGCGGCGTAAAGAGCGCACTAAACTGATGAATCTTCTCATGCAGCCATTCAGTCACAGGGCTGAGATCCCCTTTTCCAACTTTATCCCAAAGCTGAGGCACTTCCTTTTCCATTCTGTCGAGCATCTGTGCACCATAGGCACTGCCGAGTGCATAGGAAGGGAAATACCCGAACATACCGCCAGACCAGTGGGAATCCTGCAGACAACCTGTTTTATTATCTGTTGGTCTGATCCCCAGATACGCTTCATAAAGATTATTCCAAACCTGCGGAATATCCTTTACCTGCAGGCTCCCGTCAATCAGCTGTTTTTCTATTTCATACCGGATCATCACATGAAGAGAATACGTAAGTTCATCCGCTTCTGTACGGATCAGTGAAGGCTGAACACGGTTGATAGCACGATAAAACATCTCTTCCGTCACATCTGCCAGCTGTTCCGGAAAGAAGTTCCTTGCTGTACGAAGCAAGGGAGCAGAAAAGGCTTTGCTACGGCCGATAAGATTCTCATAGAATCGGCTCTGGCTTTCATGAATACTCATGGACGCTCCACCGTACAGACAGGTATAATTATATCTATCATCACCTCCAAGTTCATATAGAGCATGTCCTCCTTCGTGCAGAACTGAAAACAAGGAAGCAATAAAATCATGATCATGGTAGTGCGTGGTAATGCGCACATCACGGTTATTGACGCCTGATGTAAACGGATGTTCTGTTGTGCTGAGAGTGCAACGCCTCGGGTCAATCCCTTCCATATCCATCAGCGCATGGGAAAATTCATCCTGCAGCGGGATCGGATATTCCCGTGATTCAAACGGGTACCGGGAATACTGATGCTCCCCGACCTTCCGAATCAAAGGAACAATTCCTTCTCTGACAGTATTGAAGAAGCGATCACACATGCTCATCGTCAACCCTTCTTCATAACGGTCAAGCAGGACGTTATATGGTTGCTCATCGGGATTCCACAAAGAAGCCATACGGCGGTTGGCAGCAACCAGTTTTTCCAGATACGGAGCAAACAGCGCAAAATCATCGGATTTTTTTGCTTTAATCCACAGACTTGATGCTTCACTGACAAGTACAGAATACCTTGTATATTCCTCAAACGGGATTCTGGATATACGCTCTGTCTCTCTGAGGAGAACCTTCACCTGACGTTTTGTCAGCTGGTCAAGCTCGTCGCTGTGTTCATCCAATTCTTTCAGAAGTGAAAGAAAAGCAGGCTCAGTTGAAAGGCTATATTCCAGTTCACTGAGGTATCCCATTGTTCTGGCGCGCCCTTCCCAGGAATCTTCCGGTGCAGCGGTTACCCCGTCTGTAGAAAGCACAGATCCAGCATGCATAACAGCGTAGCTTTTTCCCTCATATCTCTGAAGAGCTGCAACAGCTGCCTTACTATCAAATGACATCAGAAAACCTCCATTTTTTTACTTTATCATAGCACATCCGTGCCCCTTTTTCTACTCCAAATTAAACAGCTTGACTTAACCCAAAAAACATTATATAATCTCACGATCTATTTAAAGGAGAATTCTGTTTTGTTTTTAGAACTGTTACCCGGCAGTTGTCTGGATGCTCTTCTGGACACGCTGAAAATTCTACCCTTCCTGTTTCTAGCTTATGTGCTGATCGAAGTGCTTGAACATCACGCTGAGGACAAAACCACGGAGATTATCCACCGAGCCGGAAGTTTAGGCCCAGTACTCGGCAGTGCGCTTGGTGTTATTCCGCAATGCGGTTTTTCTGCGGCAACAGCAAATCTTTTTGCCGGTGGCCTAATTACCCGCGGGACTCTGATCGCTGTGTTCCTTTCCACTTCAGACGAAATGCTGCCTATTCTCATCTCGAAGAGTGCTCCGGCAGGGCTTATTCTCAAAATTCTATTCTATAAATTTGCAGCAGGAATGCTTGCCGGTTTTCTGATAGATCTGGTTGAAAAAAGGATCCACACTCAGAAAAACAGCAAAGAACTACATGATATCTGTGAGCAGGAAGGATGCAACTGTGAGGAAGGTGTACTTCGATCCGCCATTTTTCATACAGTTAAAATTGCAGCATTTCTTCTGGTAACATCATTCCTGATCAACATAGCAGTAGGACTGGTCGGTGAAGAGCATCTGGCAGATTTTATTCTCAACAAGCCTATAATCGGAGAGCTTCTGGCCGGGCTTGTCGGACTGATTCCAAACTGTGCGGCCAGTGTTATCCTTACCGAGCTTTATCTGCAGGGCGGCATGTCTGCTGGAGCCATGCTTTCAGGACTTCTGTGCGGAGCAGGCGTCGGACTGCTGGTTCTTTTCCGTATGAACAAGCGCTTTCTTAAAGATAATCTGATTACGCTGTGCCTGCTTTATTTCTCAGGTGTAATGCTCGGATTGCTGGCTTCAGCACTTCCGATTTTCTAAACAATTCCGGGGTCATCCAAAATGGATGACCCCGTTTGCTTAGATATCTTTTCCTGGTGCCGGTAGTCGGACTTGAACCGACACGTTGTTGCCAACGAGGGATTTTAAGTCCCTTGTGTCTACCTATTCCACCATACCGGCATTTGCTTTAATTTACCACTTCCCTCCCGGAATGTCAAGATCATACACACTGCATTGCTCAATTGCCTCAGAAGAAATGATTTGCCTGCATCTCTTGCAAATTTCCGGCTCCCTATATATAATGATAAATAATGTAACTAAAATACTGTCAAACAGATTATTACAGCAAATCAGGATAAGGTCTGGGTTTTGTTATGACAAACGTAGAACAATTTTTCTTGCTTTCCAAAGAAGATCTCTCTGTTCAGAAAAAGCTCTCAGAGGGTCTCGCTGCTTATCCCGGCAGCCTCGAAGTCCGTGAAGCGGTAGCAGAGAACGTACTTCTGCCTGTTGCTGAAGAATACGGCCTGCCTTTTTCTCTTGAGGATCTCCGCACCTATGAAACTGAGAGAAAGCTCCGAAACCTGAAAGAAGACCTTCCTTTGGAAGAAGGCGAGCCAATAGAAGATGAAGAAGAATACTGGCTTCTTGATCGCGGATGGGAATGGGATGAGACCATGATTCCGGAAATCCCGGAAAAAATCATTTATGAATCTTCACCTTTCAATTGAACATAGCAGAAAAACTTCGCTCCATTTCATCAAAAGGAGCGAAGTTTTTTATATCCTCAAGAAATAAATCTGGCGGTATCCGAGTTGGTTATGTATTCAGAAGTGCAGCCACTGCAGATCCGGGTAAGGTTGTATCATTCCCCAAAACCACATCCACATACCTTGGGTCAGGCCCGTCATTCAGATCGTTCAGGCTCTTCTGGAAGAAAAGCAGGAAATATCTGCTGCGCGCAACAAGAGACCCTTCGGCGCATATACAAGCTGGTTTCTCCGGTGTTCTGCCTGTGCCATTCAGACGCAGAATAGCGAGAACGTTGGTTGCCATGCACCGGGCAGAACGCTCGAAAATAGCAAGGCAGAGTTCCCTTGCAAAAGATAGCTGCTCAGCATTTTCAAATACATGATACGGATCATTGCCACAGGCCCAGTTGTCAACCACAGCGCCATTCAGAGGGTTGATCAGGCAGATATTCTGATAAACTGCTTCCGAAATAAGCCCCTCCGCTACAGCCTGCTTCATTGCCTGACGACAGACTTCTCCAATATAGGCACCGGAAGACATCTTTTCCATCCGTTTTTCACCCGGCTGATGGCTTTCCGCATCTACGGCATCATCGACATCACCGCAGGGCATGCCGTTATAACTACCGGATTCCAGATTGATAAGCATGGAGCCGTCAGCATCGTTATGAAGCTTTCCGATCTGCCGCAGGGAAACGCTTGCACAGGTATTTGCACCAGTGCCACAGATCATACCAATAAAATCACTGTATTTCGATTTATCCAGCATAGCAGAACCGCCAAGCAGCGCCGCGACTGTATCATTGAGGACTACCACACGCTTGCCGTAAACACCGCGCCGGCCAAGTTCCTCCAGCAAAGAAGCGCCAATATGCTTACCCTCACAGCCGCTGACCACCACTTCCTTATCAATACATTCGACAATTCCATCCATATCCGGCGTGATATCCGCATTATAAGAAAAGCAGAATCCTATTACATCGGCTTCCCCGGTAAACGGCATAATGCTGTCAGCAACAAAAGAAATGAAAGCATCCCAGGTTACTTCCGTTTCCGTCCCGGGCATTTTGCACTTCATTACATTCTCGACATGGCAGCCCCCTTCGTCAAAATAAGCGAGTGCGCAGCGATAGTTCGTTCCACCGGCATCAATGACAATTGCCTTTCTTCCGAGCGGGACTGTACCGTTTCCCTTCAGATATGTCGGAATCATAGGCATGTCAATCACTTCACCGGCAAGACCGGATTTCATATGACGAAGCATTTTATCACTGCAGGAAACAGGATCAACTGATGACGGGAATAACGAATGCCTGACAAGAAAATCATTAACAGAATTCATATCAACTCTCCCAAACGTTGTTTAATATTTTACAATTTATTCTATTATATATGCTTTTTCAGGCTTTCGCAAGAGAAGCTTTTAAAAATAATCTTTTTCTCCCCTCTTTACTTTTGCGTTCTAAAGTGTTAAAATGTAATTATCCTTAGAATACAAATTTTTTTGGAGGCAGGTATGAACAAATCTCCCAAAAAAGAGCGAAAGCCAGAGCTCTATGAAGCGATTCTCTCCCTACAGACTGTTGAGGAAGCAATGAACTTCTTTCAGGATCTTTGTACTGTTACAGAGCTGGTTGCCATGGAACAGCGATATGAAGTTGCTTGCTGCCTTTCAAGAGGCATGATATATAATGATATTCTCAACGACACCGGTGCATCAAGCGCTACAATCAGCCGTGTAAACCGTTCTCTGCAATACGGAAGCGGTGGTTATGACCTTGTATTTGAAAGGCTTGGAATCGGAGAAAAGAAACCTTGAATGCCTACAGTGCCTTGTCCCGCAGGTATGACGATCTGACAGAAGATATCCCTTACGCTGATTTTGCAGCCTATTACCAGAGCGAGTTTCGGCGTCAGAGCGGTTCTTTTCAGCTTCTGCTTGATCTCTGCTGCGGAACAGGAACCCTCACCTGGCTGCTGGCTGAAAAGGGCTTCGAGATGATCGGAACAGATGCTTCCTCTGAAATGCTCTCTGTCGCCCTGCAAAAGCCTACCTCCGCTGCTGTTAGACCGCTTTTCCTGTGTCAGGCAGCTGAAGATCTTGACCTGTACGGAACTGTAGATGCAGCGGTCAGTTCCCTTGACAGTATCAACTATATATCTCCTCTCTCCTTTCCTGCTGTACTGAAGCGCCTGCATCTGTTTATAAGACCGGGTGGCCTATTCATCTTTGATATCCGCTCCGAAAAATGGCTGAAGCAGCTTGACGGCGGTACTTTCGTGGATGAAAAGGATGATCTGCTCTGCTTATGGCGGGCAGATTTTGACAATGAAAAAGACCTGCTGCGTTACGGAATCAATATTTTCAGCAGGAAAGGCAGATTGTGGGAACGCCAGGAAGAAGAGCATACCGAGTATGTTTACCGGCCAGCTGAAACAGAACGGATGCTTCGAGACGCAGATTTCACGCTTTTAAAGATTGACACTGAGGGTCCTCAGGGAAATATCGGCCGTGAATTCTATATCTGCAGAAGAAATTTTTAAAAATCAGATAAAAAAAAGTTGACAAGCAGATGTTTTTCTAGTATTATATCAAAGCTGTCGTGCGGGAGCATAGCTCAGCTGGTTAGAGCACCTGCCTTACAAGCAGGGGGTCACTGGTTCGAGTCCAGTTGTTCCCACCACAGTTTAT
>JAEEGF011394215.1_pt1 | contig 16435 bp, 8 predicted proteins | sample 9134171 | NCBI WGS metagenome assembly JAEEGF01 (sample SAMN16246542, study PRJNA631951) | gut metagenome | biome: gut microbiome; feature: rumen; material: AP-attached | host: Bos | place: Iran: Karaj | collected 2018-10
TACCCTCAAGGCGCCCTCGCCACTCCCCTACGTGGGGACCTCCGTCCGCTCCGTAGGGGCGGGGCTTGCCCCGCCCGCTTGTCGGACGCGGGCGCAGGTCGGCGGGAGGGGCATACCCTAAAGGGCACTTAGCCCCTCCCCTACGGGGAACCTCCGTCCGCTCCGTAGGGGCGACCCTTGTGGTCGCCCGTTTGTCGGACATTCGCGCAGGTCGGCGGGAGGGGCAAGCCCCTCCCCTACGGGGGAACGTGCGTCCGCTCCGTAGGGGCCGGCGCCCTCGACGGCCCGCTTGTCGGACATTCGCGCAGGTCGGCGGAGCGATCTGGGGATCGCTCCCTACGGAGAACCCCCTTCCGTCAGCGGCGGGCGTTACACGCCGCTGACACCTCCCCCGGAGGGCGAGGCAAGGCGAACTGGCCTCGCAATAACACTGGGTTTTGGGTTTATCTGCATATTGACAGCTCCCGCAGCCGAAAGGCAGCGGGAGCCGCATTTTTTACTTCTTTACAAAGGTCACGGTTCCCACAGACTCCTTGTCCCAGTCGAGGAAGGTAACGGTGAGGGTGTCGCCCGCTTCTCCCTGTCCCTGGCTGTACGCAGCGAAAAAGCTGCCGTCCTCCCGGAGTCCCAGGCTGCCATTTCCATGAAACTCCAGCCCCTCCACGCGCAGGGTCATGAAATCTGCCTCGGCAAAGTCGTCGGTGGGCACTCCCGTGAGACGCAGGCTGATCCCGAGGGGCGTCCGCTCCAGCCGAAGCTCGCCCAACTCCAGGCCGGGAACGGCCTGCGGATCCTCCGGCGCGTAGATGCCGAGGAGTGTCCCCGCACCCTCAGACATGGTGAGAGGGATCTCCAGACGCTGGATAGCCGCCGGATCATATTCCAGATTCAGATTGCCCGGCTCGACAATTTGCGCGTTGATCTGGCAGACTGTCTCGATCACCGGAGCGGAAACACTCTTGGTTGCCTCCAGATACAGCACCATCTCTCTGTCAGAGAGATACACCGCACGCTGTCCAAAACTTTCAACGCCCAAGTTCTCCCACGGGAGACTCGCCCCCACAAAGAGGAGCTTTCGTTCCTGCCCGAGGGCATATTCCTCCAGTGTGCCTTCTCCCTCAAGCCCGATGCTCTGCAGCTCGGTGAAGGGATCCTCACTGCTGTCAGCCAGGACATAGCCCTCGTCCGCCGTGACGCTCAGGGTCAGCAGAATCGTGTTCTCATCGCAGTAGCTCTCGGTTATACGCACCTGGAAGCCCTCGCCCTCGGCTGTTCCCTGCTGGGTCTCGATCATCGCCTGCGCCTCCTGGGGCATTTCGCCCCGGTTGGGGTTTGCGTACAGCTCCCGAAGACCGAACAGGTTCAGCGCGTAGGCCGTCGCCGCCAGCGCCAGCACGAGACAGGCTGCGAGAGCCAGGGCGATCCCTCGACGTACCATGACAGGGTGGTTCTCCAAATGTTTCTTCTTCATTTTCTTGTTCCTTTCCGGGATCCGGCTTCGCTCAGCAGCCCGGAACTCCATCGCCTCCGCGATCAGCTCCTCGTCGATTCCGGTCAGGGCATTGGATACCAGCTTGCGATTCATGCCATCATCCCCTCCTTTTTCAAATAATCCTGCAAACGTTGGCGCAAGCGGAAAAGACGCACAGACAGGGCGTGGGGCTTTCTCCCCGTGGCAGACGCGATCTCGGAAATGGAGTCCCCAAACCAATAGCGGCGCAGGAACAGCACCCGATCATCAGGCTCCAAGCTGCGGAGAAATTGGTTTACATAATCCGTCAATTCTCTTGCCTCGTACTCGGTCTCCACATTGGAGAGCGCCGGCACGGTCTCCTCCAGCTCGTCCAGCGCCACGTCATAAAAGGTGTTGCGCTTTTTTGCGCTGTTGGAGCGATAGCGGTTGATGGCCAGATTCCGGGCGATTTTGCAAGCGTAGGCGCCCAGGTGTTCCGGCTGCCCGGGCGGAATGCTGTTCCAGACCTGCAGGCAGGTGTCGCTGGCGCACTCTTCCGCGTCCTGCCGATCCCGCAGAACATGGTCGGTCACCTGGCGGATCTGTCTGCCGTATTTTCGATTCAGTTCCTCGATCGCCTGTTCCGAGCGTTGCCGGAACAGGGCGATGATCTCTTGATCTTTCAAAACTGTACCTTCTTTCCCCGGGAAGTGATGCATCTTTTCCCCTTGCATCTATATAGTCGAAAACGGGGAGGAAATATCTCAGAAGCGCAAAAAAATACCGCTGTCTTGCGACAGCGGTAATTTTCTTGCCTCCCCTGCAAGGGGAGGTGTCGCCGGCGCTTGCGCCGGTGACGGAGGGGTCTTGGATTACGCCTCGGTCTCGCCCTCGGGAGCGATGCCGGTGGCGGTGCCGTCGGCGGAGACCTCATAGACCAGCGCGTCCTCGCGGGCCTCTTCCTCCTCTTCCTCCTCCACGGGAGCCTTGGCCACGGGGGCGGGCTCGCTCAGCGCGCGGATGGACAGGGAGATCTTGTGCTTCTCCTCGTCGATGGCGGTGATCTTGGCGTCCACCACGTCGCCCACGGTCAGCACGTCGCCGGGCTTGCCGATGCGGCGGTTGGCGATCTGGCTGATGTGGATCAGGCCGTCCACGCCGGGCAGAACTTCCGCAAAGGCGCCGAAGTCCATGAGCTTGACGATGGTGACGGGGGCAATGTCGCCCACCTGGTACTTGTTGGTGAACTGGGTCCAGGGGTTGCCGTTGGGATCCTTGTAGCCCAGGGAGATCTTGCGCTTCTCCCGGTCGAAGTTGATGACGTAGACCTCGATCTCGTCGCCCACGGAGACGACCTCGGAGGGCTGGTGGATGCGGCCCCAGCTCAGCTCGGAGACGTGCACCATGCCGTCGATGCCGCCGATGTCCACGAAGGCGCCGTAGCTGGTCAGGGACTTGACCACGCCCTTGTAGTGCTTGCCGATCTCGATGTTGTTCCAGATGGCCTCGGTGCGCTCGCGGCGCTCGGCCTGGGCCACGCGGCGGATGGAGCCGACCACGCGCTTGCGGGCCTTGTTGACCTCGGTGATCTTGAGCCGCACGGTCTTCTTCAGCAGCTGGCTCATCTCAGCCTCGCGGGGCAGATCGGTCTGGGAAGCGGGCACGAACACGCGCACGCCCTTGACAGAGACGACCACGCCGCCCTTGTTCTCCTCGGTGACGACGCCTTCCATCACGGTGCCGTCTTCCACGGCGGCCTCGACCTCGTTCCAGATCTTGGCGGCGTCCAGGCGCTTCTTGGACAGGGTGACAACGCCGTCCACATCGTTCACGCGAACCACAACGGCCTCCAGGGTGTCGCCGACCTTGACGGCGTCTTCCAGCTTGGTGCCGTCCTCGGTGAACTCCTCGGTGGGGATGATGCCGGTCTGCTTGGTGCCCAGATCCACGCTGATCTCGGTGCCGGTGATCGCCACGACGGTGCCGCTGACCTTATCTCCATTATAGATAGGCTTGAGGCTCTCCTCCAGCATTTCGTCGAAGGTCATTTCCTTCTCCACCTGGGGCTCCTCTACCTTGATTTCTTCATTTTTGATTTCGTCCATTTTGTTTCTTACCTCCTTAATGATCCACGCGGGGGTGGACGCTCCGGCCGTCAGCCCGACGGTATCAGCGCTCCTGAGCCTGTCCAGCTCCAACTCCGCCGGACCTTCGATGAACTGGACATGGGCGCAGTGCTCGCCGCAGATCTGGGCGAGATGGACGCTGTTTGCGCTGTGCCTGCCGCCGATGACGACCATCGCATCGCACGAAGCGGCAATTTTCGCCGCCTCTTCCTGCCGCGTAAACGTAGCAAGGCATATTGTATCATGGATTTTCGCATTTGTACATCTTTTTTTTAGGATTTCGCAACATTCGGTAAAATTACTGCGTGTCTGGGTGGTTTGCACCACGACAGTTATCGGTTTTTCCAAAAGATCCGGGTTTTCTTCCAGAAAAAGGCTGGTTTCCGCGGGGTTTTCCAGCACCCGATGCTCTTTGCACCAGCCGCAGATGGCCTCCACCTCCGGGTGCCGCCGCATGCCGATGATGAGCACGAAGCGCCCCTCCCGGGCGGCGCGGGAGACGATGGTGTGAATGGCCTTGACCTTGGGGCAGGTGGCGTCGGTGACCTGGGCGCCGGCCTTCTCCAGCGCGGCGTAGACCGCCGGCGCGGCCCCGTGGGCGCGGATCAGCACCGCCTCCCCCGGCCGCAGCTCCTCCGGTGTATTCACCACGCGCATGCCCTTTGCCTCCAGGGCGCGCACCACGTCCTCGTTGTGGATGAGCTGCCCCAGGCTGGCGCAGCTGCCCTTTTCCCGGATGAGCCCCTCGGCCAGCTCCACGGAGCGCTGCACCCCGAAGCAGAAGCCCGCGCTCTCGGCAACGATCAGCTCTCTCATGCCTTCGCCTCCATCCGCTCCCGGATGATGCGGCAGAGAAGCCGGAAGCTCTCCTCAAAATCGATCTCGGTGGTGTCCACCAGCACGGCGTCCTCCGCCCGGCGCAGGGGGGCGACCTCCCGGCTCATGTCCTGCTCGTCCCGCTGGACGATCTCCCGCAGCACCTCGTCAAAAGCCTGCTCCACGCCCTTGGCCGCGAGCTCCTTCATCCGGCGCTCCGCCCGGGCTTCGGCGCTGGCGGTGAGATAGATCTTCAGCGGCGCGTCGGGCAGCACCACGGTGCCGATGTCCCGGCCGTCCATGATGACCCGGTGCTCCCGGGCCAGACGGCGCTGGGTCTCCATCAGATAGTCCCGCACGGCGGCGTGAGCCGACACGTCGGAGGCGCAGAGGGAGATCTCCGGCAGGCGGATCTGACGGGAAACGTCCTCGCCGTTTAGGAACATGCGCTGCTCCCCGTCCTCGTAGCGGAGCGCAATGTCCAGCTCGGGCAGGATCGCCGCCACCTGGGCCTCGTCTTTCCGGTCAATCCCCCGACGCAGGGCGGCCAGCCCCACCGTGCGGTAGATGGCGCCGGTGTCCACATACAAAAAGCCCAGCTCCTGGGCGCAGCGGCGCGCCAGGCTGCTCTTGCCCGCCCCGGAGGGCCCGTCGATGGCGACTGCGAAATTCTTCATGTTCTCTCTCCTTCTGCCGTTTTTCCGTTGTGTATTGTACTGACTTTTTCCCGGTCTGTCAATGCCCGTCCGATGGGAAAGAAGAGCATGAGCGGCGCCCTACCCGGGCGCCGCTCTTTGGTCTGATCTATGTTGGTCTCTGCTGTTTCCGCCGGGCGCTCAGTGGAGGATCACGCCGTTGCCGCGGGCCTTCACATAGGTGGCCAGCAGCGCCGCGTCGGTGGCGTTCACCTTCCCGTCGCCGTTCACGTCACCGGAGCCGTCCACGATCGCGACGCCCTTGCCGCGGGCCTTCACATAGGTGGCCAGCAGCGCCACGTCCATGGAATTCACCTTGCCGTCGCCGTTGATGTCGCCGGGGATGCGCTCAGGCTCCAGCCCGGTGACCACCTTCTGGTTCGGATCGATCCGCAGCAGGCCGCCGAGAGGACCGCCGCTGTACTCCGCATAGCTTCCCTGCTCCGTGCGGGTGCCGTTGCAATAGGCGTCCAGCAGGATCGGGTTCTCCGTGAGATCCAGGCTCGCCAGGCTGTTGCCGTAGCAGGAGAGGGTCTTCAGCTCTTCAAAGTACTTCAGGCCGCTCAGATTTCCGATGGACTTGTTGGACACGTCCATGCTCGTCACCGCCTGCCGCTCCGCCCGGGAGAGCCAGCCGTCGCCATCGGTGTCGATATTCTCCAGGATGTAGGCGCGGAAGTTTGCGTCCGGGAAGGTGGTCTCGTCGATGGGCAGGAGCTTTTCAAAGACGGCGTAGAGCGCATTGTCCACGAAAATGCCGATGTTCATCTCCGGGTTGCCGCTGTCCTCGCCGGGGCTGCCGCCGTAGGCGTCCTCCCAGTGGTCGAAGCGGTAGCCCTCCGCCGCCCGGGCGCGGACGGTGATCCAGGTGCCGTAGGGGTAGCTGCCGGACTGCTCAAGCTGGAAGTCCCCGTCGTTGAAGTCCACCAGGCCGCCCACGTTCTCGTTGCCCTCCAGATCCTTGACGCCCAGAATGATCGTGGGATTCCTGTCGGTGATCTGCACGTCATGGGCTGGATCGCCGGTTTCGGGGTCGATGACGGTCCCGCCGCTGACGGTGCCGTTTTCCGGCATGCTGATGAAGTGGGTGTCGGGATAGCTGATGGAGCCGGCCTCAACGGCCTGGAGGTTGCCGTAGGCGGTCAGGCCGCCGTTCTGGATGTTCAGCGCGCCGGTGCAGATGAGACCGATGTCGTATCGGGAGCTGGCCCAGAGGGTGCCGCCCACCAGCCGCACCTCGCCGCCGCCCTGGAGACCGGCCTCGCCGGCAGCGGTGAACAGATCGCCCGTCACGATCACGGTGCCGCGGCAGTCCACGCCGATGCCCTCATCGGTCTCGACCCGCAGGGAGCCCAGGAAGACCCGGAGGGTGCCGCCCACGCCCACGCCCACCTCGGTGGTGTTGTGGACCTTCACATTGCCGGACACGGTCAGGTCGCCGGCGGTGTAAATGCCGTGGAGCCAGGCGTAGATCACAAAGTCGCCGTCCAGGGTCAGGTTGCCGCCGCAGCTGATGCCGCCGCGGAGACTGTCGTCCAGCAGCACGCCGCTGCCGGTGATGGTCAGATCGCCGCTGGCGGTGATGCTGAAGAGCCTGGTGAGGTCGGGATCGACGGAGTCCTGGCTGAGGACGCCGATGCTGCCGGTGTAGCCCTCCAGATGCAGCGTGCGGGTATCCGGGTCATAGCTGGCCTTGCCGCCCAGGACGGGAATGTCGTCCTTGTTGTCCGCGTTGACCTGGACGCTGCCCAGATAGACGTCATAGCGCTCCGGGCCGAAGCGGTAGATCATGGTGCCGATGCGGCCGGAGGGGGTATGGAACTCCAGATCGCCGTAGATATTGCTGCAGCGAACCACCCGGGCCGTGCCGTCGTCATAGAAGTCGACGAAGATATCCGTGTCCCCGTCGCCGTTCAGATCCCGCTCAAGCCTTGTGCCCGCCTCATGCTCGCCAAAGAGCCAGAGCGCGTCTTTGGCGTTCATCTCGTGGACGCCGTCCTCCAGCTCGAAGATGTAGGTCTCCTGGGGCAGCAGCTCGCCGGTGACGCTCACGTCCTTTGCGGGCATGGCGAAGCCCCAGGTGAGCTCCGTGAGCTGTTTGAGCTCCACATCGTCGCTGGTCACATTGGCCAGATACACGCCCTCCGGCTGGGTGGTGATGTCAGCGCGCACCACCACATAGTCCCCCGGACGGGCGCTGGTGACCTCCACATCGTTCAGGCGGAAGCTCACGTAGGTACCGCTGAGCTGATACCTGTCGGTGGGGATCGTGATACTCTCGGTGTGGATCCAGAGAGAGCGGTCCGTCGTCGAGTACTGCGTGGTGAAGGACAGGCCGTTGCGCAGCGTCACCCGGGTGTCCTCGGTGAGATAGTAGCCCTGGTCCGCGTGCAGGCGGATGGTGGCGTAGTAGACACAGCCGGGCTGGAAGCTGGCCGTCATGCTGTCCTTCTCGCCGGTGGCCTGGTCGGCGCCGTTTTTCCACAGGGTGTACATCTCGCCCACATGCGGCGTGTAGAAGGTGGCCCAGGGCCTGCTCTCGGACACGAAGCTGCTGCCCTGCTCCGGCAGATCCAGGGACAGCTCCACGCTGTCGACCGCCGTCTCCGGCAGCGTGATAAAGTTGGAGGTGAGGACCAGATTGCCGTCACTCCGTTTGTAGGGGGTAACCTCCCCGAATCTGCTGTCCATGCCGGTGCCGTCGCTGAAGAGGAGGAAGGCGCCGGGATCGTCGCTAAAGCACCAGCCGGGATTCGGAGCCAGGATGATCTCCACGCAGTACTGCTCACCGGGGACGAAGCTGCTCGGCGTCCCGACCCCGTGCTCCTGGAGCTCATACCAGCGGGCGCTCACCACCGTGTACTTGGAGGCGTTGACCGCGTTGGGCGTAACAGTGGCGGGGGCCAGACTGCTGTAATTCCCGCCGGGGGCAGGAAGCTGCACGTTCAGATCCACAATGGAGCAGGTCACGGGCTCGTCCGCAAGGGCGAAGAAGGCCTGGACATATACGTCGCCGGGCTCATCCGCCACATAGAACTCCAGACTGTCGGTGATATCCTCGCCGATCTGCTCGGAATCGCGTGCTGCGGTCATCCACTGAAGGCGGTAGCCATTTTGGGGCATCGCGCTGAAGATGAGGGTGTCCCCCACCTTGGGACTGCTGTCGTTGGGCAGCATGTAGCCGCCGGAGCCGGAGGAGTAGACGGAGCCGTCGGCATTCATGACGTAATTGGTCACAAAGACCCGGCGCTGCTGGGCCGCGGCCTCCGGATTCAGGGAGTACCAGGAGGTGACCACGTGGATGGAGCCGTCGGAATGAAGGGTTTTGATCTCCACGCTGCCGTTTGTAAGGTTAATCTGGCTGTCCGCGGTGAAGACGTAGCCCTCGTTGGGGATCAGGTCAAACTCGGTGAAGTAGCGGCCGTCTGCGATGAAGAAGCCGGCGGCCAGGCCGATGCCGCCGCTTTCCTGGTTGGCATAGTTGTACCAGATGGCGTCGGAGACGGTGAAGGGGGCGTTCTCAGGCAGATCGAAGACCACCGGGCAGCCCTGGGGATACTCGCCGCCCTCCTCGAACATCTGCAGCCCCAGCGAGGCCTGGTCGATGTTCTTGTTGCAGATGGGATATTCGTAGGTTTCGATGAGGAACTGGCCGGTTTCGGCGTCAAAGCTCGTGCTCTTCGCCTCCACCAGGCTGCCATCCTCCAGACGGATCCAGACCTGTGTGCCTTCCGCGAAGCACCAGTTGTCCTTGGGTACAAGCCAGATTCTGGCATAGTAGCTGGCCCCGTTGATGAAGCTGGAGGGGAAAGCATTCGGGCTGCCGCTGCCAGTGCCGCCGTACCAGAAGGTCCCCAAGATGTCGAAGTTGTCCAGGTTCTCGTTTTCGGCCTGGGTCGCGCCCGCGCTGTAGCTGCTGGCCGGGAGGGGCAGAGGCAGATTGAGGAACACCCTGTCAATGGGGATCACCGCGTCGGCGGGGGCGAAATACACGATCACATCGCAGACCGCGCAGTCGTCAGGGACGATAAAGGTCAGCGTGTCAGTAATATCACCGGCGAAGGTCTCGCCAATGCCCAGGTTCGCGCTCTGGAGCCGGTAGCCGGCGTAGGGGGTGACGACCAGGCTGATCTGATCCCCGGGCAGGGCCGTGAGCTCATTGGACGCGGGCAGCGTCTGGGCCGCGCCGCCGTTCACGCTGAACTTCACCGTTCCGCTGACCGCATTGACGTCGTCGCCATGGGTGTACTGATAGAGCCGGAGGGTGACGGCGCCGGGCAGGAGGATCTCCTCGCCCACGACGTGCAGTCTGCCCTGGGCGTCCACGCTGCAGGTGCTGCCGCTGGGGAGATCCCAGTTGACACTGCCGGGATCAGGATCGGCGGGATCATGGTAGAGCATCAGCAGGTTGGTGTCGGGTTTCCAGTACCAGTGCGCGTGAGGCGTCAGGATGACCTCGGCGTAATAGCGGGCGCCGGGCAGGAAGCTTGCGGGCTCCTGGCCCTGGCAGCCGCTGCCCGCGCCGCCGTACCAGGTGACGGATTCCACGTCATACCACTGGTGCTCGCCGTTCAGCACCTGTCCGGCCCCGCTGTTCTGTGTGCCGGCCAGGGGCAGCTCCACCTTCTGGGTCGCGCTCGGCAGGGGCAGGCTGGTGCCCACGGGCGTGAAGCAGACAGCCAGCTCTATTCCGCCGTAATCCTCCGGAACGGTAAAGCTCATCTCCGGGGTGGCGTCGTAGCCCATGATCAAGCCGTTATCGTAGTAGACGTACTGGAGCTGATAGCCCGGGGCCGGGGTCGCGGTGACGGTCACCGTGTCGCCGGGGTGGGGGTTGGCCGGAGAATAGCTGGCCGTGCCGCCGATCACATCGGGAATGATATGGTAGTTTGCGTCATAGACCTCCACCTCGAACACGACGGGGATGGCGCCGCCGGTGGGCTGCGCGGTGCTGGGCACCTGCAGCAGGGGGCTCTTCACGGTGATGCTGCCGTCGGCGTTGGGCGTGGCGGTGAAGTCGCTGTCCGTGCTTCTCAGGATCGAGCCGTCGGGCATGGTGAGCTCGATCAGGCAGTTCTCTGCGAAGGTCCAGCCGGGATTGGGTCTCAGGGTAAAGAGCGCGTAATAGTCCTGAACATCATAGAACCATCCGATGCAGTTTCCGTCATCGCTCCGCCAGGAGGCGTCCGTCACGGAAAAGGCGCTGGGATAGATCGCCATGCTCGTCATGCTGAGATAGGGCGTGAGGACGGGTGCGGCCGGCAGGCTGGTATAACCGGCGGAGGCGGGATTCTCCAGCTGCACCGCCAGCGCATAGCAGCTCCTGCTGCCGCCGTCCTTGACAAAGTAGGCCCGGAACTCCATGTCCCGATCCGGCATGACGGCCTGCCGCGTATCGGTGACGTCGGCCACCGGCTCATCGTCCGGCAGCGCGAACTGCACCGCCAGCAGCGTATAGCCCTCATTGGGCGTCACCGTGCAGGAGACGGTCGAGCCCTCCTGGGCGCAGCCGGTGCTGACTGTGACCGTACCGCCGGTGAGACTCGCGTCATAGTTGCCGTTTTCATCGTAGGTGAAGGTATTGGCATAGAGATTGTGCCAGCCCGCGGTCTCCGGGATGGTGTACAGGGGGCTTCGAATCAGCAGATTGCCGTTGAGCTGCCTGCTGACCGTGACCGCGCCGTTGGCGCTGCTGACCTTGCTGCCGTTGGGCATGGTGAGCTGGATCTCCACGTTGGACACGCTGCTGGGAAAGGCCCAGCCGCTGTTGGGCGTCAGGACAGCTTCCACATAGTAGCTCTTCCCGATCTGGAAGCTGGTGGGATTGGCACCGCCCTCCTCCTTCCAGACAGCGCTCACCACCGAGTAGGCGCCCAGCGCCGTGGGAGCGTTGTTGGTCAGGTCGGTATAGTACTTCGTCAGGCTCGCGCCCACCGTTCCGCTGTAGCTGCCGCCCAGGCCGGGGGCGGCAATGCGCAGGGACGCGCCGCCGCAGGGCATGGTGCCGTTCTCCGCGATAAAGATGGCGAAGAAGGCGCAGTTCTCGTTCTGCATGGTGGCGCTCAGGGTCTCGGTCACGTCGGTCTTCGCGCCGCTGCTGGGGCCGAAGAACACCGCCACCAGCCGATACCCCGAGGCGGCCAGGGGCTTGCATTTCACGGTCTGGCCGGAGGACGCGCTGCTTGCGCTCACGGTGACTGTGCCGCCGGTGAGATTCGCGTCATACACTCCTCTTTCGTTGTAGGTAAGGGCATGTCCCCGGAGGGAATAGCTTACCTCCGGTTCGTCCGCCGGGGCGGGCGCCGCCTCCGGCTCCTCCGCCGGGAGGTCATTGGCCTCTTCCACAGGGGCAGGCTCTTCCGCCGGGGTGGGCTCCTCCGTCTCCGGTGCTTCCGCCAGCGCCGGGGCGGGCAACAGACTGATCATCATCAGCAGCGCCAGCAGAAGACTGCATACTCGCTTGGTGATTCTCATGGGAAAATCCTCCTTTTTCCGGCTGCGCTATCCACTCCGACCGCGCAGCGTTTTCTATACTTGAACCGCCAATGTCTATACTTGCTCAGTATTACTGTATCAAATAAAAGAGGAAAAGTCCAGCGAATTTGTTGCAAAATTGCATCATTTTGTAAAAAATATGGCAGCCGGATCCCTCAGACCCGGCTGCCGATGCAGCGTTTCTCTTATACTAATACCTGATAGAAAGCTTTAGAAAGATTTCCGAGGCAGAATTGTGACAGGCGAGGCGCTTCCCGCAGAGCATAATGTCGTCCTCGCAAGCTCCGATTCATTCGCTTCCGTCAAGGGTGCCGAAAGCTCATTCACTCCGCTGCTCGTCCTCTCAAATTCAAAGCCATATGCTTTGAATTTGGAAGGAAAACGGAAGGAGCGGATAAGCAGCTTTCACGGCTCTTCGCAACCGTGGAAGCGGAATGAAGCGAGTTTCGTTTGACGCGGTCAAGGGAAGCAACGAAGCATGGCGCAATTCTGACCGGAAAGAAACAAAGATTTCTATTAGGTGTTAGTATCAGGGCGACAGATATCAATCTGCCGCTCTCAAGCTGTCGACAAAGTGTCGACAGCTTGAGAGCAAGAATGGGAACTTCCGAAAAAAGTTCCCATTCTTGCGATAATTCTACGTGAAGGGGGGCATACCCTCCCCCGTTTCCTTTAGTTAAGGATACTTTTTACATTTCAATCGATCTTGCCAACAAAACGGAAGATGATTTCGATTTCCTGCTGTCGGAAGCCGAAGTCGTCTTCCGTTGCTTCATGGACGATGATCTTCTCGATCAGAGTGTTCAGAAGCTCCGCGGTCAGCTCCTTGGGGACGCCGATCTGCTTGATCAGCTCGACCCACTTCTGGGCGTCCTCAACCGTCTGCTGTCCTGCAGCCAGCTTCGTTTTGCAGTCTTGGATCTTTTGCTCCTGCTCTTCCTGCTCCTTCTGATACCGCTGGGAGAGCATATTAAAGTTGCTTTCCGTGATGCGACTCGCAGCCCAATCCTCGTACATCTTGGCGAACATGTTGTCCAGTTCGGCCTTGCGCTTTTCGGCTTTTTTCAGCTCGGCTGTCTGCTTCTTGACTGCAGCGGCGCGTTCCCGATCTCCAGACTTGAGCAGATCCTCCAGGAGTCTGTTTTCATCCGTCTTGGCTCGTTTCGCCCAATGCTGGATTCGTTCCAGAACGTAGGTGTACAGCACATCATACCGAGTATAGTGTCTGGTGCACTCTCCGCCTTTGTAACGATACGCCCTGTGCCTGCCGCAGACGTAATAGCCGAAAGGGTTCTTCGCGTTGGCGTTCCGGGCAAAAGTCATCGACCACCCGCAGTCAGCACACTTGAGCAATCCGGCGAAGATCTGCGTCGTCGCGTCCTTCTGCATCCTGCGCCGGGCAGCGATCTGATCCTGCACCTGATAGAACAAATCTTTGGAGATGATCGGCTCGTGCGTGTTCTCGACCCGAACCCACTCTTCCTTCGGATTCTGAACGACCTTCTTGTTCTTATAGGATATGGTCGACTGTTTGTGATGGATCGTGTTGCCGATGTAAGTCTCGTCATTCAGGATAGACCGGATTATCGCAAGAGACCAGGAGTACGCTTTGTCATCCGGGGCGTCTGCAAAGACATAATCAAACTTCCCCTGACGCATGTAATGCCAATAGGCCGGTGTCGGAACCTTTTCGTCATACAGCACCCGGGCGATTTTTGCCGCGCCGCAGCCATGGGCAGCAAGATCAAAGATCTTTTCGACGACCCATCTGGTTTCCTCGTCAATCACGATCTTGTTTTTCGCGTCGGGGTCCTTTTTGTACCCGAGCGGAGCATACGTAGCAGTTCTTTCTCCGGCTGCGTGTTTTGCCCTCAATGCGGCCTTTACCTTTCTGCTGGTGTCCTTGGCAAACCACTCATTGAACAGATTCTTGAACGGGACAAAATCGCTCAGGCCCTTTTCGGTGTCCTCATTCTCTGTGACGGCGATGTAGCGGATATGCTTTTCCGGGAACATGAACTCCAAATAATAATCCATCTTCACATGCTCACGTCCAAAGCGGGAAAGGTCTTTCGTGACAATGCAGTTGATTTTTCCGGCCTCCACATCGTCCATCATGCGCTTGAAGTCAGGACGCTCGAAATTGGTTCCGCTCCAGCCGTCATCGACGTATTCATCAACCACATGGAGATTGTTGTCGCTTGCGAACTGTCGGAGGATCGTTCTTTGCGTCTCAATTGAAACACTGTCGCCGTATTTCTCGTCATCACGGCTGAGCCTCATGTATAGTGCGGTATTGTATGGTTGCTTCAAATAGTAAGCCTCCTTCGTGTGAAACAACCCACGCTTACAATACTTCCTGATGGAATTATACTATAAGCGAGAGTCAGATTCAATTGTGGAATTTAACGATTTAAAGCGTTAATCTTCGGCTGCTTTCTTCGCTTCACGGATGATAAGATCTTCCAAAAGCTCGCCCATGCTTTTTCCGTCTTCTGCGAAATGCTCCGTGATCTTGATCTTGGTATTTCCGCAGCAATAGTACTCGATCCCGTTTTCATCTGTTAAATAGAAAGCTGTATCTGCAAGCGTCGGCTCCCGATCATCTGGATCAATGAATTCTTCTGGCACCGGCTCGCTCGGCTCATAGCAGGTGCACAAGTCATATGGATCTTCCTTTTTTCTTCTTGCCATGTGTTCTCTCCTTTTCTTCTTGATGGGAACGGCTCTGTTCCCTCACTAACCCCAAACTGTGGGGTAGCCTTTGCAAGTACTCAACAACACTTTTTTCAAAAAGCTTTTCTGCTACATTTCTAAAGCAAGATACGGCCAGCGAATACGAAAACTCCAAAATGAGTTTTACCTGACTTGACCATCTTGTTGGGGATGACTGCTCCCCAATCCCTCGATCGGACAAATCAGAAGATTTTCCGTTTTGGCTCAAATTTCATTTTCGCAGCGGCTGCATACAGCCGGATTTCTGTTAGCGTTTAGAAACACGAAATCGGGGACAGATGTAAAATCGTATTACCTCGTTAAAATTACGTCCTGAAAGCCGCATGACATCTGTATTTCTCATGCTCTAAAAGCTAACAGCCGTGACGCTGCCAGGCATAAATCTGTCACGCTCTAAAACCTGCAAAACCGGGGTGCAGGTTAAATCGTATTGCCCTGTTAATCCCGCGTTCCTGAAGCCGCATGATTGCTGCGTTCCTCACGGCCTAAAGCGTGACGCCGGGGCTATATTTCCTGTTCGTGCGCTTTACGATCCTGCTTGATCTCCGGTTCCCGCTGTCGGAGTATTGTTTCAATATTGGCCTTGACGGTCTGCAGCTCTTTTTCGCGCTTCTGGCTCTCGCGGTATTCTGTGTACCCAGCATTTTTCTGTGAAGTCAGATCTTCAATTTCGTCCTGGATCCGCTTGACGGTAGGAATGGTTTTGACCCCGTTTTCTTTGAAATATCGCATAGCCGCATCGTAGAGCATCAGCGCCGGGCGGTTTTCTTCGTAAAACTTTTCCTGCTTTTTCTTCGGCAGCTTCAGATACTCCGCATGCAAATCCTTTCCGGCACGTGCATTCAAGACATGCCGCTGCAGTTCCTTCTTTTCTTTCAGCTTTGCTTCGATTGCTTTTATATCGGTGCGAGAAAAAATAACTTTTTCGTGCGCCTCTCTGAGTGCGGCGTCGAGCTCATCGAGATCGGTCAGCCCGTTTTCCTGCAAATAGATCAGCGTCTTTGCCATCGTTTTCAGATTGAAGGTCTTGCCCCAATGGATGTAGCCCTCGCCCTTACCTTCGGCTCGTTTCGCTTCGAGATCGATCAGCTTTTCGATCTCCGGTTTCATCGCGGGCGTGACAAAAATGTCCGGCCTCTGACTGATAGGTGGAAGGATGCGCGCTGCATTTTGTTCTAAGACGGCGAGGATCGCTTCTTTGGAAAAATCATCGCCAAGCTTGCGGGATGTGATCGGCTTTGTGCGATCCGGCGTCAGATAACTGAAACGACCACGGCTTTCTTTCACCACAACGCCGTAATCCTCCAACAGGAAATCAAAAAACTCATCCAGCGTTTTGGATTTTTTCAGAGCTACACGGATCTGTTTTCGCAGGATCGTCTTGTCCGTTTCGAACTTCGTCTGCTTCGGTTCTTCACCGTTTACGATCAACTTGGCGTTTTCTTCGTCGAGCTTTTTCTGTCCCTGCTTCTGCGCCCAATACTCACGTTCTGTGATTCTGTTCTTACTGCCGTTCAGCAAATCGATCTGATACAGACCCTCGCGCTGGCACATCTCCATCACTTCCGCACGTAAATAACGGAGTGCGGCTGCGGTGCAGCGGTGCTTCATGCCGGGAAGCGTGTCGCAGGCTTTGTCCATGTACGGCATCATGGGAACGCGCTCGATGCGCAGACTGTTGATGACGATATGCACATGGATGTTGCCGCTTTTGTTGTGGCCGTCCGGGTGCGTGCAGACCAAAGCCTGGTGACCGGGGAAATGCTTTTTGCAAAACTCGAGCCCCATCGCTTGTGCCCGATCCATTGTCAGTCCGTTTTCTTCCGCGTCTCTCGGATCAAAACTGATGATGTAATGGTGAGTCTTCACATCGCCGCGGGAGAGATTCTTGTTGTAGGCGAGATTGGTTTTCATGCAGGCAATGGCAAAATCTTCTTCACCGCAGAGGACAGAATCGATGAGGTAATCCTCGCGCGGGATCAGATGACCGTCAGCATCCAGGATCGGCTTGTTGCTGCTCTCGTCGTGCTGAAAGATCAAGTAACGCTCGGCGGCCCCGAGGTCCGAGTTTTTCGAGCTCAAATGTTTGATCGTTGCCAATGGCGCTTCCCACC
>JAEEGF011748807.1_pt1 | contig 16434 bp, 14 predicted proteins | sample 9134171 | NCBI WGS metagenome assembly JAEEGF01 (sample SAMN16246542, study PRJNA631951) | gut metagenome | biome: gut microbiome; feature: rumen; material: AP-attached | host: Bos | place: Iran: Karaj | collected 2018-10
TACGTCAACGTCCACGTTGTCGTCAAAACGGTCCGTGTCCCATGCAGCTCGTGGTTCCCAGCGCCGTGATGGCCGCCGTGATGATGCTCACGATGAACTGCAGAATCGTCTTCCAAGTTTCCTTCTTCATAACTCCTAAAGTTTACGTTTTCGTTTACGTTTTCGTTCCCGTTAACGTTCCCGTTTTTAGGGCTCCTGCTTGCTCTCGGCGATGGCCGTCTCGATGGGCGTCAGCTTCTGGTAGCGCTTCTCCTTGCCGTCCACGGTCATGGTGACGCTCTCCACGATGTTGCGCAGCTCCAGTGCACAGGCATTCTTGAATGCCGGTCCGGCGATGTTGTCCAGCTTCGTGGTGTCGGGCAGGAAGCGGATGTGGATAGCCTTCACGCAGTCGCGGGGGTCGAGACCCTCCATGGCGGCGATGTTCACCACGGGGTTGCTCACCTCTGCCGTGGGGTAGAAGATGCCCAGCGAGCCCAGCTGTACGGGTACACCCTGTGCCACCAGTTCAGGCAGACACTCCGTGATCTTGATCAGCACGCCCTCCACGATGTCGCGGCCGTAGATGCTGCCGTGGTCCACCATGTGCTGTGCGAAGCCGCGCAGCGAGAGGGTCTTCTGCTGGTCTACTTCGGGGTAGTACTTTCCGAATGCCAGGGACTTCGAGTTCGTGTTCTTTCGCAGGTTAATTCCCAGCTTGATTTTTTCACTTGCCATAATTCCTCTGTGTGTTTTTAAATGGTTACTTTTACTCTTTTTTACTCTTCACTTTTCACTCTTCACTTAGATAATGCAAAGGTACGAAATCTTTCCGACTCCTGCAAGTAAAATGCCCAAAATCCGCCTTTTTTGAGGCCTATTTTTCGCCCGTTTTTTGCAAAAAAATACCAGCCGCCTCCCGCCGCCCGTTTACTACGGGTAAACGCCCCGTTTACTCCGACTAAGCGCCCCGCTTACTACGGGTAACCTTTCTCAGGCGAACGGGTCAACCATTTTCGTACGAAAACCACTGAAAAGGACGAAAGGACGAGGACGAAAGGACGTTTTGGTGGTTTTTGATTTTCACGGACGAAATAGCTATTATATATATAATATGTATATTATATATATAATAGAATAATAATATTATGTAAAATTATTTTATTCTCCCCCTCTCCGCCTTCCTTGTCCCATTTTCCCGTGCCGCCCCTTCTGGAACATAAAATATTAGCAAAACGTCCTTTCGTCCTCGTCCTTTTGTCCACTTGTCCACTTGCGAGCCGAAAAACTGCACGATAAACTTTAGTTAATTATTTTTAATTCCTTTGTCACTTCGACATAGTTTCGTAATTTTGCATGCACGCAAGAGAACAAAGATTATGAGACAGACAAGATTTTTCCTTATCATGATTTTGGCACTTATGGTGTCAGCGTTAAGTTTTGCAGAGTCCAATCCCATACCAGCCGAAAGATTGCCAGTAGCAGCAAAGTCCTTTATCAAGAAGAGTTTTGCTAAGGCAAAAGTAGTGAATGCCACCAGGGACCATGATGGTTATGCTTGCAGATTGGACAACGGAATAGATTTAGAATTCAACGCGAAGGGAACATGGACGAAGATGGATGGCAGCGTGAGAACCGTGTTGCCTGACTCTGTGGTTCATCCCAGCATCTGCAAGTATGTAAAGACAAAATATCCGAAGTCAGGAATAACGCAGATAGAGAAAGGACGCTACGGCTACAAGGTGGAGCTGTCCAGCAAGTATAATCTGAAGTTTACCTACCAAGGGAAGTTTATAGGAAAGAACCATTAAAGCCAAGCCCAAGGGCATCTCTATATGAAACAAGAGAATTTAGAAGACATTCTGAAGACTTTCGAACCCATCTCGCTTGACCAGATGAGTAGCGTTAAGCTGATGAACCGCACGGACACGAAATTCGTTACCAATCTGGAAAAGTTGAAGCAGCTGCTGAAGATGGCATGCGACGAATATTACGTACAGGAGATAGACGGAGAACGCAACCTGGAGTATGACACAACATACTACGACACACCCGACTTTCACATGTACTGCATGCACCAGTGGAAACATACGAACAGACAGAAGATACGCTTCAGGACTTACTGCATCAACGGGTTGCAGTTTATGGAGGTCAAGACAAAGAATAACCACAAGCGCACCAAGAAACAACGCATCAAGGTGGTAGACATGGACCTGACGGATGAGGAAAAAAGAACTTTCCTGGGACAGCATCTGCACTATGATGTTGACAGCTTGCAGCCGACACTGAACAACCACTTCGCTCGCATCACGCTGGTAAACAAAGGGATGACAGAGCGACTGACCATTGACAGTGGCGTTCACTTCAACAACATGGTTAACAGAGAACAAATGGACATGAAAGACCTGGTAATCATTGAACTGAAACGCGACGGACATGTCTTTTCACCCATTCTGAAAATGCTGAGGATGCTACAGATACATCCACACGGATTCTCCAAATACTGTATTGGTTCCGCACTCACAAACAGGGACTTACCCTACAACCGTTTCAAGCAGAAAGCTATTGAGGTAAGGAAACTGACCGGATTAGATGAAATTAAACGACAAAAATAACAAACAACAAAATAACAAAACAAAATGGAAAACTTTTTCTCACCTGAATTTGGCGACGCACTGATACGGTTTTTGGTGTGCATCTGCGCCAACTTGATTATTGTACACTTCCTTTATTTCAAGAAAGCTAAGCGGCGTGACTTCTACTTCACTTTCATGCTCATCTCCGTAGCACTGTACTTCCTTGTTTACATGATGATGGGTATGGACCGTGGAAAGGCAACGATGGGTGTAGGACTCGGTCTGTTTGGCATCTTCTCTATCATGCGTTACCGCACTGACGCGATGCCAGTGCGTGAGATGTCATACCTCTTCGTTGTTGTCTGCCTGTCTGTTGTTCACTCTATGGCTTCATCACTGGGCGTTGACGAGTTTGGACAGCTCAACGGAACTCCGATTATCGAGCTTATCTGCATCGACATCATCGTCATCATCTTCGTAGCAATATGCGAGCGCGTGCTCAAGACACAGGCTTCGAAGATTATTCAGTATGACCGCATAGAGCTCATCAAGCCTGAGAACAGAGAGGAGCTCATTGCCGACTTGGAAAAGCGTCTGGGACTCAAGATTACGAACGTACGCGTCGGTGCCGTGGATTTCCTGCGTGACATGGCTGTGCTGCGAATCTATTATGACGGACCCGATAGCGGCGATGTGAAAGATATGCTGAAAATTAAAAATGGAGATTACGCCCATGTTTAATAACAGGACAAAACAAATAATGCGGCTAACGGCCGCATTATTTGTCATGATTCAACTCTCACTCACCAGTGCACACGCTAGTGATGATTTCGGCATGTGGGGATCACTGAATGCCGAAAAACAACTCAACGACCGCTGGGGCCTGGGGGCAGAAGTGGAGTACCGCAGTCGGGACAACATGAAATCCGGCGACCGCTGGAGCTTTGGATTAGAGGGCAACTACCAGATTACCAGCTGGCTCAAGGCATCAGCAGGTTATACCCTGCTCGACGACCACCACTACAAGGAAAACAGCAAAGGAACCAGCTATAGCGACTACTGGAGCATCCGTCATCGCTTCAATGTGTCGTTGACAGGCTCCGTCAGCTGGGGTAAGTTTACATTCTCACTGCGTGAGCGCTGGCAATACTCATATCGGCCGGAGAAGACCGCCCAACAATATGTAATAGGCACTGACGCTGAAGCCGGCGAGAAGGTCTACAGCGGAAAGGGTAAAAACGTATGGCGCAACCGTCTGCAGGTAAAGATGAAACTCAGTCAGGTGTTCCGTCCGTACGTGAATGCCGAATCCACCGTCTCCAAAGAGCTGGAGAAGATGAGATACAACTTCGGTACAGAGCTGCATGTTGACAAGCATCACAGCTTTGATATCAAGTATATCTACCAGCACATGTGCGGAGAGGGTAATGACGAAGCCGACCGCCATGTGATTGGTCTTGGGTACACATACAAGTTTTAAGACATGAAGAAATGGTTGATGGCATTGCTTGCTCTGGCGATGTGTCTTTTGGTTGGTCAAAGGATATACCGTGAGGGCAAGATGCTGTCTAACTCGAAAACCCCTGCTGAAGCTTTCCGCGAAATGAAGAAGGCGGCAGAGCTGGGTGACAAGCATGCCCAGTACCGGCTTGCACGCTGTTACGACAGGGGACATATGGTTGAAAGAAACGATTCACTTGCATTTCAGTGGTATATGAAGGCCGCTCAGCAAGGTAGCGGCAAGGCAATGTACCAGGTAGGAAAGTGCTATAGGAATGGTGCAGGTGTTACAATAAACCCAGAGTTTGCCTTCACTTGGTTTAGCAGAGCTGCCATGAAAGACAATGCCAACGCACAATATGCCTTAGGCAGATGCTACATGAAAGGAGAGGGAGTTGTAGCCGACCAGGATAAAGCCGGAAGATGGCTGAGAAGAGCTATCCAGAATCCTAAAGGCGGGGCAGACATACAATATAGAATCAAAAAGCATGCTGCCGAGGGCAATGAGGATGCCCGGAATATGATCCAGCTAATAAATAGCTCTTCTCAGCTATAACACAAGAGATATATTTACTTCTTTTTTATTTCCTGATACTGCTCGCGAGCCAACTTCAGTTGAGCCTTGTAAGCAGGTGACTTCATTAGTACCTCATGAACCTTTTCTGACAGCATCTTGCCGGCAACGATGTCGGTCTGCCAGTGACGACCCATGATGACACGGCAATCAGAATAGTCCTGAGCACACTTATAAAGGGTATCCTTATACTCTGGTGCTACATCAGCAAGCACAAAGGCATACATCCATGAACGCACGGCGTGACCACTGGGATAGGCGTAGGTGCTCGAACTCATGGCTTTCTTTGCGTTCTTCTTGAGCGATGCCTCATTGAACACCTGGAAGGGTTTCAGACGGTGAAAGTATTCCTTTACTGGTTTTGACACCCTGTGGGCATCTCTTACTGAGCCGGCTACAAGACTTACAATCTCATCGGTCTCAGGACCCAGCAGCTGAAAGCCTAATGCCTCATTAAATACTGCATTCATCTCGAGCGTATCCAGATGCAGGCAATGATCATGCACCTTGGGGTCCTGACGCAGTTTCTTACCATTTTCGTAATATTCCACATCCTTATCGTATTCAGGACCTGATGTTGGTGGTGCCGGCAGGAATTGCGTAGCATCAGGTAAATCTTTCTGAGTTAAAAAGCCATACCTGCTTTGATATGCCTGAGAGCACGATGTTGCGAAATGTGCAGCAACGAGTAGAAACAATACTTTTCTCATAATTTTCAATTTCTTTTAGTTAAAACCTTTATTGTTTGCTTTATTGTTTGCTTTATTGTTGGCATTTATGCTATTTGAGTGCGCTAAGGTACTAACAATTAATGTATTAGCACCACTCTTACCCCGTCGTTTTTCTTTCAGCGTGTAATTTCTTAACCTAAATCAAGTGTGCTGCTTGCTCTTTTTCTGTGAATACACAAAAGGGACGGTTCCTTTTGTGTACTTTTGACAATGAGGGATAATTCTAAAATCAGCATAGGTTGAAAATTATTTATCAGAAAAAAGAAAATAATACCAATAATATTTTGTAATTTTGTGGGCGATTCGCATTGACGCGGATCGCTTATTGTTCATATATTACTATCATTATGAGATTTACAGTTTCAAGTACGGCACTCTCCGGCAAGTTGGCGGCTCCGTCATGGGTCATCAACTGCAAGAATAGCCTACCTATTCTGGGTGATAGTATATATGATGTTGCCAACTATGGCATCGAGACGGTCACAAACAAAACAACAATAAACAAAGTCGTAAACAGTAAACAAGTAACGCATACAAGCAAGATAGAACCATTCACGTATTTAACAACCCTTCAGTCAGATAATTCCTATGCCGAAAGAGGATACCAACAGCAGGACTGTACGCAGGAAGAAGGCAACAACGCTCAGAGAGGCCGTTGTAAGACGCGTCGTGCAGTCTTTCGAGTTGGATGGCATGGACGAGGCAAGGAAAGTGTTCGAAATGATGAAATCTCTCTTCTCCGGCAATCACGACTGGCCCGACATCGAAAAAGAGTTGATGGAGTTCTTCTTGGAGAAGAAAAGAGAGGCTCAGGAGGCCGCTGGCGAGCGGGAGCAGCAAATTAATCAGATGTGGGCAGATGCGTTGGCAAAGAATGGAATTGTGGCCAATCAATTGAACCTGATGCCGGGAAGCAATCGCGCATTGTCTGCCGCCAGTATGACGAGTTCCGCAAGACGGGCCAGCTGGACATCACGGACGACGACCTGAAGTTTGCCACGCTGATGTACGACGCGGTCATCTGGTTTCAGGACTACTTCTTCGGACAGATGCTGCTGGACTCGTGGGAGAACGCCAAGCGCGAGTATGTGCCACGGCGCAAGAACTCGAAGAATGCCGAGGCCTACGCCCAGCTGCCCGAGACGTTCAGCGTCAATGACGTGATGCGCGTGCTGGACATAGAACAAGGTGCTGCCATGAAGCAATGCCAGCGCTGGGCGCTGCACGGCTTCGTAGAACGGCAGAAGAGGGGGAGGTACAAGAAGGCTGTCAGGGAAATCGTCGTTTGAAATGCAAAAGAAAAACAAGCTTTTCTTTTGCATTTCACTCGTTTATTCGTAACTCTGCCATCAAAAGATGGCGAAGTTACTCCGTCTCGGCAAAAAAAGAAATGAATTTCTTTGTTTTGCTCTCGACTTTTCGTAACTTTGCCCCCAATTTAAAAGATAATGTTATGAAAAGTTTGAAAGCATGGCTGCCTGACGTGTTGGCAGTGGTCTTGTTTGCAGTGATTTCGTTTGCCTATTTCTTCCCTGCTGATATTGAGGGACGCATCCTCTACAGGCACGACTCGTCGGCATCACGCGGTGCCGGCCAGGAGGCCACGGAGTATGAGCAGCGCACGGGAGAGCGCACGCGATGGACCAATGCACTGTTTGGCGGTATGCCTACCTACCAGATGGCACCTTCGTACAATAGTACGACGGTGCTGTCGAAGGCTGCCAACGCCTATCACCTGTGGCTGCCTGACTATGTGTGGTATGTGTTTGCCTACCTGTTGGGATTCTATATCCTGCTGCGGGCCTTCGACTTCCGCTGGTATCTGGCCATGCTGGGTTCCGTGATATGGGCTTTCTCGAGCTACTTCTTTATCATCATTGCCGCCGGACACTTCTGGAAGGTGATGGCGCTGGCTTACCTGCCGCCGATGATTGCGGGTATGGTGCTGGCGTTCAAGGGGCGCTATCTGTGGGGACTGGTGGTGACGGCCATCTTCGCTGCCTTTGAGGTGTATGCCAACCACGTGCAGATGACCTACTACTACCTGTTCATCATTGCTGCCATGTTCATTGCCTTCCTCATAGAGGGCTTGCGGCGCAAGGCATACACCCACCTGCTGAAGGCCACGGGGGTCTGTGTGGCGGGAGCGGCGATAGGTATCTGCCTGAACCTGTCGAACCTGTACCATACGTGGCAGTACGGCAAGGAGTCGATGCGCAGCAAGAGTGAGCTGGTGAAGAAGAATGCCGCCAACCAGACCAGCAGCGGTCTGGACCGCGACTACATCACGCAGTGGTCGTACGGCATCGACGAGACGTGGACGCTGCTGGTGCCTAACACCAAGGGTGGTGCGTCGGTGCCGCTGGCACAGAGCAAGAAAGCCATGGAGAAGGCTGCACCTGAGTTTGAGAGCATCTACCAGCAGATAGGGCAGTACTGGGGCGACCAGCCGATGACGATGGGCCCCGTGTATGTGGGTGCCTTTGTGCTGATGCTGTTTGTGCTGGGACTGTTTATCGTCAAGGGGCCGATGAAGTGGGGCCTGCTGGTGGTGACCATCCTGTCGGTGCTGCTGTCGTGGGGTCGCAACTTCATGCCGTTTACGGATTTGTTCATCGACTATATGCCGATGTATGCCAAGTTCCGAACGGTGTCGTCGATACTGGTCATCGCCGAGTTCACCATACCGCTGCTGGCCATGATGGCGCTGAAGAAGCTGATAGACGAGCCGGAGCTGATGAAGCCGAGGATGAAGTACATCGGCATCTCGTTCGTGCTGACGGGCGTGGTGGCGCTGCTGTTCTCGATGATGCCGTCGCTGTTCTTCGACAGCTTCATATCGACGAGTGAGATGCAGGCCATCAAGAGTCTGCCTGCCGAGTATATACAGCCGCTGACGGCGAACCTGACGGAGATGCGCCAGGCGGTGTTTACGGCTGACAGTCTGCGCTCGTTCTACATCATCCTGGCTGGTACGCTTGTCCTGCTGGCGATGACGATGGGCAAGTTGAAGAAGGAGTACGGCGTGGGCATTATCCTGGTGCTCTGCCTGGTGGATATGTGGACGGTGAACAAACGCTACCTGAACGACGGGCTGTTTGTGTCGCAGACGGTGCGCGAGGAGCCTATCCAGAAGACGGCTGCCATAGACCACATCCTGCAGGACAAGACGCTGGACTTCCGCGTGCTGAACCTGGCTACGTCGACGTTCAACGAAAACGAGACGTCGTTCTACCTGAAGAGCATCGGCGGCTACCATGCTGCCAAGCTGCGCCGCTACCAGGAGCTGGTGGATGCGCAGATAGAGCCTGAGATGCAGCGCATATACGGTGCAGTGAGCAAGGCTGAGGGTGACATGACGCAGGTGAACGGCGACAGCATCTGGCCTGTGCTGAACATGCTCAATACCAAGTATTTCATCCTGCCCCTGCAGGGCGGTCAGACGGTGCCGCTGGAGAATCCCTACACCTATGGCAACGCCTGGATTGTAGACAAGATACACTATGTGGGCAATGCCAACGAGGAGCTGGACATGACGGGCAGCCTGCCCTTGCGCCACGAGGCCGTGGCCGACCAGCAGTTCAAGGCCGTGCTGGGCGAGAGCGTGGAGCAGGACACGATGAGCATTGTGACGCTGAAGCAGTATGAACCCAACCAGCTGACCTACGAGGTGCAGTCGGGCAAGGGCGGTGTCGTGGTGTTCTCGGAAGTCTACTATCCGGGCTGGACGGCAACGGTGGATGGTGTGGAACAGGAGTTAGGGCGCGTGAACTACGTGCTGCGTGCCTTGCAGGTGAAGCCCGGCAAGCACGAGGTGGTGCTGAGCTTCTTCCCCAAGAGCATAGACCGCACGGAGACGGTGGCCTACGTGGCTTACGTGGTGCTGCTGCTTATGCTGCTTCTCCTTGGATGGCATGCCGTACGTAGGCGCGGTGACCATACCACACCACCACAGCCAGGCACAGCATCGGAACAATAAACGACAGGTTGGAGCAGGACACGCCGAGGATGGTGACATCGCTCAGGAGGATGACCGACTGAATGGGCGGGAAGAACGACCCGCCAAGGATGGACATGATGAGTCCTGCACCGGCTATCTTGATGTCGGAATGGATGCCGCGCAGCGCCAGACCATAGATGGTGGGGAACATCAGCGACATGCAGATGCTGACGGCCACGAGGCAATAGAGGCCGTTGCGGTCAGTGAAGCAGATGACGCCAATGAGTGCCGAGATGCCCAGGATGGCCATGATGGAGAGCATGCGCTCAGGTGAGAACCAGCGCAGCAGCCATGTGCAGATGAAGCGGCTGGCGGCAAAGAAGACCAGTGCGATGACATTATACTTCTGTGCCAGGACTTCGGCAGCCTGTTCGGTGAGGCCTTCGGCGACGAAGATGTGTGTGCCGTAGGGGATGATGTAGGTCCAGCAGGCGGTCTGTGCGCCGACATAGAAAAACTCTGCTATGACGCCTTCGCGGTAGTTACGCTGCTGCCACAAGTCCTTGAGCGTGTCCCACAAGCCCTTGTCGTTCTCCTGAATCTGTATGTTTGACAGTTTAAACAACCAGAGCGCCACCAGCAACACGACGACAATGGCACCGATATAGATATAAGGCTGGATGAGTATGCCAAGGTCATGATCCTTGATGATGTTGAACTGCTGTAGCGGCAGACGCTGTCGCTGCATGGTGTCCATGGTGCTGATTTGCGAGTGTACCGACAGGGTGACCATCATGGCTATCATGGCGCCCAAGGCATTGAACGACTGGGCGAAATTGAGTCGGAAGATGCCCGTCTTCTCACTGCCCATGCAATAGACGTAGGGCGTGCAGGTGGTTTCCAGGAACGACATGCCGCAGGTCATGATGAAGTAGGCGATGAGGAAAGGATAGAAGTTACCAATGAACTTGGCAGGTATGAACAGCAGCATGCCGACGGCAAAGAGCAGCAGTCCCAGCATGGTACCGCTCTTGAAGCTGTGGCGCCTGATGAACAGTGCTGCAGGGAATGCCATGCAGAAATAGCCCAGGTAGGCGACGGCAGGCACCAGCGCGGCTTCCATCGGACTGATGCGGAAAATCCTTGAGAAGGTGCTGACCATTGTCGTTGTCACATTGTTGGCAAAGCCCCACAGGGCAAAGCATGCCGTCACTAACAGGAAGGAGAGCAGAATGCCTTTCCCGCTGCCGATGTATAGTTTGTTCTTGTCGAGAATACGCATGTTAGTAGTGATTTTGGTGGCAAAGTTACGAAAAAACGAGTGAAATGCAAAAGAAAAGCGCGCTTTTCTTTTGCATTTCCGAGTGCCAAGTAAGTTCGGCGAAGCCAAAGTTACGAAAAAAAATGAAGAATTGAAAATTGAAAATTCTTACACCTAAAGGTATAAGCGAGCAAAGCTCGTAGGAAAATTTGAAAATTATTTCATGGCGGTAGCAAATTTTTCACTATTCACTTTTCCTTTTTACTTTAAATTTCGTATTTTTGCAGGCAGAATCAAAAAAAAGTGAAATGAAAAAGTTGCTATCTGTGCCGCCCAATCTTGTGGATAGTTTCCATGAGGTGACGGGGCTTTCGCGTGAAGAGTATTTTTGTTCCTGTGACCCTGTCGGCCATCGGTTAGGGTCGGGTGGGGGAACGGCATGGCTGCTGATGCAGGCATACGCCGCCTCACATGGGGTCTGTCCCCCTGTGAGCCAGACTTTCGCCGACTGGTTGGCTGCCGAGAAGCGCATCATGCTGCATGCCGGTGGTCAGAGCCGCCGTCTGCCAGCATACGCCGTCAGCGGCAAGGTACTGACACCTGTCCCCGTGTTCCGCTGGGAGCGCGGCCAGCGCCTGTCGCAGACGCTGCTCGACCTGCAGCTGCCGCTCTATGAGCGCATCATGCAGCAGGCTCCGTCGCGCCTCCATACGATGATAGTCAGCGGCGACGTGTATATCCGCGCAGCAGAGCGCATCGGACAGGTTCCTGATTCCGACGTGGTGTGCTACGGCCTGTGGCTCGATGCCTCCATTGCCAAGGATCATGGTGTCTTCGTCAGTGACCGCCGTCATCCCGGCGTGCTGAAGATGATGCTGCAGAAGCCCTCGGTAGGGCGGCTGTCGGAGCTGTTGAAGGACCACTTCTACCTGACGGACATCGGCATCTGGATGCTCAGCGACCGTGCCGTCGAACTGCTGATGAAGCGTAGCGGTGCCGACCCTTCATGCTGCACGCCTGCCGATGCACTCAAGGAGTATGACCTCTATAGCGAGTTCGGCTGTGCCTTAGGTACCGAACCCACCATTGACGACCCCGAACTGCGCGAGCTCACGGTGGCTGTTGTGCCGCTGCCGGGTGGCGAGTTCTACCATTTCGGCACCTCGCGGGAGATGATCTCGTCGACGGTGGCCATCCAGAGTGTCGTCAACGACCAGCGCGACATCATGCACCACGACCGCAAGCCGCAGCCCAGCATTTTCACGCAGAATGCCGTGTGCCACTATCCGTTCACTGCCGAGAACCGCAACATCTGGATAGAGAACAGCTACATCGGGCCGCGCTGGCAGCTGACCTGCGACAACGTGGTGACGGGTGTGCCTGAGAACGACTGGGACATCCGCCTGGAGCCTGGCGAGTGCATCGACGTGGTGCCTGTGGGCGACAGCGACTACGAGGTGCGCCGCTATCACATAGACGATGCCGTCAACAGCAACGAGGTGGCAGAGCGTGCCAACCTGCGACGGCTCTTTGCCCAGCGACGGGCGTTCAGGCGTCAGAACTGGCCTGCTTTGGCCAGCAACTGGGAGCACAGCGTGTTCTACCAGCTGGACCTCGACGACGCTGCCCATGAGTTCCGCGAGCTGCAGCTGCCGCTGCCCCCTGCCGTCCCTGACACGGCACCCCTGATGACGCGCATCCACGATGCTATGTTCCGTGGCGACAACGAACGCGCCTTTGACCTGCTGCGTAATGGTGTCCTCCGTTCGCAGTTGACGACCAAGAGTGCGCCACGCCTCTCCGTCTGTCACGACCAGATTGTGTGGGGGCGCTCGCCGGTGCGCATCGACTTGGCTGGCGGGTGGACGGACACGCCACCCTACTGTCTGATGGAAGGCGGCAGCGTGGTCAATATCGCCATCGAGCTGAACGGACAGCCGCCCCTGCAGACCTACGTCAAACCCTGTCAGACACCCCATATCGTGTTGCGCAGCATCGACCTCGGCGCCATGGAGGTCATTGAGACCTACGACCAGCTGGCTGCCTACAACAAGGTCGGCTCGCCATTCTCTATACCCAAGGCAGCCCTGACGCTGGCAGGTTTCCTGCCAGGATTCTCCGAGGGGGCGTTCCCCTCGCTGCGCTCGCAGTTAGAGGCTTTTGGCTGTGGCATCGAGCTGACGCTGCTGTCGGCCATCCCTGCTGGCAGCGGACTGGGTACCAGCAGCATCCTGGCATCGACGGTGCTGGGAGCCGTGAACGACTTCTGCGGACTGGGCTGGGACAAGAACGAGATAGGCAAGCGCACACTCGTACTCGAACAGTTGTTGACCACCGGCGGTGGTTGGCAGGATCAGTTTGGTGGTGTCTTAGGTGGTGTGAAGCTGTTGGAAACGCAGCGTGGCTTCGACCAGACACCGCTGGTGCGCTGGCTGCCCGACGATGTCTTCACGCAGCCTGAATATGTGCCGTGTCACCTGTTGTACTATACGGGCATCACCCGTACTGCCAAGACCATCCTGGCTGAAATCGTGCGCCGCATGTTCCTCAACCATGGTGGCGAACTGCACCAGCTGCGGGCCATGAAAGCCCATGCACAGGACATGTACGAGGCCATCCAGCGGCAGGACTTCCAGGAGATGGGACGGCTCATCGGCAAGACGTGGCAGCAGAACCAGCTCATTGACAGCGGCACGAATCCTGATGCCGTGCGCCACATCACCAGTCTGGTGGACGACTTCTGCCTGGGCTATAAGCTGCCTGGTGCCGGTGGTGGTGGCTATCTCTACATGGTGGCGAAAGACCCTGAGGCTGCCGCCCGCATCCGTCAGACGCTGAACGCCCTGCACCCCAATGCCAATGCCCGCTTCGTGGACATGACGCTGTCGAAGAAAGGACTGCAGGTGAGTAGGAGCTGATGGCGGGCTTCGCCCTAATTGATAATTGAAAATTCTTACACCTAAAGGTATAAGCGAGCAAAGCTCGTAGGAAAATTGAAAATTAACGGGCACCGCCGTAGGCGGCTGATGTGAATAAAATGAATTTTCGGACGATAGTTGATATACCTAAGCCTGGCTTTGAGATACAGCCCTGTGAAAAGATGCTTTTCGTGGGGTCGTGCTTTGCCAACGAGATAGGGCAGCGCTTCCAGGAGAACGGCTTCCCCGTGGCGGTGAACCCCTACGGCACCATGTATAACCCCGCCAGCATCCTGCACACCGTTGAACGCTATTTCGCCGACCCAAACCTCACAGGGGTGCCTCAGACCGTCTTCCTCACGCTGGGTACCAACCACGTCTATCGCCTGAAGGAGACCGGCGAGATTGTGGACAACTGCGAGAAGCGTCCGCAAAACCTTTTTCAGGAAGAACAGCTCTCCATTGACGCCTGTGTGACCTATCTGCAGAAGACTGTGGATGTGCTACGTCAACGAAATCCTGATGTACGGGTGGTGCTGACCGTCAGTCCCATCCGCTACCGCAAGTACGGCTACCATGAGAGCCAGCTTTCGAAGGCCACCCTACTGCTGGCCATCGACCGCCTGCAGGCAGATTCATGCTACTACTTCCCCGCCTACGAAATCCTGACGGACGAGTTGCGCGACTACCGCTTCTATGCCCCCGACATGCTGCACCCCTCGCAGCAGGCCGTTGACTACGTGTGGGAACGTCTCGTCGACAGCTGTTTCTCGGCTGCCGCCAAGACCTTCCTTGACGAGTGGCGCCCCCTGAAGCAGATACTGGCTCACCGCCCCTTCAATCCAGACTCAGAGGACTACAAAGCTCTGATGCAGAAAACTATGCAACAGGTCGACGACCTGCGAAAGAAATACAAACCAGTTAACGTACTTATGAGATGAACTATTCTATAGAAAAGATTACGACACTTATTGGTGCACGGCGCATCGGTACAGCTGATGCGGAAATCAGGTGGCTGCTGACCGACAGCCGCTCGCTGTGCTTCCCCGAAGAAACACTGTTCTTTGCGCTGAAGACCCAGCGCAACGACGGCCATCAATACATAGAAGACCTATACCGCCGCGGCGTCAGGAACTTCGTGGTCAATGGAGAGTGGTTGACTTCAATTCTTCAATCCTCCAATTCTTCCATTCTAAAATGGTCTGACGCTAACTTCCTCGTCGTGCCCTCGCCATTGGCAGCCCTGCAGCGCCTGGCAGAGCGCCACCGCGACGAGTTTGACATCCCCATTATAGGCATCACGGGCTCCAACGGCAAGACGATGGTTAAGGAGTGGCTCTACCAGCTGCTGTCGCCGTCGATGACCGTCACCCGTTCGCCCAAGAGCTATAACTCGCAGATTGGCGTACCCCTGAGCGTCTGGCTGCTCAACGAGCAGACCCAGGTGGGCATCTTCGAGGCAGGCATCAGTCAGTTGGGCGAGATGGAAGCCTTGCGCGACATCATCCAGCCCACCATCGGCGTGATGACGTCGTTGGGTGCTGCCCATCAGCAGAATTTCCGCTCGATGGAGGAGAAATGCATGGAGAAGCTGCGCCTGTTTCAGGATGCCAAGGTCATTGTCTACAATGCCGACGACGACCTGGTGAGCCGCTGCATCCGCCGCTCAGGCTTTACAGGCAAGAAGATTGGCTGGCGCCGCGATGAGATGGCAGGCAAATATCCGCTGCCCTTCACCGACGAGGCCTCGCTGCAGTGCTCGTATGCCTGTGCCGCCGTCGCCCTCTATTTAGGTGTCACCCCCGAGCAGTTGGCAGAGCGCATGGCAAAGCTGGAACCCGTGGCCATGCGACTGGAAGTGAAGGAGGGCCAGCACGGCTGTACACTCATCAACGACTCGTACAACAGCGACATCAACTCGCTCGACATTGCCCTGGACTTCATGGCGCGCCGCGGACAGTCTGATAACGTTAACGGGAACGTTAACGGGAACAGGCTCACGCTCATCCTCAGCGACATCTTCCAGAGCGGCATGACGCACGACGAGCTTTATGGCGAGGTGGGGCGTTTGTGCGAACAGCGCGGTGTCACCCGCTTCATCGGCATCGGACGGGCACTGCCGACACAGGCAGACAAGATTAAGGTGACGGACAAGTGGTTTTTCGCCGATGTGGACCAGTTTGTCCATAGCGACCTGTTCCGCTCGCTGCACGACGAGGTCATCCTCATCAAGGGGGCGCGCATCTTCGGCTTCGACCGCATCACGGAACTCTTGGAGCAGAAGGTACACGAGACCATTTTGGAGGTGAACCTCAATGCCGTGGTCAGCAACCTGAACTACTACCGCTCGTTCTTGAAGCCTGAGACGAAGCTGGTGTGCATGGTCAAGGCCGATGCCTACGGAGCCGGTGCCGTCGAGGTGGCCAAGACGCTGCAAGACCACCGCGTCGACTTCCTGGCTGTGGCTGTGGCTGACGAGGGTGTGACGCTGCGCCGCAACGGCATCACGCAGAACATCATGATCATGAACCCCGAGATGACGGCCTTCAAGACCATGTTCGACTACGACCTAGAGCCTGAGGTGTACTCCTTCCGACTGATGGATGCCCTCATCCATGCCGCTGAACAGCAGGGTATTACGGGATGGCCCGTACACATCAAGCTCGATACGGGCATGCACCGCTTGGGCTTCGACCCTGAAAAGGACATCGATGAGGTCATCCGTCGCCTGAAGTCGCAGACTGCCATCATTCCGCGCTCCGTGTTCAGCCATTTCGTGGGCTCCGACAGCGACGACTTCGACCGCTTTTCGGCCATGCAATTTGAGAAGTTCGACAAGGCCAGCCGCCAGCTGCAGAGTGCCTTCAGCCATAGGATTCTGCGCCACATGGACAACAGCGCCGCCATCGAGCACTTCCCCGAGCGCCAGCTCGACATGTGCCGTCTGGGACTGGG
>JAEEGF011815067.1_pt1 | contig 16434 bp, 12 predicted proteins | sample 9134171 | NCBI WGS metagenome assembly JAEEGF01 (sample SAMN16246542, study PRJNA631951) | gut metagenome | biome: gut microbiome; feature: rumen; material: AP-attached | host: Bos | place: Iran: Karaj | collected 2018-10
ACTAGAATCATTTGTTTTTTTTCAAAGATTTTAGTATCTTAAAGGCAGTAAAAATTCTTTCGTCTCTCGTCTTTCGTCTCTCGTCTTATGTGTTTGAGATGAAAATTGAAAGCCGAAAAGTCTTAAAATTTGTAAAAAAGCTTACAGAGGTAAAATAATGGATATTCAGGAACTTTCGGAAAAGGTGAAACAGCAGAGTTCTTTTTGCATGAACTTGCTGCGTGAAGTTGAAGATACGGTGATTGGTCAGAAGGCGATGGTTGAGAGCATTCTGACGGGTATTCTGGCTGATGGCCACGTGCTTTTGGAAGGTCTTCCGGGCTTGGCCAAGACGACTGCGGTGAAGGCTTTTGCCGATGCAGTGTCGCTCGACTTCAAGCGTATCCAGTTTACTCCTGATTTGCTGCCGGCGGACTTGCTGGGTACCACGATTTATAATGCCCGCGAGGCGAAGTTTGAGACGCGCAAGGGCCCGCTCTTTACGAATCTTGTGCTTGCTGATGAAATTAACCGTGCACCGTCGAAGGTGCAGAGCGCTTTGCTCGAAGCCATGCAGGAACGCCACATCACGATTGGCGACGAGACGTTCAAGCTGGATGAGCCGTTCCTGGTGCTTGCGACGCAGAACCCGATTGAGCAGGAAGGTACGTATCCGCTGCCGGAAGCTCAAGTCGATCGTTTCCTTTTGAAGGTGAAGGTGAGTTACCCGAACAAGGCTGACGAAATGAAGATTCTCGATGCGGTTTCGGGTGCGGGGCTGCGTCAACCGAATGCGGTCGCGACGAAGGCTGATATCTTGGCGGCTCGCGAGCTCGTGAAGCAGGTTTATGTCGATGAACGCGTGCGCGAATACATCGTGAACTTGGTCTTGGCGACGCGCGATCCGGGCAGCATCAAGCGTAGCGACTTGGTGGGCTTTGTGGAAGTGGGCGCTTCGCCGCGTGCTTCTATCGGCCTTGCTCAGGCTTCGAAGGCTCATGCGTTTATCCAGGGCCACGCTTACGTGACGCCGGAAGACGTGAAGGCTGTCGCCATGGAAGTGCTGCGCCACCGCGTGATTCTGAGCTACGAAGCCGAAGCGGAAGAGGTCACTGCCGAAACTGTCGTGCAGAAGATTCTCGACAGCGTCGAGGTGCCGTAATTGCCGGATGCGAACGTCGCGGTCGTGTTCGTGAGCTGGAGCGACTCGTATTAACGAGTCGTTGAAGCGAGAGCCGCGGCCATCGAGCTTGCTTGAAAGCCCATGGCCGAGCCGCCGGGCCGTGCACTAGGAAGGTGCAACTGCAGAAAAGGTTTAGATTATGGATGCTGATTTATTTATAATCATAAGAAGGCTTTTCGTAAGTCTTCTTTTGTTTGTTATGTGCTCGTGCGGCTATTCGCATTCCGACCCGTGCCAAAGTTCTATGTATGAGGAGTGCATGCGGAGGACGGAAAATACGGCTCTTGCCGATATTGTCTGCTCTGAAAAAGCGGTGTCCGAGTGCGAGGAATAAAGAACTTGTTCATTTTAGCAAAGCGTCGATGCATCCTTGCACTTGCTTGACGGAAGGCGTTGTTGTGCCGCTTTCGAATGTGGCGATGAGGTTCTTGCCGAGTATGTATCCGTTTGCAGAGAAACGTTGCGGTCAGTAACCTTCAATCTGTGTTCGTGAGCTGGAGCGACTCGTAAAGGTGGAGTCGAAGGAACTCTAAAATTTTGAAAAAACAACGCCTTGCGGGGCGTTGTTTTTTGCTATTGGGCTATTCTTCGATGTCTTTGTAGGAATGCCTGCCGAGGGGGTTGCTTGGTGGTGCAGCTTCTTTAAGTTTGGAATTTTGATTTATGTTGTATTCGATTCCTTCGGCTTTGCGGATTTCTTCTTCGTAGGCTCTTTTGCCACGCTCAAGTCCGTCTGTGGGAAGATGGAAGACTTTGAAGATGGCGATGAGTGCGACAATGCCTGCGTGCCAAATGCGCAAAGTGATAGGTCTTAATATGCTTGGTCGATGAGTCCCGCATATTGGGGTTAGAAAAAGGCTGCAAACTAGAATTGCCAAAAACGAGAGTACGCAAATGCCTATCGAAAATGCGAGGATGATTTGCACCCACCAGGGCGAGGTGGCGAAAACTTGATAAAGTGTACTGAAAAAATTTTGCATTGAATTCCGGAAAGTCGTGGTTTGGAACATGGGAACGCTTGAGGCTTTCGTGTGATAAATTTAAATTTATTTGAAAAGTGCGTCGATGCATCCTTGCGCTTGCTTGACGGAAAGCGGGGTTGTGCCGCTTTCGAATGTGGCGATGAGGTTCTTGCCGAGAACATAGCCACTCGCTGCATAGTGCGTGATTTTCTGAACGGCATTCTCGGCGTAGTCAGGGTCGCCCATGAGGCCGAAGTGCTCCCAGATAATTTCTTCGCGGGTGCGAATGTCGAGGCAGGTGAAGTCTGGATAGAGCGTTCCCCAGCCTTTGATGCTTGTAGGGTATTCGTAGCGGTAGGGGATGTTTGCGCGTGCTAGTGCGTCTGCAATGATGACTTCGGATTTTGAGCGCACGCGCACGCCGTTTGCTGTGTAATACTCGGGGGCATTGATTTCAAATGGTTTGCCGGTGTATGGGTGGTGTTGCCAGCTAGCGATGAATTCATCGTCAGGTTCCCGAACGGGAGTGATGAGCGCACGGCGACCTGGGTGGAGCTTTGTGTATGCGTCGTCGATTGCGTTTGGGGTGTAAATTGCGAGGAACGAGTCAATTGCTTTGATTTGTTTTTTGAGAATCGTCGCCGTGGCTTTGTTGTAATCGCGTTGCGCAATTGCCGCTGCTTTATGAATTTCCTTGCGGGGGAGATATGTGCCGTTAGGTGCATTGGTTGCTTCGACGATGTAGTATTGTGAATTGCCGTGGTTTGTGATGACACGAAGGTTCGCTGTTGGTTGCGATTTTGATTTGTCCTTGATTTTGGTTTGCAGTTTGCACAGTTCCAAACGAAGTGTGCTTATTGCTTGGATGATGCGGTTTGCTTGTGGAATGTTTTTTTGTGCTCCCATAATTCCTGCCTTTGTGAAAAACAAAAAGGCGCTGATATATAAAAATATATCAACGCCTGATTTCTGCTTACAATATACACAACTTTGCAGCGAAAAGCAAATTCTTTTGAAAAATTTTTGTGGATAATGTGGGTAAAAAAGTACCCGTTACATACTAAAATTAAAAATAGGGGGTGTTAGTATGTAAAAATTGAGTTGATAAGGCCGGAAAAAGGCTTTTTTAGATGGATTGTGGGCTTCTTTGTTGTCTCAAAGGCTCAAAATCGGTTAAAATGGTTGTTTCTTTGTGCGTAAATTACATACTAAAATGCTTAAAATGAAAAATAGTATGTATGCAGATAAACTAGCAAATTGCCGTTTACATACTAAATTGTAGGCAGAGGTCTTTTAGTATGTAATGCTGTGCGAGAAAATAATGCTGTGCAAGAAAATAATGATGTGCGAGAAACGGGGGAGAACAAAAAAGCCCCCATGCGGGGGCTTCATAAAAATTTAATTTCCGCCGGTTTCGCCCCACGACCAGGCGTCAGCGTTTTTCAGTCCGTTGAAGTTCACGCTGCTGGTGTACTTGTCGTCTTGGTATTTCTGCCAAAGATGAATGACTTTTCCGTCTTTTGTAGAAATGACGTATTCCCTGCCAGAAACATTCTTGTCGGACGCTTCGTACATCTCGATAGAGCTGATGTCGAGGGTTATCGTCTTGTTCATTTCTGTTGTTTCGACTTCGGATCGATTGAAAAGCGATGTCGCTTTGGAGGGGGTTATTTTATTTATCTTCGGTTCGTCCCATGTGAAGTGGAGTTCTTTTTTGCCTTTGGCCGTAACCGGGATGAGGGCGATGCTGCGATCTTGCACTCGGATCATGAGGGATTCCCAATTGACAGGAGCTTTCTTTGTGTAGTTCGCCTTGTCTTTTTTCTTGTAGATGAATCCGCAGTCGCCTTTGCTTTTGGCGAGTTCGTCGATCGCATTTTTGGTCTTGGTCGCATCGTCGTTTATTCGCTTGAATTCTTCTTCGGCGCTTTGTGCGCTCTTCTGCGATTCCATGTCGCCCATCTTGTTCATCATTTCCCATTGCGCTTGAAGCGTCGCGTAATTAGGCTGCTTTCTCAAGGTTTGCGCCATGACTTCCGCATCTTCATCGGTCATGTCCGGATTGTCCGCACGCATTTGGGCCACTTGTGCAGCGGCGTAATCTTGCGGCCTAGAGCTGGCGGCGGCGTCATTAGCTGCATTATTTGCTGTGTTATCCGCAGCCTTGCCCGTTGCGGCCTGCCCTGCGGCGGGAGCACTCGGTTCGTCTATTCCGTTCATTGCATTAATGACGGCTTTTTCGTTCGCTTTTACAACCTTGCAGTCCTTCTGGTTGGTGTTCGCCTTCAGCTCGGCGAACGGGTCAACACCCATCGCTTTCAGCATCGCCATTGCTTTTGGGTCGATGCCCGCTGCCGCCCCGCCGTTTTCTGCCATCACAAGCGTTGCGCACTGGTTGATCATCGCGAGCTTTTCGATGCGGCTTGGCGCGGAAATGCCGTACTTTTGGAGAATGGATTCGGCTTTCGCTTTCTCCTGCTTGCTTGCGCTTTTCACGTCGTCGCGTGAAATCCCTGCATCGTCGAATTCGCGCTCGATGGACTTGAAATTCTTGGCCCAGGCTTTCACATCGCTATCGGTGAGTCCGGTGGATTTCGGATTTTGTGCAAAAGCTCCGGATGCCAAGGCAAGGGTTGTGAACAGGGCAATTGTTTTTTTCATATTTCTCTCCGTTGTTATGAGAAATATATCTTATTTTGTCATTGCCTCTAGGCGAAAATTACGATAATGTTAGAATTTTATGTCTTTTTGTGAACTTTACTGTTTTTTATATTGCTAATTTGTCAAATATCGCCAATCCTTTTTATTTTGGGTACTATGAAATTCATATTGGTGTTTTTGACATTGTTTTTCGTTGCGTGTTCTTACAACGAAAACACGCATCCGATTCCTTTGCTCGATGCGGTTAAACTCCCTAATGCGCAAGAAATGGCCAAGAGCGGACGTGACGACCGCACATCGCAAATGACGAGAATGCCGGATCCTCCCCCGACGGAATCCGAAGAGGCCCCCCAGCCCGTCAATGTGCGTGTCCAGAACTTGAACGAACCGCTGCCGATTGATGACGGGCTGGATTTCGACAAGATGGAACGGTAGTTGCTGACTTAAACTCTAGCAGCCGTTTTTAACTGGCTTCTATTTTTGAGCAAAAATTAGACATTATTCCAAAATGTAGTGCATAAAACATGCCGATTTTCAGTGGGGGCGTGCACGAGGGGGTGTTATACATTATATTTATAACACTAGGGTTTTAGCAATGATAAGTCTATTAGATTACACGAGTCACGTGTTCTTTTTCCCGTCCCTCTTGGCTAGCGGTTTTTTGCTGTTTACATTAGTGGCTTTGGGCGAGAAACAGAACTTGAAGAAAGTGCTTTTTTGGGGCGCTGTTTTTTCGCTGACCCCGTACATGATTTATTCGGACTTGATTTATCATGGGTTGATGCGAGCGCTTTCATGTGCGATGGGCGAAGTTCCGTTGATGCTGGACGTGATTGTAGATTATGTGAGCCGCATTGTGTTGATTCCTGTGGCGATTTATGTTTTCGCAAAAAGACTTTCTATCCACTGGTCGCAATCGTTGTTCATGCTTTCGGCATCTGTTGGCGTGGGCTACCTTGGCATGGTGGTTGGCAAGACGCAGATCGGCGCCGCTTTGGTAAATCTTGTCGCTATCGTCATTTGGTGGCGGCTCCTTTGGAATGAACTTTTGTTTGTCCGCAATACACAAATTTTTACGCGTTTCGGTTTTTTGGGCTTTGTTACGTTATTCAGCCTGCTTGTAAACCTTGCCATGTACGTGTGCGTGCGCATGATTGTGGTTACGCCGGAATTCCTGGATTACCTTGTGTTTGTGGCATGGCTTTTTTGGTTCACGCTTACGATTGCGGTGAAGCTCATCTTTAGAACGGTCCGCTTGACGCAACAGGCCGAAATAGCGCGCAACCACGATGAACTGACGGGGCTCCCGAATACGCTTCTGTTTACGAATTACGTGCAGGACCTGCTTTATAGAAACCCGAAAAAGCGCTTTGCGTTTGTCGTGTTCGATTTGGACCACTTCAAGGCGTTCAACGAGAGGTTCGGCTTTGACGAAGGCGATGCGTCTTTGCGGTATATGGCCGACACGCTCAAGTCATTGTTCGGGGAACGCTACGTGACGCATGTGTCGTGCGATATGTTCCGCGTGGTGGGCGATGCCGCCGGGATGAAATTCAAAATAAAAGAAGCACATGACAAAATCCGTTATTTTTCAAAGCGTGGCGTACTAGAAATCAAGGCGGGCGTTTATGTGCAACGGGAGCGGAACGAAGAAATTGAACGGTGCTTTATGAGGGCCCGCCTTGCGGAAGCTTCGATCAAGGGTAATTTTGACGAGTACTTTGCAATTTACGCAGACGAGATGAGCGCCCGCGAACGCTTGAAGATGTACTTGATTGCGCACATTGACGAAGCTGTCGAGAAGGAATATATCAAAGTTTATTACCAGCCCGTTGTCGATATAAACACGAATAAATTACGTGGCTTTGAAGCGCTCGCCCGCTGGGACGACCCGGAACACGGATTCTTGCCGCCTCTGGATTTTATAGGAATTCTCGAAGAAGCTCACTTGATCCATAAGCTAGATACGTTCATGCTTAGAAAGGTTTGCGAAAAATACCGCAAGGAAACTGATTTAGGGCACAAGTGCGTACCGATTTCGTTTAACTTGTCCCGCCTAGATTTTAAGTTGTGCAATATTTACAAAGAAGTTGTGCGTTTGACGGATGAATACAAAGTGCCGCACAATATGCTCCATATCGAAATTACGGAATCTGTTTTGGACGATGACGACGGATTCATCAAGAGCCAAATTGAAAAGTTCCAAAGCGACCATTTCGAAGTCTGGATGGACGATTTCGGTTCGGGATTCTCTTCGCTGAACGTGCTCAAGGATTACGATTTCAATTACTTGAAAATTGATATGTTGTTCTTGCGCAATTTCACGGAAAAGTCAAAGGTGATTATCCGTTCCATCATTGAAATGGCTAAGCGCTTGAATATCGGGACTCTCACGGAAGGCGTGGAAACGAAGGAACATCTGGACTTTTTGAAAGAAGCGGGCTGCGATCTCGTTCAGGGCTACTACTTCTCGAAACCGCTCCCGTATGCCGAAGTGATGAAGGTGCTCGAAGAGAAAGGCGTGGGAATGTAAAAGAGCGCAGGGCGTGGAATTGCCACGTGTTATAAAATACGCATGGGAACGACTTGTATATTTAAATGCAAAACGCCACAGCTTGAGTGCTGCGGCTTTTCTAATGCTTGGATCCTTCGACTTCGCTCAGGATGACAAATTAGCGGTGGTTGCTATTCCTAGCCACTAACCACTAATTACTAACCACTGCATAAATCGCTTGGCGATTTATGCCTGATGTGCCTTAAACCACTTGATTAGCCCGTTGGTGGAGCTGTCGTGGTTGAGTTCGGCGTCGGCCTTGGCAAGTTCCGGAAGGATCTTCTTGGCGAGCTGCTTGTCGAGTTCAACACCCCACTGGTCGTAGCTGTTGATGTTCCAGATAACGCCCTGCGTGAAAAATCATGAACCGAGTGTCGCGACAGACCGCTTGCAGGCCTGTTTCTGAGCCGATGAGTCAACTATGGCGAAGCCATGAATGGTCGAAACAGGAAACGGCAAGGGGCGAACGCAAGGATCGCGAAGAACGGCTTGCCTAGAAGGGCCGCGACACGTTCGAAGAGAACCACCGCGTCTACGGCTGCTTTCGCGTGAAAAGAAACAAGCATGCAAAGAAATCAATGAGATTGTTTACAAAGTAAAGTTAAATCAGAATGCTACTATGAAAAATGAGCATGTATTTGATGAAATAAAACAAAAAGGCCCCGACTCGCAATGAGTTGGGGCTGAATTTTTCTAGATCCTTCGACTTCGTGCCTTGCGGCACTTCTACCCAAAGGGCATAACTCAACTATAGAACTAAAGTTCTAAGTTTCGTATAGCTCAGGATGACACCAGTGCGTAGCCGCGATTATAACCTAACCACTAGCCACTAACCACTGTTTACTAACTACGCCTACTTGTAGCTTTCCAGCGATTCCACGCTGAGGCTCTTCACGAAGTTGTAGTGCTTGGCGACTTTGCTTCGACAGGCTCAGCACTGGCTCTTTCGGCGAGGTTAAGGTACACCTTCATGCTCTTTTCGAACAGTTCCGGGGCCTTGGTGGCGTCGCGGAGGAGCAACTGGGTCATTACGCAGTTAGCGGCCCAATAAGACCGTTTCGCTACGCTGCACTCTCGCCTAAAGGTCGCCATGTACACATAAGTGCTTCCCCAAAGAGGATAACTCTACTAAGGTGCTAAAGCGCCAAGTATCGTATAAAAGCACTAAGTGATCAAAGGTCGCCGACACGACTCGTTAAATAAACCTAAGCCGAATACAGCAGAAACAAGTTTACTTGTTTCTATTGTTGAGGCCCTGGTTTATGCAATCCTATTGCAATACGAGTCGCTTTAAGCTCACTGCGGGTGCTCAGGCGCCGCACCCGCAAAACCATGCAAGGCGAGTGCCGCAGCCATGCTCGCATGGCAATGGCCGAGCCGCAGGGGTTTCTGTAACGCTCGGGCTTGCCCCGTCCACCCGCCCTGAAATGCAAAATACCACAACCTTAACGGTTGCGGTATTTTGTATTAATGATTTTGATAAATTGTCAGACAAGAGTTACGCAAGATTCTTCGTAATCGGCAAGTAGAGAATCATGCGTTAGGAAAACCATATCTTCTGATTTTGCTTGCGTGATAAGAATCCTGTCGAAAGGGTCTTTGTGTGAAGGACTCCCTTCTTTTCTATTCAGGGTATGCAGTTGCTGTATATGGCTGCTTCGTAGTGGCAGTTCGACAAATTCGGCTCGTCTGCATTTTGCTGCAACTTCGGAACCGGAGCTAATCATTTCATTGGGATGAATGATGTGCTTGATCTCGATTTCCCAAATGGAAACACTGCTGAAATAGATTACGTTTCTCCAATCGCTGATAACGGCTCTGGCTTTTTCGGATAACTTTTCGTCGTCGTTCAAAGCCCAAAGAGCAATATGGGTGTCTAGCAGCACCTTCATTAATTCACTCCAAACAGTTCTGCGATTTCGTCGTTGCAGAAGTCAATATCGTCAGGATATTTCAATTCACCCTTGGCAATGCCAATCCTGCGACTGCTGGATGCCCTGTGGTCTTGAGCAGCTTTCAATAGGATAGATTCCAAGAAATCAACGATTTCTTGTTCGTATCCCTCGGGAAGGGTCTTGATTCTTTCCAGTAGTTCGATAGGCATAAGAGCATCCTCCACTCTAAATATACCTTTTTGCTCGCTAAAAAGGCAACCCCCTTCCATCTTGGAATACCCAACATTCTTTACGATTTGGCTCAAAAACGCCGTTTTTTTTTTCACAACATTGGAGTCTTTTGTAAATTTTCTGTGCGTCCGGGCTTTATTTAAGTTATTTTCAAATTGGACCTATCTGTATCCATTAGGAGTTTTTATGAATATAGGTTTTCTGTCTTTTGACCCTGATAGCTTTACCACTATTCGAAGCATTCTTCAAAAGGTGCGAGAGCCTGGCGCTCTCGACGAAATTGGAATTGGCAGATATCGTGACGCTTTCGGCGAAGAATTGTTTCCCGGCATGTCTACATTGCAGCACCATGCGAAATACTTTGTTCTTTTACCGGCTTTATTCAACGACTTGTCTCAAAGATCGTATAAGAGTATCAAGGATGTAAGGGATGCTGTTATAAAAAGTGAAATCAACTTAACCCAGAAGCTTTTGCTCGGAAACGCAGAGGATTCTACAGGTATTACAGGAAGCTTGGCTATTGAGGAAGCCAAGAAAAATCCCCAAAAGTATGTTAAGTATGATCCAACATATATCTATATGAGTGGATTGAGAACTTTCGAACTCGTGAATTCAAAAATGAGTGCCAATCAAATAATATGGCTTTTGTCTCAGCAAAAAGGGGAAAGAAAGTATACTGAACGTAATAATGGTTCTTTTGGTGGCTTAGATCAGCCTTTCTCTTTTTGTGAGTCGGTAAAATATGATTTTAAGGATTTAACAAAAGGGATTAGCTTAAAACTTGAAAAAGAGGAAGCGGCTTTTTTGAAGAAAAGAATTGAAAACTCTGTGTTGAGTAAGGATTCTTTTCTTGCCCATTTGTTAAGCAAAAATTTCCCAATTACAATGGAAACGGAGTATGAAGCTCTTGAAGGATTTATGACAGGCTGGGATGAAAAATTTCAGGCTGTTTATAAGATGTCTATGGTCTTTTCCCGATTTGTTGAACTTCTTAGAATACGCTATTTGATTTACTTTGCCATATTGGATAAGCAAACTCAATTAAAAGAAGAAAATGAAAGTAAGTTTGAAAAACTATGGGGAAAGTATAAAGATACCGTTACCCCCGCTGCTATAGAGGAGATAATTTTGCACTTTCAAAAAAGGGTGAACAATAAAGAAATTCAGGAGTTTTGCAAAAAAACGGTGGAATTGCTTTGCAAAAGAAATTTTGATGAGTTAAACAATCTGCTTCTGCTTCGTGAACGTGAAATAAAAAAGGGCAGTGTTTGCAAATTAGACAAACATGATCAATATGCAGACCATAATTTCAACGTGGACGGATTGAATTATCGATGGGACTTGGTAAAGGTTATTATTAGCGAAATAAGGGAGGGGCTGAGAAATGAGTAAAGAACTTATGGATGATTTGCTTTTTACCGACCTGCTGAATTCTCCCGGCTATGAGGTCGATTTCGCTGTTGGGACTACCTATTCGTTGAGTCTTGATGCTTTGTTGCGAGTTCCGCTTGCATTTGGAATGTTAGAGGATCGCGACAATGGTTTACCTCAAAATCCATGTCATTTATTAAGTGCTATAAAAAATAGTGCTGAGAAATTTTCTGTTTATCATAATCTTGGACAAATTTCTATTCCAAAGGATGACAAACGGGTGTTTGGATTGTTGGAAAACAGCATTTTTTCAATCAAAAATAAAAAAATGCCAACAGCCAATTTCCACCCTAAGGTTTGGATCATTAAAGAGTGTAGTAAACAAGACAAAGATGACAAACAAATAAAAGTGATTGTCATGAGCAGGAATTTGACTCGAGATACAAGTTTAGATGTTGCCGTTTCTATGGTATCTAAACTAAAAAAGAATGTCATTGCAAAGTACAAAGAAAAGCACGAACCATTAAAAATTTTTCTGAAATTTTTAGCAAAGCCGGAATTTACAACGAATGAGAATAAACGCAAAAAAATTGAATCGTTGATTCGAGATATTGATCATTTGGGCAAATTTGAATTAGAGGGACCCTTCGAAGATGGCGATTATGATTTTCACCCAATGTTCTATAAAAAAACAAAGGCTTCTGTAGGTTTGGGAAATTTAAAAAATGCTTTGCAAGGAACATCAATGCTTGTTGTTTCTCCTTTTATAGATTATAAATCGTTGGAAGTATTGTTTGCTAGATGCCAATCGTCTAATGAAAAGATCTTAATTACAAGGCGTGAATATGTTGACGAAAAAATTTTTGATTTATGCACAAGTAATGGCGGCGAAATCTGGGTTGTAAGTGATTCGGCGATGAATACGGAATATGGTAGCATGAATTTACACGCAAAGACCTATTTTGTATCTCATCCAGAAGGCGATTCTGGGCATTACCTATATTTGGGTTCAGCCAATGCCACTCACAGCGCGTTTAATAGAAATGTAGAATTCCTGGTTGGATTGAAATTTGCACGTTCAACAAAGTATTTTGAAAATGTTAGAGATGCATTTTTAAAAAGAAACGAAGGATACTTTGAACGGTGTACTCAACCATTTACCGAATCTGCAGAAACTGAAAAATTTGGAAATCTCGCAACCCTATTTAAAGAAATACTTTGCAATGGCTTTTCTGCAAAAGTGGTTTCCAACAATACCAATTATAGTATCCAAGTTAAATTGAATAATCCAATTGATTCTGCTATAAAATTAGAAATAGCGACACTGCAAAAATCAAACAATTTCCTGACTATACAAGACTCAGTTCTTTTTGAGAACTTATCATTAGGTCAATTATCAGAGTTCTTTGTATTGAAGGCTTCAGATGGCGTTGAAGAGATTAGTCCCTGCGTGGTAAAAATATGTGTGCGGGACATGCCTTTGAATCGGGATTCTGAAATTGTTAAAAATATTGTTGATACAAAGGAAAAATTCATTGACTACGTGTCCTTGATTGCTGCTGCAGGCTCGGATGATATGGCGGGTGTTTTAGAAAGAATCTCGCGACGTAAGGAAAAATCAAAGAAAATTCAGGGAATTGTGACGCCAGCTCTATATGAAAATATGCTTCGTATGGTATCTGAGGATCCGAAGCGATTGGAACAAATCGAAAAGTTTGTGAAGGAAATGGAAGGCTCGGATGTTGTAGACGAGAGCTTTAAAAGAATGCTAAAAACTTTTAAAAATGTTGTCGATAAGGATAATTAAAATGGACAATATAGATTTTCAGATAGATACTGCAGAACGAATTGAGGAAATTTTTGACAATGCTGTTCGTAAAGGAGGGAAACAACGTCGTGTTCTCTTGGCTGATGAAGTTGGCCTGGGTAAAACTATTATCGCAAGAGAAGTGATAAGTCGCGTTCGTAAAATTCGAAGCGATGTTGGTGATGACATGTATCGCGTCATCTATGTTTGCTCTAACTTGACCATTGCTAATCAGAACGTTGGTAAGTTGGGCTTGAATGATTCTTTGAATGTGTCGGAAAGCCGACTGTCTATGCAATATTTGGTATTGCAAGAAAAAATCAAACAATTAAAGGATGATGGAGAATACGGAGAAGGTAAAATGCCCGAATTACTGATTCCTTTGACTCCAGGAACCTCTTTTAATACATCAAATTGCGGTAATATCGAAGAACGTGCTTTGATCTATTGCATTGTTAAGGATATGCCTGAATTTGAGAGCGTTAATAAAGATTTTTTCAAGTATCTTGATCGAATAAAAAAAGTTTCCTGGAGTAATGCGATAAAAAACTATCAAACTCGAATAAAAAAATTGGGTAGTGAAAATTTTAAGGAAAATGTTCAAGCTGCAATTCGGAAAGACCTTCTTTTTAAGGACGTTTGCAAGCTATTGGAAGATGCTGAAAAAAATAAGATTGATATTATTAGCAAGCTTCGCATTATTTTTGCAAAGTATAGTTTAGACTTGTTGGAGCCGGATCTTGTTGTTTTAGATGAATTTCAACGTTTTAGCGGCTTTTTGAGTGGTAAGGATAATGATGAAAATTTAATTGCCGATAAATTTTTTGGCAATTGCGAAGATGGCAATTCTGACCCTCTGATTCTTTTGATGTCGGCGACTCCTTACAAGCCATTTTCTACATTAGAAGAAATAAATGAATTGAGGTGCGATGAGCATTTTTCTGATTTTATGACTTTGATGAATTTTTTGTTTAAAAAATCAGGGCAAGACGATTTCAAAACAACTTGGCAGGAGTATTCAAAGAATTTAAGTAGTTTTGCTGTTGTTGATACTGCGGATTTATTGGCTAGCAAGAAACTTGCCGAAGAAAAAATGTATCAGGCGATTTGCAGGACGGAACGAATTGCCGATGGACTGATTCGTAGTGATGAAAAAACAATTGATGTAATGGAGGGGGATGTTCAATCTTTCTTGCAAATGCAAAGACTTCTTTCTAATTGTAAGGAAATAGCTCAGAGGTCAAATAAATTCAAGTTTAGATCATTTAAAGCTCCAGTTGATTATGTAAAATCATCTCCGTACATACTTTCTTTCATGGAAAATAGTTATGTATTGAAGCAAAACTTATCCGGGGTTTATGCGAAACAGCTTCGTGGGAAAAGAAAACTCCCTTTACCCAGAAAACACATTCTGCTGCTGCCGAAGAATGATTTGGAAACTTACAAGGAAATTCCATCAAATAATGCCCGTTTAGAGGAGCTAAAAAAGAACTTGTTTGATGGTGATAAACATCCGGAGTATTTGCTTTGGGTGCCGGCATCTCACCCGTATTATACTTTTTCCGAAAACAATGTCTTTACTGAAAATAAGGATTTTTCCAAAATACTCATTTTTTCAGCTTGGGGGTTAGTCCCTCGAATGCTTGCCTCACTTTTGTCATATGAGTCGGAACGCTTGACGGTAGCAACGGTGGATAAAACTAGACGATATACAAAGCGATGGAGCTTTCCCATTTCAAGTGAAGACAATTGGCTGAATACCACGTGCGTCAAATTGGCAAAATACTATGAACCGCAATCCTATTTGGGAAAAAACGTTCACGATATTATTGAAGATATTTCAAAGGAAATAATTGCGGATTTTAAGTGCACGGATGAATCTAAATTCACATCAACGGATCTGTGTAAATACATGATGTACTTGGATGGAAAATCAGATGGTGTTGACGGATTGCCAATTAATGCTATTCAGACTCTTGCAAAACTAGCCATTGCTTCTCCTGCAAATTGCTTTTATCGAATTTTCACTAAAGAAGGTTTTTCTGAAAAAGATGCCTGCCTTTTGGCTAATGAATACGCAAAAAATATTTTCAAGAAATTGTTTAATCATCGGTGTAGTGCAGCTGTTCTTGACTTGATTTTCAAATCAAGTGGCAAGCACTACTATGAAAAGGTTTTGGATTATTGCTTGATTGGAAATCTACAGTCAACTCTGGATGAGTATGTCCACATGCTCAAACTAGATTGTGGTGCTTTGACCGAACGAACTTGCAATAAGAAATTTGACCGGAATAAGGTCTCAATCAATAGGGAATTCGATTACCGATTAGGGGCATCTGTATGTGACGACACTCCTATAAAGGTTGATACAAAGGCTAGTTTTGGAGAACGTGCTGACAATAAGAAATTTACCATTAAAACCCATTTTGCTTTAAATTATGGGATTGAAAGTAAAACGGATGAGGGCGATGTGGCTCACGCAAATGATTTGCGAATAGCCTTTAACTCACCATTTAAGCCTTTTGTGCTCGCAAGCACCTCAATTGGCCAAGAAGGGCTAGATTTTCATTGGTTTTGCAGAAAAATTGTTCATTGGAATATTCCGGCAAATGCCCAGGATATTGAACAACGGGATGGTCGTATAAATAGATTTCAATGTTTGGCCGTTCGCCGAAATGTTGCTCGCCTCTATCCAGAAAAATTCAGCTGGGATGAGATGTTTAAAGCGGCAAGGGCTGAATTAGAAAATATGTACAGCGATATGGTCCCGTATTGGTGTTTGCCCAAGGGCTTTATTGAGAATAAAGGAGTAAAACCAGAAATGATTGAACGAATAATGTATTTGTTCCCTCATAGTATAGATCAAGATAAACGTAAAAGAATGAAAGACATACTTTTGTTGTATCGTTTAACATTGGGACAGCCTGATCAGGAAAAACTATTAGAGGCTCTTGCCGAAAAAGGTGTTGATGAGTCTTTAATGAAAGATTTGCTTTTTGACTTATCTCCTAATAGTAGAAAGAGAAAAGGCAAACATCCAACTGGAATTGATTTGGGAAAATGCTAAAACAAAACCCCGACTCGTCAGAGCCGGGGTAATTTCTTTTCGCGTTAGCGAGGCTTAAGCCTTCCTATAGCTCTCCATCGCTTCCACGTTGAGGCTCTTCACAAAGTTGTAGTGCTTTGCGACTTCGGCTTCGGCGAGGTTCAAGTACACCTTCATGCTCTTGTCGAACAGTTCCGGTGCCTTGGTGGCGTCGCGGAGGAGCAACTGGGTCATCACGCAGTTGGCGGCGAGTTCGTACAAGTGACGGCTGCAGAGGTCGGTGAATTCGTTGTTTTCAACGGACTTCACGTATTCAATAGCTTCGTTGTACTTTTCGTCCATAGCCTTGGCACGAGCCTTGAGGCTTTCGTATTCCGGGCGAACGTCCATAGCTTCGAGTTCTTCGAGCATGAGTCCGTAGCTGCCGGTGGTGATGTGCGGGAGTGCTGCAACCGTCTGGAGCTGCGTCGTACCTTCGTAAATGGAGGTGATACGAGCATCGCGGTAGAGGCGCTGGCAAGCGTATTCAAGCATATAGCCCGAACCGCCGTGAACCTGGATACAGTCGTAGCTGTTCTGGTTTGCGTATTCGGAGTTCATGCCCTTTGCAAGCGGCGTGCAAGCGGAAGCGAGCTTCTGGTAAAGCTTGAGTTCCTTCTTTTCGTCGTCGGTGAGCTTGTGGGTGCGTTCGATGTCTTCGAGGCACTTGTAGATATCGACGTAACGAGCTGTCTGGTACAAGAGG